>ENA-OPYX01001789-OPYX01001789.1-human-gut-metagenome-genome-assembly--contig:-NODE-1789-length-10694-cov-2.629980_pt1 | contig 10694 bp, 10 predicted proteins | sample MGYA00242639_ERZ504486 | MGnify/ENA primary metagenome ERZ504486 (study PRJEB26092, sample SAMD00036296) | human gut metagenome | host: Homo sapiens | study: EMG produced TPA metagenomics assembly of... | reverse complement strand
CTGAGATAGAACTGCCGCATATTGTAAACATTCGAGCGCGAAAAGCCCTTGCCAAGCTCCTTTGTCAACGCCCTGGAAAGCTGCGATAAGGTCTTTTCACCATATGCAGCACGGATGCTGTCATTTTGTTCACAACGAACAACGACCTCACCAATCTTCCAATAAGGTTGACAACAGTTCCATGATTGACTTGCTGTGCTACATTTTTACGGGAAGCTTCCAGGAGAGAACGAATCTCACTCACTGCCGGAACAAGAACCTGTGCTGCGAGGGTTACAGATTTATTTTCCATCAGTCATTTTCCTCCTTTCCTTCAAATGTCGTGGTTGCAGATAAGAACTCTGCAAACTTGTCGATTTCCTTTTTCTTGAGATTTTTTGTGGCCTCAGTGTAGATGTTCATGGTAGTGGTAATATCGGCGTGGCCCAGTACGTCCTGAATGACCTTCATGTTGATTCCGGCCTCGCAAAGCCGGGTAGCGCAGGTGTGCCGCAAGGAATGGCAACTAAACTTCGGAAGCAGAACAAGGTTTTTCGGCTTGATTGTACCGCTTTCGCATTTTGCCAACTGTTCCTCGTTGCAGTCGCGGATGATACGGTCAATGCCTTTATTGATGGTGCTGTGATGCTGGCACTCACCAAAACGGTTTACAAAAATAAAATCCGTATAGCCATCAATCGTCACCTTGCAGGAAATTCCAGTTTTCTTCTGATACTCTCGCTCTTGTACAAAAGCAGCCTTGACTGCCGGAGTCATAGGCACAATTCGATTTCCAGCTTCCGTTTTGGGTGTATTGATTCCGTACAGACAACCTTTCTCCCGGTGGCTGTAATAAATCAACGTGTGATTTACACTGATTTCACCCGTATCAAGGTTGATGTCCTCCCAGCGCAAACCCGTTGCCTCACCAGCACGGAGACCACATTCCACCATCACGGTAATGATGGGAAGCCAGTGATTGTACTTCTCGCTGTTTTTCAAGAAGTTCATCAACAGCTTCTGCTGGCCTGCGGTCAGAGCCTTGCAGCGTTCACTGTCCAGGTTATGCGTCTGCTTCAACTCTTTCAACGCATTATCGGATGGATTGGTGCGGAGATACTCGTCCTCAACCGCAAAATCCAGCACCTGATGCATCACGGTATGGATGTTCTCCACCGTTGCCACTTTCAAACGCTGCGAATCCACAAGGCCATTGTAAAACCGCCGCACATCCGACTTTTTCAGGCTTCCGACCTTCCGCTTTCCAAACTCCGGAAATACATACATCTTGTACATATACTCGTAATTGACCAACGTATTGGCTTTCAGCCCCTTTTTCAGTTGCAGCCACTGCTCGTGAATGTCATTGATGGTCGCGTTCCGCGCTTCCGAACGAATGCCATCACTGCGGTCACGCTGAATCTCTGCTTCTTTCTCACGAAGTTCTTCCAGACTTTTGGCGTACACATTGTTGCGCTTGCCGTTTTCACTGCGCCAGCGGTACTCATACGTTCCGTTACTGCGCTGATATTCACCTTCCTTTAGAACACGCTTCTTTGAGTCTTTTCTTCTTTCTGCCATCGTTATGTCCTCCATTGTTGGCAGAAAGCAACCTACAGCTTAATCATACCATACCGCCGAGGTGCTTTCAACTGCCGACTTCATTTTTATTGTCAAATCGAAAATAATCGGTCAAGGTGTTCATCCAGCCTACGGCGTTTCAGCAGCCGCTTCGTACCATTCCAGAGAACAAAGGTGCAGTCTTTGGAATCGCTCATTTCGCGCAGCTTATTGATGCCAATGCCGGAATAGACTGCGGCTTCTTCCAGCGTCAGATTGCCTTTCTCCCAGATCGGAACTTGTCGGGACTTGGTTCCTCCATCTTGCTGCGCAAGACCGTTCCGTCGCTTAAAAGCCCCACTGGGGCTTTCATTGCTCCGCTTCGCTGTGCAAACGCGAACTTCTTTCATAGGCAAAACCTCCGTATTTTTGTTTATAACCAGTAGCCTGTAACCACGGTAGAAAACTTTTTGTGCGGCGATGTGCTGGCAACTTTCCGTATTTGTTTTTTCTTATCAGTTACAGGTTACATGGTTACAAATAGAAAAAACATTTGGAATGATGCAGTTTTTTGACAGATGAAGGATGTAACCACACCTGTAACCAACGATGTAAAGCAGCCCTTCAAAACGGAACTCCCATCTGCTGAGCTTCTTCGTCTGTAAGTTTTACAAAACCGTCCGCATCCGTTTTTGCAGCGGTTACACGTTCCCATCCTTTCTGCACGCCATACTTCGGGTAGCGTTTGGCTGCTTTATGAGCTGTCCACCCTTTGATTTCGTCGTTTGCAATTCCTGCAGTCATGATCTCACAGATGGCACGGGTTTCCCACTCCGCAGGAAGATTCAGATTGCCCAGTGCCTCAGCGTAAAGCTGTTTGGAACATACCCGGTCGCCCGTGTAATCTTCCAGAAACGCATAGATCATGCCCGCCTGCGTATCTTCTTGCATAAAATCTTTCTGGCAAATCTGCAAGGCCTCCTGCATGGCAGGGCTGAATGTCAGCTTATAATCACCGCTGTTGTAAATCGTCATGGCTTCTGCCCAAAGCTGGTCGATATAGGCACGGGATTCCGCTTCGTTATCCAGAATATGTACTTCAGCCTGTGCTGCATCCACTGGGATGGGGATAAAGCGTCGGTTTCCTGTACGGTCACGGGGGAGAAAATCCTGTCGGTTGGTCGTACCTGCAAAGACACATTGCCGCAAACGGTCTGCCGGGTGTGTTTCATACGGGATTTTGTAGGTTTCTTTTTGCTTGCTGAGAAAGCTCTTGATTTCCTCGATGCTTTTGGCATTGGCAGTCGCAATCATTTCCGACATTTCCATGATCCAGTGGCCTTACAGCTTGCGGAACACGTTATCATCGTCCAGTCGCCGCAAATCATCCGAGAACCATTCATCTTTGATAGCAAGCAGCCTGAAAAAAGAGGATTTTCCTGCACCCTGCCCACCGACCAAGCAAAGCATCATTTCAAACTTGCAGCCGGGATGAAACACCCGTTTGATCGCTCCAAGTAGAAAAATCTTCAAGGCTTCTGCGGTAAGCTCATCTTCTGCCGCACCGAGAAAGCGATGCAACGCGTGGCTTATCCGCTCTGCGCCATCCCACTTCAAGTCATTCAAGTAGTCCCGGATAGGGTGATAATGATTTTCGTTGGCAACAATGCGAATTGCTGCAGACACCCGTTTTTCGCTGTACAGGCCGTATTTTTCCATTCGGCGCAGAATGTACATCATATCGGTGTCGGTCAGTGTAGGGCCAGAACGCTGCCAGCCCATCGGCTTTACAATATCAATGCGTTCACTCAGCAGATTCAGCCGGATGGAATCTGCAAGAATCGGGTCGTTCTGCAAAACGGTCACACAGTTTTGAATCGTGTTCTGAACACCACCTTTTTCAGCCTGCGAGAGCATTTTGCGGATGTTGGAAATGGTCGATCTCGTATTTTCGGATTCGTTGGGCAATCTGTTGAACCTCCTTCCGGTGTTCGGTGAGAAAATGTCGATTCTCTATCAGATATTGGATGTAATCAGTATAATGCAGGCTGGCAACAAAACAGGGATGCAGTTCTTCCTCTGCTGACTTCGGCGCAAATCGTTTGCGCCAGTCATCCAGAATCGCGCTGCACTCGTACAATGTTTGGATTGGGTTTTGACTTTTATATTCCACAATTTTCGGATACTGTAGTGGAAAAACAGGATTCCCCGAAAGTCCAAAATCTGCGACCAGCTTTTCCGCCGCCCGTCGCAGGGACAGTTGAAACAACTTTGCGGTAAAGTCAATAACATCACCATCCGCTCCACAGCCAAAACAGTGAAACCGGGAATCTACTTTCATGCTGGGGTTACGGTCTGTATGGAATGGACAGCAAATCATGCTGCTGCGGTTGGGCTGAAAGCCGTAGGTTTCTGCGGCCTGCCGAGTAGTGATATTCAGTTTTACAATTTCAAATAAATTATTGTTCTTGAAAATTGACCTCCTTCTTATTTTCAAAAGTCCCTGCCGGATGGGAAAGCCCTGCACGGGCTTACGCATCCGGCAGGGTTCCGGGGTGCGGGGTGGAAGACCCTGCTGATTACAGGCTCATATCGTAGCTACGCTTCTTACGTTTCGGTTGACGTACGCGCTGTTCCTGTCGAACCTGCTCCTGCCTTGCCTTTTCGCGGACTTTTGCCGCCCACTCGCGTTTCCATGCAAGGTCGGATTTCATTTCATCGGTTTTTCGGAAGATGCTGTACACGTTATCCGATGCAATTTCCAGACGCCGGGGATTCTTCTCTCAGGGGAGCGTATGCCTTTTTCCTCTCCGCGATTTCTTTGGTCAGTTCTTCTTTCCCGTTTTTTCAAGGATTTCAGCGATGGCAGCTTTCCATCGTTTCTTCCCAGAAATATTTCACGGATTCTGCATAGGCGTCCAATTCCTTGGAATGCTCTGCACGGAATTTTTTCTTAAAAAATGCCTTCGCAAATTGCTGCTGGACCTCTTTTGTAGAAAGGTACTGTCCCGCATAATGAATCTGCTCATTGGTTTTGTACAGTTCATCCTCTGTCTGTGACAGCCGATCATACGCAGCCTGCGCATTGGCCTGTGCTGTCTTACACAGATCGTTCAATTCCGTCAGGTCGTTGATGTTGTTCTCCTGTACCCATACCAGCGTTTCGGCCATCTTCTGCAAATTGCTGATTTTGACCTTTAGCGCATAGGCCAGATTTTCCTGTGCCTTGACATTCTCCTGCAGGTCCACAACAAGCCGCAGCCTTGTTCTGGTCGTAAAGATCAGTATGGGATCTTCCTTGTACCGCAGATTCTTCTCGGCGTTCTGAACAAAGAATCCTTCCAGACATTCTCTTTTGCTGCTTTCTCCCAGAGAACGCTCCGATATGAACTTGTTCCGTTCCGGCGGCAGATAGCTATAACGACCACGTTGTGTTTTGACAAAAATATTATATTCATTCTGCAGGATGCTTTGAAAATCTTCATACGAGATTGCTTTCTCACGAGCAGCGGCAACAGCATCCCGGATAAGTTGTTTCTGTGTTTGAAATTTTGTCGGGTTGGGCGTAAACCCTTCCTTTTCGATTTCCTGTTTTTTCTCATCCAGCCACCGCTGTGCCCAATACTCTGCTTCGGTCACACCCGTTCTGGATGGTGACAGCAAATCGACTTGATGCAGAAATTCACGGTTGCACAAATCCATGAGGGATTTCTGCAAGTGCTTTAGATACTCGTTCGTCACGTGGTGCTTGTACCCTGCCTTGCAGTCAATGGATTGCTCCATAAAGGGCTGCTTAGGTACATCCAGCTTTCGCAAACTGTTGATTACGATATGCACATGAATGTTGCCGCTGCCATTATGACCGTCCATGTGCGTACAGACCAAAGCCTGATGCCCCGGAAAATTAGCTTTTGCATATTCCAGTCCAAGCTCCTGCGCCCGTTTCCCCGTCAAGCAATTTTCTGTGCTGTCCCGTGGATCAAAGCTGATGATGTAATGGTGCGATTTAATTTCATCCTTGTTTTTGTTCTTCTGATATTCGCGGTTCAGTTGCTGGCAGGCCGCATCGAAGGAATAGGGTTCACAGTTCAGGCCGTCCAGATAAAACTCATCCCGCATGATGCGATTTCCGTTCTGGTCAAGGATCGGAGTTTTCCGAAGCTCGTCATGCTTGAAAATCAGATACTCCAGTGCAGCACCATAATCGGAACTCTTACTTGTCGATGTGCTTTAATATTGCCATAGTTCTTTCCTGCCATTTCTGCGACCTGCTCCCGCATTTCAAAAACACAGGAAATCGCATGGTTGATGTTTTCGAGCATAGCGCGCGACTGGATACCGCCGCTGTTGAAGAACGCCGCGATCTGGTTCAGGTTGTTCCCGATGGCGGAAAACTCCCGTGTGATGGCTTCGATCTCGTCCGGGTGGACATAGAATACATACGAGGTATTCACGCGACCTTTCATCAGCATCTGCGCTGCAAATTCAGAGAGCGTCATTCCGGCATCTTCGGCCTGCTGGTGTAAAAGTTCATGTACTACTTCGGTAACTCGCGCGGAGATTACTTTTGTCTTTACGATAGATTTCACTTTTTTCTTCGTTCTTGGCATGGGGTCTCCTTTCCAAAATCAAGAATTTGATTTTCCCGGCAGTGCATCTGCACTCCGGCTGTGACCTGCTGCGGCAGGCCACCAACAGGCAAAATCATGTGATTTTGCACGATGTGAGGGTATGGGGAGCGCAATCCCCATCAAGATGCCGCCATGGAGAAATCGTCCGCAGGAGCGGTTTCGTATACAAAGGCGAATCTTGCTCTTAACTACTGTCCACTCTGTCCCAGCCCGTTCCTGCCCGATTTTCTCCGGCGTATTTTCCGGTAAGACGCGCAGAATGCACATTCAGTACCAGAGGTATCCTGCTGGGGTGGCTCATGAAATTTTCAAGGTGCGATGTGACTTTGTAAGGAATTAGGGATTTTCAGAAGTGATGCCGTAGCGAATTGGCTTACTTTTGAAAACACTTCCTATACCTTATACAAACTTTAAGGGGTGTTTTTAAACCGGGTCTTTTGAAAATTCAAAGAAAATTCATTTTCCCAACATTCCCCTCTACCTATAACAATCTAAAATGGATGTTTGGCAATCCAGTTTTTCAAATTTTGTTGAACTGCCTAATTTTAGAATATAGATTTTGTTCGATTCCCACTTATAGAACCAGAGGAAGCTGTTTACAAAAGATTTTGAAAACCCCTACACTAATAGGAATCCGCAGGGCTGTTTTGGAATACAGTTTTGAAAATTTTTCAATTTAAGAAAAAAGAAAAACGGCAAAGCGAACCAAAATCCACTTTACCGTTTTGTGTCGATAACGCGATACGCATAAATTACTGTCTTGGGCTTTTCCAATAATTTTCCTTATGAGAAGATTGGAAAAAACAAGTTTATCCGCATCCACTGGATGCAGACTTGTCTTATTGCTCATCCTTTATTGAAAAGCCAACTTCTTTCAGCTTTCAGATAACTTCTTCGCAGTTCTTTTTTCCAAGGTTACGCACACGCATAAGATCTTGGTATGATTTTGAAGCAAGATCATCAGTTGTACGGATACCTGCGCGTTTCAAACAATTAGAACTCGCTCTCCGGGAAAGTGCATCTTTTCTTAAGGTTTTGGGATGTATTTGGAGCTGGGCAGCTTAACAGACATTTTATCCCTGACAGCGTAAAACGTGATACAGGCCAGTAATGAAATGCTTGTAGCCGCTCCGATACAACTTCATCTAAAGAACGACCAGCTCTGTGTTTGAGTTTCTCCTACAAAAGTTTGTGATCCGTTAAAGCTCCGCTTCTGTGCGCTAGTTCGGATGATGGGCCGGTACAATCTATTGGCAAGAGAATGAATGTCGTTGCGGTTCATATTATACTTGATTGCTGCCCGGTTCACGCCGCCCTTCTCTATGTAGTTCAAAAGTGATTGACGGAACTGCATGGTTTGTGTTACGGTATTCATGGCGAATGCGCCGCCCTTTCTGTGCTGTTTTTGTGTAGCAACTTAACTGTACAACAGGTCGACGTGTTCATCTTTCTTTTTATTCAACTTTGTAACACATCTATTGTAATTCTACAAAGACATACGCTCTGTCTTTAGAAATACCATTGACTTTTTTTTGCCATTCATGATAGTATTTTTGCAGATAAAGACATTTTCATGTACGATTATGTTAATTCATTAGGAAGGAGATAAAAGCATGGAATACGTTAAGCCCGCTGTTATTAATCCCGCGACCGTAAATTCGGCAAAGTGCGGCGATGGCCCGTGTGGCAGACCCTGCAGTGTGAACAGAGCCTAAAATAAAGCCATAAAGTCTATCAGAGGGTGCAGAGCAATCGTGCTGTGCCCTCTTTTTATATCTATGAAACGTCTTGAGATTTCCATCTGAATTCAGAGCCACGGAGGTAGACAGTATGTACTACAAAATCAGGAATGATGTGTTGTTCCGAAAATATCAGGGACATGGCTATATAACAGACAATTCAGAATACGGCTATCGTATGCTCAATGATGCCCGTATATATCCGGGTGAAAAATATGTCTCTGCCAGTGGAGCTGTCATGTTGAGTATGCTGAGCAAATCTCCTCGCGCCATTGATGATATTGTTGGAGATTTGTCGCAAATCTTCACTGGTGTCGAGTATGAAACGTTGAAACAAGATACTATAGAGTTTTTCGACTGGTTTGTAGATGAGGGATTTCTTAGTTGTGGTAAAACGGTCGACACTTGCACAGATCGATTTGTTGCAGATATCCTGAGACCGGACAATCGCAATCCGGCTCAAGATGGTATGGCAAGAAGTGACTGCACTGGTGGAGAAATCAGTCCAAATGATTTTCTTAGAAGCATCCATATCGAGATTGCTGATGCATGCAATGAGCGTTGCGTACATTGCTATATTCCAAATGAACGCAAAAACAACGCGATTGATCCCGCCTTGTTTTATCGACTCATCGAGGAAGGGCGGAAGATGAACATCATCCATGTTACGCTGTCCGGAGGAGAACCTCTTCTTCACAAAGATATTTTAGGCTTTTTGAAAAGATGTAGAGAACTGGATTTGTCTGTAAACGTTCTGTCGAATCTGACTTTGTTGACGGATGATATCCTATCGGAAATGAAGAAAAATCCTCTTCTCTCTGTACAAGTTTCCCTTTATTCTATGGATGCCACAGTGCACGATTCTATCACAAAGTTAAGCGGAAGCTTTGAAAAACAAAGCGGGAGTCCTCGGTTGTGTGATGAAAATATCCCGGTACAGATATCGTAGTCCTATCATAAACAAAATAAAGACACCTATGTTGATGTCCTTCACTGGGATGGGAGCCATAATATTGCTGTTGCAACAGAGCCGGTAATCTTTGCCGCTTACGATCATTCCGGCTGCAACCTTGCAAACCGCTTGTCCATCGAAGAAGTAGACGATGTCTTAACTGTACAAATGCAGGAGGGGTATGCTGAATCGCTCCACAAGATCGCCATGGACAGAGAAAGTCTGACCGGAAATGATCCAATATGCTCTGTTTGCCGATATAGCTTCTGCGTTACAGCAAGTGGGACTGTATTTCCCTGCGCTGGCTGGCAGAACAATGTTATTGGAGACCTGAATCATCAAATCGTTCAGGAAATATGGGAAACCTCAGCAAAAATAAAGGAACTAAGACAAGTAAAACGGTCGCGGTTCTTACAGTGTGTTGACTGTAAGGACAGAGGCTACTGCACAGTCTGCATGATGTGGAATTCAAACGAGAATCCTGATGGAGCTCCGTTCAGAATCAACCAGTACCGTTGCAATGTTGCAGCTATGACCCACCGTAAAGTCGACAAAGCTTTACAGAGAATATCTTCTGCGAAAATAACATCCCGCTGACTTTGATACATATCTCTAAAGATTTTATATGGGAGTCGTGCCAATCATGGAAAAGATTATAATTAAGGATGCCTCTGAAAACAATTTAAAGCACCTAGATCTAGAAATTCCTTTGGACAAATTCACCTGCGTAACTGGTTGCTCCGGATGCGGTAAATCCTCCTTGGTATTTGATACGATCTACGCAGAGAGTCAGAGAGCATTTCTTGAGGGGATGACCGGTAATATTTATGGTCAGAAACTGATGAATAAGCCGAAGGTGGGTTCTATCGAAAATCTTCGCCCAGCTCTGAATATTTCTCAAAACTACTACAACGTAAATCCCCGTTCCACTATCGGCACCACTACAGAAATCTCCATATTCATCTCAGATCATTAATTTTCCATTGTTAATAGCAGCCAAACATCCAGCGTTTCAGGAAAAATTGTTCTCGTCCAATAACCCAAAATCTTTTTGTCCTCATTGCTTTGGCCTCGGCGTTGAAACTGTCGTGTCCGAATCTCTCCTGATTCCAGACCGTGATATCACATTGAGAGACGGTGCAATTTTATATTTTAAAGGTTCACCGGAAAGCAAAGAGCAAAAGTATCTGGAAGCCCTATGCGAACATTATGGAATCGACATTGACAAAAAAGTCTCCCAACTCAGCGATTACGAGCTTCGCCAGTTGCTTTATGCTGATGACCAAATCCGATGCAAATTGGCCTATAAAGAGGGCAAACGAAAAAAGCAGCACTATGTAACACTTCGCGGAGCTATACCTGCTATATTGGAACGAATATCCGACAGTGATCCATCCGCCCCCTCAACTGTCTATGCAAAATATCTGGAGGAGATTCCTTGTCATGTATGTGGTGGGACCAAGCTACGCAAAGAAGTTCTGGAATACAAAATTGGCGGACTGAACTACGCTGACATCGAAAGCATGGAACTGACTGCTTTGCTTTCTTGGATACAGCAGTTAGTGAACAAGCGAATTTCTCCGTCCAAAAAAAGAGTTTGTTGAGCAACTTGTAAACAGCATTCTTTGCAAAATTGAACGCATTGATGCAACTTGACGTGGGCTATCTGTGCCTTAACAGACCCATTCCTACCCTTTCAGGCGGTGAAAGGCAACGAGTTCGGATTGCCACTCAGCTTACATGTTCCCTGAAGGGATTAAATCTATATTTTTGGATGAACCGTGTAAAGGGCTGCATTATAGAGATATAACCAAGGTTGTAACCGCTACTCGG
>ENA-OPYX01001788-OPYX01001788.1-human-gut-metagenome-genome-assembly--contig:-NODE-1788-length-10694-cov-3.667077_pt1 | contig 10694 bp, 12 predicted proteins | sample MGYA00242639_ERZ504486 | MGnify/ENA primary metagenome ERZ504486 (study PRJEB26092, sample SAMD00036296) | human gut metagenome | host: Homo sapiens | study: EMG produced TPA metagenomics assembly of... | reverse complement strand
CGGTGTGATTGACCACATCTCCGTAAAGACAGCGGGCTTTCAGATAAGTACCGGTACAAAGTACGACCGCTTTTGCATAATACTCTGCTCCTGAAAACGTTTTCACACCACGAATTTGCTTATCTTCTACCATTAATTCGGTAACCTCTGCCTGACGCAGTGTCAGATGGTCGGTGTTTTGCAATACCTGTCTCATTCTGGCACTGTAATCGGCTTTGTCCGCCTGTGCACGCAGGGAATGAACGGCAGGTCCTTTTGATTTATTTAACATTTTAGACTGGATAAAGGTATGGTCGATATTGACGCCCATCTCACCGCCTAAGGCATCGATTTCGCGCACCAGATGACCTTTGGAGCTGCCTCCGATATTCGGATTACACGGCATCATGGCTACGCTTTCAATGCTGATGGTAAAAAGAATGGTTTCCAGTCCCAGTCGTGCGCAGGCAAGGGCTGCTTCGCAGCCCGCATGACCTGCGCCGACGATACAAACATCATAATTTTCTTTTACAACTGGCATATATTTTTCCTCATAGAAATATTACTTTATATTACAACTGATATATAACAAATGGAAAATACTATCATATTTTCTATTGATTATATAACATACAAACAATATACAAAATAAACATTACTCCATGTTTTTACAAAGAGAATTTATCCGAGCAGATATTTGTAATCTACTTATAGTACTTGTTCATAATCTAATTATTATTTCACAAAACAATAATTGAGCTAAATCCTGTTAGTTTATTTACCCATACAGAATTTACTGAAGATCTCATTTACCAGATCCTCACCCACAGATTCGCCGATAATCGTGCCTAAGACCTCATAGGCATTCATCATATCAATGGTAAAGAAATCTTCCGGCATTCCGTCGTCTATGCTCTGTAACACCATTTTCAGGCTGCTCTCTGCCTCTGCCAGAGCATTTTTCTGCCGGATATTTGTGATATATACTTCATCATTGAAGGACAGTTTTCCACTGAAAAACATCTCCTCAATGAGTTTTTCCAGCTCATGGATTCCGGTGTTATTTTTTGCTGAAATGGAAAGAATCGGTTTGTCTAAACGTTCCTGTAAAATGGCTGCATCAGTCTTGGCATCCAGATCGGATTTATTTAACAGAACGATTGCTTTCTTATACTGAATGGCTTCAATGATCTCCTGGTCGTTTTCATCCAGTTCTGTAGAGGAATCCACAACATAGATGATCAAGTCTGCTTTTTCAATATATTCTCTGGATTTGTTGACACCGATTTTTTCAACAATATCTTCTGTGTCGCGGATCCCGGCAGTATCAATGACGTTTAATCCAATGCCACCGATCTGAATCTGCTCTTGCAGAATATCGCGTGTTGTACCGGCAATCTCTGTAACAATGGCACGCTCCTCTCCCACCAGAATATTCAGCAGGGAGGATTTTCCGGCGTTTGGTTTTCCGACGATGGCGGTGTTGATACCTTCTTTTAACATTTTTCCGTTATCGGAAGAATCCAGCAGTTTTTTTACTTTGGAGTGGGCATCGCTCATGATCCCACGTAACTGCTCCGGATAGCCATCCAGTGAAACGTGCTCCGGATCATCCAGAGCGGATTCGATAAAGGCGATCTCATGCAGTACAACGGCACGGATGTCCTTTATTTTCTCCAAAACGGCGCCCTGTAACTGGCTGACGGAGCTCTTTAGCGCCAGCTCATTTTGGGCGTTAATTACGTCGATTACGGACTCTGCCTGGGACAGATCAATACGTCCGTTTAAGAATGCCCGTTTGGTAAACTCTCCCGGTTCTGCCGGGCGGGCTCCATATTTTAAAACTGTTTCCAGTATTTTTTTCATAACCAGAACACCACCGTGACAGTCGATTTCGATGGTATCTTCGCAGGTATAACTGCGCGGTGCTTTCATGATCAGAAGCATAACTTCATCTACTACTTCTTCACCGTCTACCACATAGCCATAATGGATGGTATGTGTCTCCATATCGGAAACCTTGCGGCTTCCCTTTTTTGGACGAAAAATGCGATCTGCAACTTCTAATGCTTCGTCACCGCTGATGCGGACGATTCCGATACCGGAATTAGACATGGCTGTTGCAATCGCTGCGATTGTATCAGTTTTCATATTTGTGTTCTTCTCTCAGATTAAATATTAATATACTTTCGGAACATTTCAAAATAGTTATTTTGTTATAATCAAAGAATCCGAAAGTATCTAATAGAAAATAAATTAGATGGTGGGGTCAAAAGATGCCATACGAATTGTTTCGTACTTCGTACTCTCACAATTATGCATCTTGTTTTTTTATTATAATATTTTTATTTCATAACGTAAAGAAAACTTTCAGCAAAAGACGGATGCCGGACGATAGGTTAATTTTCATCGTGGCTGCGAGCATAGCCCGCTTCCGTGAGTGTGTTTGAGCTTGCTGGTTTTGCAAGTGAGTTCGCGGAAGGAAGCGGATATAAGCGGCGCAGCAGACACAGAAAATTATCCGTGTCCACATCCGTCTTTGCTGAAAGTTTTTTAATTTAAAATAAACTCAAAAATTACTGTCTTTTTAATGTAATTACAACATGTCTGTAAGGCTCATCACCTTCGCTGTGTGTAGAAACGTAACGGTCATTCTGCAATGCGGAATGGATCACACGTCTCTCAAATGGGTTCATCGGCTCAAGAGATACTGCCTTTTTCGTACGTTTTACTTTGTAAGCAATATTCCTTGCGAGATTTTCCAGTGTCTCTTTTCTTCTCTTACGGTAATCCTCTGTATCAAGTTTTACTCTGGTATAAGTCTCAGAATGTTTGTTGATCGCGAGGTTTGTAAGGTACTGTAAAGAGTCAAGTGTCTGACCACGTTTGCCGATCAGAACGCCCATCTCATTGCCTTTCAGCTCTACATCGTATACATTTTCTTCATCGGAAGGTTTGATCAGAATCTCAACTTCCAGTCCCATAGCGTCAAATACCTGAGAAAGGAAATTTCTGATATGATCTACAACGGTATATTTTTTACGGGCTTTGATCTTTGCCGGTTTACTGTTGAATCCAAGAAATCCTGAACTGCCTTTTTCTAACACTTCATACTCAATCTGATCGCTTGTTACGCCAAACTCAACCAGAGCGTTTGTAAGTGCATCATCAACAGTTTTTCCTGTAAATTCGATAAAATCCATTACAATGCCCTCCCCTATTTTGTATTTTTGTTATTAAAATCTTTTACAAGATTTGCTTTGGAAGCCATGCTTCCCTCTTTGTATTTTTTGTTTGTATCCTGTTTCACATCTTTTGTGGAAACGGAAGCTGCTTTGTCTGCCATAGATCTGTACTGGATATTACGAGTGTTTACTTTGGCAGCGTTTGCGATCTGTTCGCCGGCTACGCCTTTTTTCTCAATTTTCTTCTTATTCTTTGCAGCTGCTTTTGCCTGGTTCTCTTTGATCACTTTCTCAAGATCCATCTTATCAAAATGCTTGTTCAGAAGGAACTGCTGGAAGCTTCGAATTACGGAACCTGCGATCCAGTAGATACCAACACCGACCGGAAGGAAGAATACGATGAATACAGAATATAAAGGCATCATGTAGTTCATCATCTTCATCTGACCTGCCATAGCTTCCTGCTGTCCGCCGTTTGAAGCTGCCTGTGGCATCAGACGGATATTCAGGAACTGTGTTAAAGCTGCAAGGATCGGTACAAGTAAAGCCAGAATAATCAGTACATAATGTCCTTCGTGAGCACTTGTTGTAATAATTGTCTTCGGAGAATATACGATATTGATTCCGAGGAAGTTATTAAAATGCTCTACTGCAGACTGGGTACTTGCAATAACATCTGACAGACCGCTGAATTTATCCTGGAGTAATGTCCAGTTATCGCTGGTACATTTGTACAATACGTCAACGATAGAATCATGAGCCTGCTGAGTCGTTCCTGAAAAATTTCAGAGAAATACCACGGAATACGGAGTTTTTCTTGGAAACTGTCTCAAGGAAACTGTTCATGGTATCCTGATATCCGCTGGTACCCATAATACCGGTTACAACGCCGTCAAATGTACTCTTAACGTTTGTGATGTATGCCGGTACGTTGTAAATAACACGATAGAGAGCAAACAGGATCGGGAGCTGGATCAGCATAAATACACAGCTACCGGACGGGGATACGCCGTATTTCTGGTAAACGGCCTGTGTCTCTTCATTCATTGCCTGAACAGATGCCTGATCTCTTCGGTTTTTATACTTTTTCTGAATTGCCTGAATCTCAGGATTCATGATCTGTGACATCTTTGAGAACTTCTGCTGCTTGTAGGTAAGCGGAAGTAAGCAAAGATAGATAACAATCGTAAATAAGATGATTGTTAAACCTACGTTCTGGATGTGTAAAAATTTATCCATAAAAGCGTAGATTGCGTTCATAAGGTAACCGAGTACCTTTGCGATTGGTCCTAAAATCTTACCTGAATTCTGAGTAAGTAAAAATAAGGAATCCATCTGGTTGCCTCCTATAATCATGGAACCGGATCGTAACCACCCTTTGAGAACGGATTACAGCGTAAAATGCGCCAGAGCGCAAGTAATCCACCCTTCCATGCTCCATACTTCTCTACCGCTTCCAGTCCATAGGTGGAACAGGTCGGGTAATACGGACATTTCGTGGTTTTCATCGGAGAAATATATTTACGATACCATTTTATTAAAAAAATCAATATTTTTTTTCAATGTGATTCCATCTTCTTTTCTTCGGGGTTCATAATTTTCTGAAGATTTCCCAAGTGCAGCAATGCGGATTCGATTTCGTGATATGATGCGTTTTTTGCGCCTGCCCTTGCGATGACTACAATGTCCCAACCACTATGGAACATCTCTTCATGCAGTCTGTAACTTTCTCTTACTAATCTGGTAATATGGTGCCGGACAACACTGTTACCAACTTTCTTACTAACGGAAATTCCTAATCTGTTTCTGTCCGAGTCATTTTTCAGCGTATACATGACTAAAAGTCTGTTTGCATAAGATCTACCTTCCCGGTAAACTGTCCGGAAATCTCTGTTCTTCTTTAATGATTCTGAAAAATGCATGTCTCTTGTCCTCTGATTTACAACAATTTGTCTAAAGAGAAGAAAAGACCACAAACGTTGTGGCCTAAGCTGTTAATTTTTTTCTTCCTTTTAATCTTCTAGCGGCCAAAACTTTTCTTCCGCCTGCTGTACTCATTCTTTTTCTGAAACCGTGAACTTTCGCTCTCTGTCTCTTTTCGGCTGATAAGTCATTTTCATATGTGATACACCTCCATTCCTCGTAGCATCATTTCGGATGATAACAAAAAAAGTCAGACAAGTCAATAGAAAATTGAAAAGTTTTAGAAAAACGTGTAAAACGCCCGAAAATCCATTTTTGCCCCGTCTATTATCCCCTGTACGGTTCGGAAGTTTTCATTGAAAAATGGCGCGATTTGAGTTATCATAGACATTGGATACTTACCGCTACTAATAAAGAAATGGAGATAGTTATGCAGTTAGTCGAAGAAAAATGGAGTGAGATCCTTCTGACTGTAAAACGGGAACATGAGCTGACAGATATTTCTTTTAATACCTGGTTGAAGCCGCTTCAGATCTTTTCTATCCAGAATAACCGCATTTTTGTACTGGTTTCCAGTGAGCAGATGGGACTTACTTATATTAATAAGAAGTATTACCTTCCGCTCAAGGTTGCAGTGGCAGAGATCACCGGGATGGAATATGAGATTGAATTTGTTCTTCCGGAGCAGGCCAGAAAACTCAAAATGCCGCATCCGGCGCGGCAGGCTACGACAGAGGAAGCGGAACGGTCGAACCTGAATCCGAACTATACATTCGATACATTTGTAGTGGGAAATAATAACCGGTTTGCACAGTCAGCGTCGCTGGCAGTGGCAGAATCACCCGGAGAAATCTACAATCCGCTGTTTTTATATGGTGGTGTAGGTCTGGGAAAGACACATCTGATGCATTCCATTGCACATTTTATTCAGGAAAATCATCCGGGGATGAAGGTGCTGTACGTTTCATCGGAAACATTTACCAATGAACTGATTGAGGCGATTAGAAATGGCAATAATACTGCTATGAGCCGTTTTCGGGAGAAATACCGCAGTATCGATGTGCTTCTGATTGATGATGTGCAGTTTATTATAGGAAAAGAAAGCACGCAGGAAGAATTTTTCCATACCTTTAATGAACTTCATGTGGCGAAAAAGCAGATCATTTTGTCCAGTGACCGTCCGCCAAAGGAAATGGAGACATTAGAAGAACGCATCCGTTCCCGTTTTGAATGGGGACTTCTGGCAGATATCGGTTCGCCGGATTATGAAACCCGTATGGCAATCCTGAAAAAGAAAGCGGAGCGGGATGGATTTGAGCTGAGTGATGAGATCCTGAATTACATAGCGGTCAATATTAAGTCGAACATCCGTGAACTGGAAGGTGCCTTAAATAAGCTGATGGCGTACGTCAATCTGGTTCAGACGGAGATCACCATGGAGATCGCGCAGAAGGAATTGCAGAATATCATTTCACCGGACAAGCCACGCATTGTGACACCACAGCTCATTATGGAAGTGGTTGCGGAGCATTTTGGCATCAGTATCGAACAGATTTTGTCAAATCCCGGAGTAATGATGTGGCAAAACCAAGGCAGATTGCCATGTATCTGTGTAAAAATATGACGGATGCATCGCTGGAAGCCATTGGAAAAGTGCTTGGCGGCAGAGATCACTCCACGGTGGTTCATGGGATTAAGAAGGTGGCAGAGGATGTCAGTGCAGATGAAGCTGTTGCAAAGACGGTAGAGACGATCAAGAAGAAAATTAACCCAAATTAAGTGGACAATATGTGGATAAACAGATGAAACATGCTGATTACATGTTGATATACGTGTAGATAACAGAGGAAAGCGTTGTGGAAATCTGTGGAAAAACGGAAATCTCAGGTATCACGTTGAGAGAAAATGTACGTGAGATCCTTTAAGGTGTGCTCTGATGCCGGAGAAAAACGGAATTTTTCACAGATTGTCCCCAAACTGTAAGTAGCAAATCCACAGCAAAAAACAGAAAAAAATATGGTGAAAATCTGCTTAACGTAAGGTGGTGGAACGTTATCCACTTATACACATGCGCTAAGACGATTACGACGAAAACCATTTATATATAGATATATTATGTGAAGCTATGATGCCTGAAAGGAGTTATTAACATTATGAAAATAATCTGTTCAAAAGCAAACCTGGTAAAAGGTGTCAGCATTGTATCAAAGGCTGTTCCGTCCAGAACAACCATGCCGATTCTGGAATGTATTCTTATTGATGCATCGGCAAATGAGATCAAGCTGACTGCGAATGATATGGAACTTGGAATAGAGACCGTGATTGAAGGAGAGATCGTTGAGAGAGGAATCATCGCACTGGATGCAAAATTCTTTTCTGAGATTGTTCGTAAACTTCCGGATAATGAGGTTGTGATCGAGTCGGATGATTCTTTCCAGACCATCATTACCTGTGAAAAAGCAAAATTTACCATCGCAGGAAAATCCGGTGAAGATTTTTCTTATCTTCCATATATTGAGAAAAATGAGTCCATCACCATTTCCCAGTTTACGTTAAAGGATGTGGTACGCCAGACCATTTTCTCTATCGCAGATAACGATACAAACAAACTGATGACCGGTGAACTTTTTGAAATCAACGAGAACCGTCTGAGAGTTGTATCTCTGGACGGACACCGTATTTCCATCCGAAATATCGAGTTAAAAGAAAACTACAGTCCGTTAAAGGTTGTCGTTCCTGGAAAGACACTTCAGGAGATCAGCAAGATCCTGACAGGTGAAGCTGAGGATATGGTGGATATTTATTTTGCAGACAACCACATTTTATTTGAGTTTGATCAGACAAAGGTGGTATCAAGACTGATCGAAGGCGAGTATTTCCACATTGATCAGATGCTTTCTTCTGATTATGATACAAAGGTAAAAGTAAACAAACGTGAGTTTTTAAGTTGTATTGACCGTGCAACTCTGCTGATCCGTGAGGGTGACAAGAAACCGATCATCCTGAACATTCAGGACGGAAGCCTTCAGTTAAAGATCAATTCCTTTGCAGGTTCCATGAATGAGGAACTTGAGATCGACAAAGAGGGAAAAGATCTGCTGATCGGATTTAACCCGCGTTTCTTTATCGATGCACTTCGTGCCATTGATGATGAAGAAGTTACTTTATATATGGTAAACCCGAAGGCACCTTGCTTTATCAAGGATGATGCAGGCACTTATACATACCTGATTCTTCCGGTTAACTTTAACGCAGCAACCGTATAAACGCAGTGGTGTCAGTAATACAGAAAACAGAGGTTTGGTTGTAGAACCTTTTGTAAGGTTTTACGATTAAACGGAAGATGGGAGAGACAAATGGAAAAAGTTATCATCAGAGATGATTTTATCAAACTTGGCCAGGCCATGAAGCTTGCAGGTATGGTTGGCTCCGGTGTGGATGCCAAAATGCTGATCCAGGACGGACAGGTAGAGGTCAACGGAGAGGTAGAATACCAGCGCGGCAAAAAGCTCCACGAAGGAGATGTCATTACATTTAACGGAGAGAGTGTTCAGATCGGCAAATGATTATAAAATCACTGGAATTAAAGAATTTTCGCAACTATCAGGCTCTCGGCATCGCTTTTGATGCCGGAACCAATATCTTGTACGGAGATAATGCCCAGGGAAAGACGAATGTGCTGGAATCCCTGTATGTCAGCGGAACCACAAAGTCCCACAAAGGCAGCAAGGACAAGGAAATGATCCGCTTTGACGCGGACGAGGCACATATCCGCACCATTGTGGGAAAAAAACGGTGTGGAAAACAGGATTGATATTCATCTGAAGAAAAACAGTGCCAAGGGAATCGCAGTCAACGGCATTCCGATCCGAAAAGCCGGAGAACTGTTTGGAATCCTGAATCTGGTTGTTTTTTCTCCGGAAGATTTGAATATTATCAAAGACGGACCGGCGGGGCGCCGCAGATTCATGGATATGGAATTAAGTCAGTTAGACAGCATTTACCTGCACAATCTGACGAAATATCACAAGATTTTGCAGCAGCGTAACAAGCTGCTGAAGGACATCCATTTCCGGCCGGATCTGGAGGCAACGCTTCCGGTGTGGGATGAGCAGCTGGTGCTCTATGGAACGAAGATCATTCAGCGCCGACAGGCGTTTTTGCAGGAACTGAATGAAATGGTTCGGGGAATCCATCAGAATATTTCCGGAAATAAGGAAACGCTGCAACTTGTGTATGAACCGTCTGCCACGGCAGAGGAGCTGGCGGCGCGTATGGAGGAATCCCGCATGAAGGATCTGAAAATGGGAATGACGTCTTACGGACCGCACAGGGATGATATTTCCTTCCTGATCAATGAGACGGACATCCGCAAATACGGTTCCCAGGGGCAGCAGAGGACATCTGCACTTTCGTTAAAACTGGCGGAGATCGAGCTGGTAAAACAGCTGATCCACGATACGCCGGTATTACTTCTGGATGATGTGTTGTCAGAACTTGACAGCAACCGGCAGAATTATCTGCTGAACAGCATCCATGATATTCAGACCATCATCACATGTACGGGTCTGGATGAATTTGTTAAAAATAGATTTCACATAAATAAAGTGTTTTTCGTCAGGGAAGGCACGATAGCAGAACAGTAGGAGGACAGGAATGAGTACAGAATACGGTGGAGATCAGATTCAGATTTTGGAAGGTCTCGAAGCAGTACGAAAAAGACCGGGTATGTATATCGGAAGTACTTCTTCCCGCGGACTTCACCATCTTGTATACGAGATTGTGGATAACGCAGTGGATGAGGCACTTGCAGGATTTTGCTCGGAGATAAATGTAGTGATCAATGAAGGTGATACCATTACCGTTACCGATAACGGCCGTGGAATTCCGGTAGACATCAACCACAAAGCTGGAAAACCGGCGGTAGAGGTTGTATTTACCATTCTGCATGCAGGCGGAAAGTTCGGCGGCGGAGGGTACAAGGTATCCGGCGGACTGCACGGTGTAGGTGCTTCCGTAGTAAACGCCCTTTCGAACTGGCTGGAAGTTCAGGTATGCAGAGACGGACACATTTATCAGCAGCGTTATGAGCGTGGCAAAACCATGTATCCGCTGAAAATCGTTGGTGACTGCCCGGCAGAGCAGACTGGTACAAAAGTAACGTTCTCTCCGGATGGAAGCATTTTTGAGGATACTGTATATGACTATGATGTACTGCGTCAGCGTCTGCGTGAAATGGCATTCCTGACCAAAAACCTGCGCATCGTTCTGACAGACAAGAGACCGGGACAGGAGCGCACAGAAACCTTCCATTACGAAGGCGGTATCAAAGAGTTTGTTCAGTATCTGAACAAGAGCAAAGAAGCTCTGTATGAAAACGTTATTTACTGTGAGGGAGAGCGTGACGGTGTCTATGTAGAGGTTGCAATGCAGCACAATGACTCCTACAACGAATCAACCTTCAGTTTTGTAAACAATATCACGACTCCGGAAGGTGGTACGCATCTTGCCGGATTCAGAATGCCCTGACAAGACATTAACTCTTATGCAAAGGCAAACAACTGGTGAAAGAAAACGAAGCAGCACTTTCCGGCGAGGATATCCGTG
>ENA-OPYX01001787-OPYX01001787.1-human-gut-metagenome-genome-assembly--contig:-NODE-1787-length-10700-cov-3.198052_pt1 | contig 10700 bp, 6 predicted proteins | sample MGYA00242639_ERZ504486 | MGnify/ENA primary metagenome ERZ504486 (study PRJEB26092, sample SAMD00036296) | human gut metagenome | host: Homo sapiens | study: EMG produced TPA metagenomics assembly of... | reverse complement strand
AATCGAGCTTTTGATATATCTTCCATTGATAAAGTAGCTCTCATAGTTTCTGTTTCCTCTGGAAACATACGGTTTTGCAACAAATCCTGTAACTTTCACATCTTCATTTTGTGCTTCTATCGGGATCAATGCTCCCGCCACATCTCGCCCATAAATATGATAGATGATGTCCTTTACCTTGCCATTTCCAGAAGTGTAAATCTTATTTTTATTGTTATGGATAAATTTAAATGAGATTTCCGGATGACTTAGGGCAATGTGTACCATCATCTGTTCCACATACCCTGCTTCGGTTGTCGCACTCTTTAAAAATTTTCTTCTTGCTGGCGTATTATAAAACAGATTTTTTACCAGAAATGTTGTTCCATCGGGTGCTCCGATATCTTCAAAAGCTTCTTCCTCGCCTCCATAGATCTTATAGGATACTCCACTGAAGCTTTCTGCAGTCTTCGTTACCAGCTCAACCTGTGCAACTGCGCTGATACTTGATAATGCCTCTCCTCGAAATCCAAGCGAAGATACACTTAACAGATCTTCAACCGAACGGATCTTGCTTGTCGCATGACGTAAAAATGCAGTCTTTACCTGGTCTTTTGGAATTCCGATCCCATTGTCAGTTACCCTGATCAATGTCATTCCGCCGTCTTTGATCTCCACAGTCACTGCATTTGCTTTTGCATCCACTGCATTTTCCACAAGCTCTTTGACAACAGAAGCTGGCCGTTCAATAACTTCTCCTGCTGCAATATTATCGATCGTCTTTTGATCTAGTAATTGTATCTTCGCCATAAAATTACTCCTCGTTCTTTAACTTCTCCTGTAACACATATAAATAATTCAATGCTTCCAGCGGTGTCATGTCAGAAAGGTCTTTTTCTCTTAGTTCTGCCATAAATGGATGTTCCATCGTTGGTTCATCGCTTTCTCTGAAGAAACTTAACTGTTGTGCCTCTCCATATGGCATGATATCCTTCGCTCCTGACGTCAGATCATGTTCTTCTAATTCTCTTGCGATCTCTTTTGCGCGATTGATCACGGCATCTGGGACTCCGGCAAGTTTTGCAACCTGTACTCCATAACTCTTATCTGCACCACCTTTTACGATCTTGCGCAGGAACACAATGTCATCTCCCTGTTCTTTGACAGCAATGCAGTAGTTATGTACACTGTCGATCTTACCTTCTAACTCTGTCAGTTCATGATAATGTGTCGCAAACAGAGTTTTTGCACCGAGGAGCTTGGAATTGCTGATATATTCCACAACTGCCCATGCAATAGACAACCCATCAAATGTACTCGTTCCACGTCCGATCTCGTCTAAGATCAACAAACTGTTTTTCGTTGCATTTCTTAAAATATTGGCAACTTCACTCATCTCAACCATAAATGTACTCTGTCCAGAAGCAAGATCATCTGATGCTCCAACCCTTGTAAAGATACGATCTACGATACCGATATTTGCTTTCGCCGCTGGTACAAAAGAACCAATCTGCGCCATTAATACGATCAGAGCAACCTGTCTCATATAAGTTGATTTACCTGCCATGTTTGGTCCCGTGATGATCGCTACACGATTCTTCTTGTTATCAAGATATGTATCATTAGAAATAAACATATCATTTGGGATCACCTGCTCCACAACCGGATGTCTTCCATCCTTGATATCAATCGTCCCTCTGACATTTAACTTCGGACGTACAAAATGATTGCGTTCTGCGACATATGCAAGGGAGGCAAGTGCATCGATCTGTGCGATCACATTCGCTGTTCTTGAGATTCGTTCCATCTCTCCTGCTAATGTTTCACGGATCATAACATAAGTCTCATATTCTAACGCATACAGACGGTCTTCGGAACCCAGGATCGTATCCGCCAGCTGGTTTAATTCTTCGGTTGTGTAACGTTCGGAATTGGCCAGTGTCTGCTTACGGATATAATGATCAGGTACAAGATCTTTGTAGGAATTTGTCACATCTAAATAGTACCCAAATACTTTATTGAACTTGATCTTTAAGTTCTTGATCCCTGTTTTTTCACGTTCCCGTTCCTCAAGTTCCATCAACCATTGCTTTCCTTCTGTTTTAGCACGTTTTAATTTGTCTATATCTTCCTTGAATCCTTCCTTGATGATCCCACCTTCTTTGATCGCAAGCGGTGGTTCTTCAATGATGGAATCTTCCAAAAGATTGTGGATATCTTCCAATGGATCTAAATCTTCTCTTAATCCAGACAATAATGGATCTTTGCATTCTTCAAGAACTGTTTTGATCGCAGGCAGTAATTCCAACGATGTTTTAAATGCGATCATATCTCTTGGATTCGCTGTCTTATAACTTACTTTTGTCATTAAACGTTCCAGATCATAGATTGGATTTAAGTATTCTCTTAATTCTTCTCTTACGATTGTCTGATCCGTAAGTGTTGTGATCGCATCGTATCTCTCTTCGATCTTTTTCTTGTCCACCAATGGCTGCTCAACCATGTTTCTTAGCATTCTGGCACCCATAGCTGTTTTTGTCTTATCTAAGACCCATAAGAGTGACCCTTTTTTTTGTTTATCACGTAATGTCTCACAAAGTTCCAAATTTCTACGGCTGGAGCTGTCGATGATCATAAATTCACTTGTCTCATAAGCTTCAATATGCATCAGATGATCCAGAGAACTCTTCTGTGTCTCATGAAGATATCCAAGCAATGCACCAGTTGCGATCACTCCCATTGGATGATCCAAAAGTCCAAGACCTTCTAAATTCCCTACTTTGAACTGACGCTTGATCCTTTCCTCTGCCTGTTCTTCATCAAAATGGTATGGCTCAATGCTTGAGATCACGATCGACATCTTGTCTTTTAAGTAATCAAAATCCATGCCACTGATCAAAAATGCATCATTACAAATGATCTCTGCCGGCTCGAACTTGAAGATCTCATCTCTGACTTTCGCTAAACTATCCATTGATGTTGTTCTAAAATCCCCCGTTGTAACATCAACAAATGAAATTCCGTAACTTCCATCATTTGCAAAAATACACATCAGATAGTTATTCTTCTCATCATCAAGACTCTGCTGGGAAATATTCGTTCCTGGCGTTACAATACGCACGATCTCTCGTTTTACGATTCCCTTTGCCTGGCTTGGATCTTCAACCTGCTCACAGATCCCGACTTTATATCCTTTTTCTACTAATTTATTTAAATAGGAATCCACAGCATGATAAGGAACGCCACACATTGGTGCGCGCTCCTCAAGTCCACAGTTCTTCCCTGTTAATGTGATCTCTAATTCTTTGGATGCTGTCAGTGCATCATCAAAGAACATCTCATAGAAATCTCCGAGACGATAAAATAAGATACAATCTTTATTCTCTTCTTTGATCTGCATATACTGCTGCATCATTGGTGTCAGTTTTCCTTTTTTAGCCATGGATCTGCTCTCCCATATAATAGAAACCTTTTTCCTCAACTAATTTAACATCTGCCATTGTACCAATCTGTTCTTTACATCCTTTAAAATGAACTAACAGGTTATTTTCCAATCTTCCTGTTAACATTCCTTCTTCGTGCGTATTCTCTTCTTCGATCAGAACTCTCTCGATATCTCCGACTTTCTTCTTGCAATTCTTTGCAGATGTCTCTTTTAATAAGGCAAGAAGTCTGTCAAAACGATCTTTGATCACATCTTTGTCCACCTGATCTTCCATGCTCGCTGCTGGTGTTCCGGAACGTTTCGAATATACATATGTGTATGCACTGTCAAATCCAACTTCTCTTACAACGTCTAATGTCTCCTTGAAATCTTCTTCTGTCTCTCCAGGGAATCCTACGATAATATCTGTTGTAAAAGACACTCCAGGGATTCTCTCCTGAATCTTCTTAGCAAGTGCCACATACTGTTCTTTTGTATAATGACGATTCATCAATTTTAACAGGCGGCTGCTTCCTGACTGCATTGGAAGATGCATATGTTTACATACTTTCTTGCTTGTTGCCATCACTTCGATCAGATCATCCGATAAATCCTTTGGATGTGGTGTCATAAAACGGATTCTTTCTAGTCCTTCGACTTTCTCTACTTCTCTTAATAATTCAGCAAATGACATTGGTTCTTCTAATGTCTTTCCATAAGAATTTACATTCTGTCCAAGAAGCATCACTTCTTTGACACCTTCTGATACGACCTGCTTTACTTCTTTGATGATATCTTCTGGCTTACGGCTTCTTTCTCTTCCTCTTACATATGGCACGATACAGTAACTGCAGAAGTTATTGCATCCATACATAATATTAACTCCACATTTGAATGAGAATTTACGGTCACTTGGAAGATCTTCCACGATCTGGTCTGTATCTTTCCAAATATCAACGATCATTCCCTTGGAGTCTACTCTTGCTTTTAATAATTCTGCTAATTTAAAGATATTGTGTGTTCCAAAGATGATATCTACAAATTTATAGCTTGAACGAATCTTCTCAATCACATGCTCTTCCTGCATCATACATCCACATAACCCGATCATCATCTGTGGATTTCTCTCTTTCATCTTCTTAACCTGCCCCAAATGTCCATATAACTTTGTATTGGCATTCTCACGAACTGTACATGTATTAAAGATCAGGAAGTCTGCTTCTTCTGTTTCAACTTCTTCATATCCGATCGTTTCTAAGATCCCTAATAACTTTTCAGAGTCTTTTTCATTCATCTGGCAGCCAAATGTGGTTACATGGCATGTGAGCTTTCTTCCCAATTCTTCAGACTTTTTCTGAACCCATTTTTTCATTTCTTCCATATATTCATACTGTCTTGACGACTCGTTCTTTAACTGTTCCATTCTATTATTTCTCCTACTTTATATAATTCATCTCTATTTTTACAGTATCTTTGATTATAACATGAATGTTCTGCTTAGACAATTTTAATTTTGTGGCAACTACTCTTCAACCAAATTTTTCGATATTTTTCTTGTCACATTGCTTCGTTTAAAGTAAAATATAAGTAATATTTATGTTAAGTTATTGTTAAGAAGGAGAACTGTCGTATGAACTATACTATCATACTTGCTCTGATGGGAGGCCTTGGCCTCTTTCTTTATGGGATGAAACTGATGAGCGATGGACTTGAGAAAGCTGCCGGTGCGAAACTTCGCCGGATTCTTGAAATATTTACTACAAACCGTTTAACGGGTATGTTAGTCGGAATCTTTTTTACCGCTGTTATTCAGTCCTCTAGTGCTGCTACTGTTATGGTAGTCAGCTTTGTAAATGCAGGGCTTATGAACCTGTCTCAGGCTGCTGGGGTTATCCTTGGTGCTAACATTGGTACTACTGTTACTTCTCAGCTTGTTTCTTTTAACCTTTCTGAGATTGCCCCTGTCTTTTTAATGGCAGGTGTTATTATGGTATTATTTATGAATAATCCTACCGTCCAGAAAGTGGGAGAAGTTATTCTTGGATTTGGTGTTTTATTTATGGGATTAACTTCCATGTCAAGTGCTATGTCTGTGTTAAGGGATTCACCTTTGATCACATCTTACCTTCAGACACTGGATAACCATTTCCTTGGTGTTTTATTTGGATTTATCATGACTGCGATCTTACAGAGTTCTTCTGTTACTGTAAGTATCGTTCTTTTGATGGCATCTCAGGGATTATTGCATCTTCCAATCTGCTTCTTTATTATTCTTGGATGTAATATGGGATCTTGTGTGTCCGCATTGCTTGCCAGCTTAAGTGGTAACAAAGGTGCAAAACGTGCTGCGATGATCCATTTCTTATTTAATATATTTGGAAGTATCATCATTTTTACAGGACTTAGCTTTGCACTTACTCCTATCACAAACTTTTTCTTAAGTATTTCCGGTGGAAATCTTGGACGAAGTGTTGCAAATGCTCATACAACATTTAAGATCATTGAAGTGTTATTTATGTTCCCATGTACACCTTTAGTTGTTGCATTAACAGAGAAGATCATCCGTGGAAAAGATGAAAAAGTTTACCATAATGAACTGCAGTATATTACAGAGATTTCCTTAAAATCTCCTGCAACAATGATCCCTCAGGCGAAGAATGAGTTAAGACGTATGGCTAATATGGCACAGGAGAATTTAGACCATGCCATCCACGGATTCCTAAATCAATCCAATGAATTTGTTGATAAAGTCTATCATCGCGAGGAAGATATCAATAATGTCAGTCATGCGATCACTGATTATCTGGTAAAGTCCAACCAGCTATCACTGCCTTTAGCCGATCAGAAGATCTTGGGTTCCATGTTTTATGTTGTTAATGATATCGAACGTATCGGTGATCACGCAGAAAATTTTGCTGATTTTACAAAAACAGAGATCAAACATAACACTGGACTTACTGGAGATGCAAAAGAAGAAATCAAAAAGATGTACACTGCTGTTTCCAAACTGTTAAAACTTTCCCTGGAATGTTTCATGGAACAAGATGGTGTCAACAAACCTGAAGAAAAGCTTGCTGAGATTGCAATTCTGGAAGCTTCGATTGACAAAATGGAACGCAGATATCAAAAACACCATATCAAACGTCTTGCCAAAGGCGAATGTGAGCCAAGAGCTGGTTTATTGTTTTCCGATATGCTTTCTGAATTAGAGCGTATTGCTGATCATAGTGTGAATATTGCTTATTCCATGAGTGATGAAGATGAAATACTTGCTGCTGAGAATGAAGCCCTCACTGCTAAGAATTAAATTTGAGTTGAACCTAGAATACAAGAAAGAATCCTACTTTGAAATTTCCTATGAAATAAAAAAAGGATCTGCAAGCCCTTTTGATACTTTATGTATCTTTGATCTGCAGATCCTTTTTCTTTTTTGCTTTTATAACTCTATCACTTTATAATCTATAGGTGCTACATTTGTCTTGATCACAGCGTTGCTCAAGTTCTTTAACAGCGCCTGTAATGCATTCTCATTTACACCTTCTTTGACCTTGTTGAGATCTAGATTGATCTCTTCTTTTTTCGTCGTCGGATTGACGAGAAGTAATATTGCTTTGTTTTCACTTACTTCTCCAAAGACATCTTTTTTCTCACTGATAAATCTTAAGATCGCAAGGACATTTTCAGTCGGTGCCATGTATAATGCATATCCTGTCTGTAAGACTTTTTCCCGGTTTCTAAGGCTAGTCAGTCTCAAAACTTCCTGATAGGTTTCTTTGTCATTTTCAAAAAATGCTCCTCGGTTAAATGGGTCCATCAATCCATGCATTCCATATTCATCTCCATAATAAATGCATGGCATTCCTGGGACAAAGAACTGAACTGCCATTGCAAGTCTTGTGAGTGCTTTTCCTTTCTGATCCATCTTTGATGTTATAACATATTCTGCCTGCTGCTCTCTCGATGGCAGATTCTCATTCATTCCGGTTGCAAGTGTTGTCCGAATTCTTGGAATATCATGAGAAGATAACAGGTTCATCAGTGCATAATACAATGGTTTTGGATAATTACACTGCTGGGATATCAAGAATGTCTTCATATCTTTGGCACTTTGATTACCGAGTAAATAATCTGTAACGTTGACTTTCAGCGGATAGTTCATTGCGCTGTCTAAGCCTTTTCCCAAAGCATATTTACGTTTCGTTCCGTAACTTTCTTTGGTTGTGACATCTTCCCATACCTCACCGATCAGTGCATAATTCTTGAATTTCTTCTTTAATTCGCTTCGCAATCTAAAGATAAATTCATCCGGAAGTTCGTCTGCAACATCCAGACGGAATCCTGATGCTCCAAGTTTTAACCAATGCTTGATCACCGAATCTTCTCCTGTGATAATGTAATCAACAAACTTTTCATTTAATTCATTGACTTCCGGCAGTGTTTCAACCCCCCACCAGCTCTTATAAGTTCCATCTCCGTTAAAGTCATACCAATCATAGTACTTTGACTCTTCCCCTTGATATGCCCCTGGTTCTTCGTAATTTCCCTTTTTGTTAAAATAGACACTATCATCCCCAGTGTGGGAATATACCCCATCCAAGATCACATGAATCCTGCGTTCTTTGGCAAGCTGGCATAGCCGCTTAAAATCTTCGTTATTTCCAAGGAATGGATCGACTTTCTTATAATCTGATGTATTATAGCGGTGGTTTGATGCTGCTTCTCCAATCGGATTCAGATAAATACAGCTGATCCCCAATCGTTTCAGATCATCAAGTTTGGATATGATTCCCTCAATATCTCCACCAAAATAATCACATGGATCATAAAATTCTTTTCCTGGAAGTGGTCCAAATACTGGCTGTTCTTCCCAGTCATCATGCAGATAGACCGTTCTTCCCATACTTTCATGATATGCTTTCCCACGTTTCATATTTTCTTTGTTTCCCTGACAGAAACGATCTGGGAAAATCTGATACATGATTCCTTTTGACATCCACCTTGGGGTATCGAAATCTTCTTCATATACGGTAATCTGAAAACTATCCGGGTTGTCATCAACGATCATTCCTTCTCCTTGTGTCTTCCCATGTCTGGCTCCATAAAAATAACATTTCCCCTGTTCCCAGATTCTGAAATAATACCAGACAACACCTGCTTCACTGGTCATCTTTATGTGTTCTTCCATGCAGTCTTTTTTTCCGTTTCATCTCATACTCCCGGTGAAAACTTTCAGAATACATGATGATCTCTGCCTTATTGACTTCCTGCCCTACATCATACAGGCGGATCATCATCTCGCTTCCACATGTGACTGCACCTACGGGAGTTCTGTATTTTTCTACTGACGCGTTATGAATCATAATTTAATCTCATCTTTTTTGTAACTCTTATTTTACTGGTTTCAGATTCCAGATTTTTTCATTATATTGCTCAATCGTTCGGTCTGATGAAAAATATCCGGATTTTGCTGTATTAACAACTGCTTTTTTGATCCATTCATCCTTATGATCAACATACAAACGATATACTTTTTCATATGTTTCGATATAAGACGGAAAATCTGCAAGTATGTAATATGGATCTGCCTCTCCATATTCCCCAAATAAAAGATTCTGGTAAATCTCTGAATATTTTCTGTTTCCGTATCGTAACAGATTTCCTTCGATCAGACAATTACATACATCACGGATTCCTGGATGATTCTCGAAAATAATCCCTGGATTGTATGTATGGTACATTTTTTTATTGTAATTACCCTCAGCGCTGTCCCCGAAGATAAAGATATTCTCCTGACCTACACGCTCTGCGATCTCTATATTGGCTCCATCCATAGTGCCGATCGTCAATGCACCATTCATCATAAATTTCATATTTTCCTGTTCCAGATGCTTCCATTCCTGCGGTAGAAATCTGCTCACTGATATCTGCTGCCGGAATCAGTATCTCCGCAACCGATACACAATAATTTTCTACGAAAACCACCTGAATCTTTCCGTCCATATCTGGATCTTTATTCACCATTTCCTGAATGGAATGGATCAGCCTTATGATCTCTTTTGCCCTGGCATATCCCGGTGCTGCTTTCGCCGCAAAAATAAATGTGATCGGTGTTGTAATACATGTTGGATCTTTTTTGATCTTCTGATATATATAAATGATATGCAGACATTTTAACAGCTGTCGTTTATACTCATGCAAACGTTTGCAATGAACATCAAAAATAGATTCTGGGTTCACTTCGATCCCTTGCTTTTCTTTGATATACTTTGCAAAACGGATCTTATTATTTCGTTTGACCTTCTCATATTTTTTACAGAATTCTTTGTCATCTTTATATGAAAGGATCTGTTCAAACAGGTGGTAATCTTTTAAAATATCCCCTTTCACATACTCTCTTACCAGATGATATAGCCCCTGATTGGCCAGTGCTAACCAGCGTCTGTGTGTGATCCCATTTGTGATCGCAAGATATTTTTGTGGAAAGATCTGATAAGATCCTTTAAAAATCCTCGTTTTTAAAATATCAGCGTGAAGATTTGAAACACCATTGATCCTGCGGCAAAGAGCTACGCATAGGTTTGCCATGCGGATCTCATTGTTTCCGATCACTGCCATCTGTGCGATTTTTTCTTCTTCCTTGCTGTAATATACGGAAAGTTTCTGACAGTATTTCTCATTGATCGCGCAAATGATCTGATAGATTCTTGGAAGCAGTAAACGAAACATATTCTCATCCCAACATTCCATTGCTTCTGTCATGATCGTATGATTCGTATAATGAAATATCTTCTTGACCATACCATAGGCCTCATCCCATCCAAAATCTTCTTCATCCATCAAGATCCTCATAAGTTCTGGCATCGCCAATGCCGGATGTGTCTCATTGATCTGAATGACAACATGTTCTGGCAAGGAGTTCAGATCATCAAATACTGCTTTATGCCTCTTGATCATCGACTGCATCGTTGCAGATGCCAGAAAATAAAACTGTTTTAAACGCAGCATTTTACCCTGCATATGATCATCTGACGGATATAAAACTTTCGAGATCGCTTCTGCAAATGTCTGGTCTGCCATCGCTTTATCATAGATTCCTTCATTAAACGAATGAAAATCGAACCGCCGCTTGCTTCTGGCACTCCACAGACGAAGAGTTGCTGGCGTCTTAGTCTTGTATCCAATGATCGGTACATCATATGGGACTGCAATGACGGTATTATAATCTTTATGTTCAATCTTTAATCCATTCTCTGTCCAGTTTTCCTGAATCGTTCCATTAAAATGTACTTCCACACTT
>ENA-OPYX01001786-OPYX01001786.1-human-gut-metagenome-genome-assembly--contig:-NODE-1786-length-10700-cov-7.406129_pt1 | contig 10700 bp, 10 predicted proteins | sample MGYA00242639_ERZ504486 | MGnify/ENA primary metagenome ERZ504486 (study PRJEB26092, sample SAMD00036296) | human gut metagenome | host: Homo sapiens | study: EMG produced TPA metagenomics assembly of... | reverse complement strand
ACATACCGGCAGATCGCAGCGAAAGAAGGGGTTGGAGAGAAGAGCATCCGGGAAGAGCATAAACGGTGCGGTAAAGAAATAAAAAAATATTTTGATTAATACCCCCTCAAAACGTGCTTTTTCTGTGAGTCCTTATGAGAGGAACTTTTTCTGGACAGATGGTCTCTTCCGGGAATCCTCTCATGTCTCGTGTGTGGATACGACACAGGCAGACAAACGCACCTTGAAAAATGCCGGAGAGGAATGCAGGGCTCCGAGCGCAGGATGGAATCACGCCATATCCTGCCAGCCATATCCAGCAGTTCAGATACGTTAGCCGTTTCATGAGCCGTAACCGGGGCGCAGTGACACTCCTGCAGCAATCGGGCAGATGTTCTTTCTGCCAGCCATGCTGTGAAAAAGATCGCATCTAAGGAGCCGAGCGGGAAAGCCGGGGTACAGCCTGTCTGTGGTGGACAGGCGCGAAGAGGGGAATGGCCTATAATGATACACCTTGAGATTAGCCAGCACGCAGTGGTGGAGGTGAGATACCTGTGATGTCTGCCTGTCCGAGTGGCAGGGACCAAAGACAGTCTGGACTGACTGCCCATGAAATGCCGGCTTTGGGATTTTTTCTTCTCTGTTTTGGCGGCGTTTTGGTTCCGGGGAGTAGTGACGAATAGGGACAGACACTTTTTATTTATGAAGTGAAGGATTATGGCAGTAAGACTTAATTACAGAAACCATGCGGCGGAGGGGAACTTCCGCCGTATTCTTGTGGAGTTAAGAAAAGCTGAAAAATGGGGAATGGAGGAAAACAGGAGATGAAGAAAGAAGATACCGAAATGATGTTAAGGATTTTTGAAACGGAGAGGGCAGGATATGCCTATCTTTATCCGAGTGATGGAGGGGAGCGGAAAGAGGACTATATCTCGACCACGGCAGAAAATATCGCAAATTATATCGGCAGCCACATGTTTGAAGCCGAAAAGATCGTCATCACAGATATGTGTGACAGGCTGATATTAGATACCTGCGGCTATTTTATCAATAGCTGTCCCAATCAGGAATTCTGTAAGGAAATCCATCCGTTCTTAATCCCGATCCAGATGGGAGAAAAGGACGCAGGAGAGGTGCTTTCAGTCAGCAGGGATGTATCGGAACAGTATTTCCGGGAAGAAGATGAGGCTGCAACCATGGCTGAAATCGGGATGATGTAAAGGTGTTTCTTCTGGGCAAAAGTGTTTGGCTTGGGAGAATGAATTTAACGTTCTTAAATTGCGGGAGGAAAAAGGGAAAAGATGATGGAAGGCGGAGCGAATGAGGTGCGGTATAAGATTGCCGAATTTCTCTTAAAAAGGATGCATGAAGATAAGCTGTTAACCGAGGAAGAATGGGAAAAAATCCGGGTTTTGAATGTCAAGACTTTCTCCCCGGAATTAGCAAAAGTATATCTGTAATAACACTGGATATATAAAGGACTATGTGGTAGTGTATGTTGCTGACAGGGAGTGCAAACCCTTGAAAATACTGGGAAAGGAGAAAAAAGCATGGCAAAAAAAGTGACTGTCATAAAGGCAGCAAAAGCGCAGAAACATACACAGGAAGAACGCAGGCTGAAAGTGTGCGGATATGCCAGAGTCAGTACCGGCAGTCAGGCACAGGCAACTTCCTATACTGCACAGGTCGAGTACTATACGGAAAAAATCGAGAGCAACCCCCTGTGGGAGTTTGCAGGGGTGTATGCGGATGAAGGAATCAGCGGAACAAACGTAAAGCACAGGGATGAGTTCCAGATGATGATTTCAGACTGTGAGGATGGGAACATCGACCTGATCCTTACGAAATCCATCACAAGATTTGCAAGAAATACGGTGGAATGCATCCAGACCATCCGAAAGCTGAAGGAGATCGGCGTTGGAATCTACTTTGAAAAAGAGAATATCAACACGCTGTCAGAAAAAAGCGAGCTGTTCATTACCATCCTGGCATCGGTGGCGCAGGGGGAATCAGAAAACATCTCAAGCAACAACCGCTGGGCGATACAGAAACGCTTTCAGGATGGAACCTATATCATATCCACGCCAGCGTATGGCTATGGAAAAGACGAGGATGGAAATTTAGTCATCATAGAATCCGAGGCAGAAACCGTAAGGTGGATTTATGAGTCTTACTTAAACGGCATGGGAGTGTATGTGATAGCAAAGGCACTGAACCAGAAAGGCATTCCAACAATCCGGGGTGCAGAAAAGTGGCAGGACGGGGTGATACAGGACATTCTGAAAAATCCCATTTATGAGGGAGATATGCTTCAGCAGAGGACATATACAGAAACAAGGTTCCCATTTGTCCGCAGGGTAAACAACGGACAGAGAAACCAGTATCTCATCAAAGACAGCCATCCGCCAATCGTCACACATGAGGAGGCAGAAGCGGTACGCAACCTGATGGCATACCGGGTGGATGTACTGCACATGAACAAGAGTGACTACACCAAAAGATACCTGTTTTCCGGCAGAATCATCTGCGGAGAGTGCGGAAGAACCTTCCGGCGGCAGAAAATCTACATCGGGAAACCATATGAAAAAATCATCTGGACGTGCAGCGGACATGTGGAGGATAAAGAGAGTTGCTGCATGAAAGCCATCCGGGAGGATGTGCTGCACCGGGCTTTTACAGACATGTGGAACAAGCTGTACACCAATCAGGGAACGATATTAGAGCCGCTGTTAAAAGGGCTGACGGAACTTGTGGCAGCAAGGCAGGACAGTGAGGAAATCAGACAACTGGATAAGGAAATCAAAGATATAAGCGGGCAGAGCCAAATCCTAAACCAAGTCATGAGGAAAGGATATATGGACTCTGCTCTTTTTATGGAGAGCAGTAGCAAGCTTGGCTGGCAGCTGACGGAATGCAGGAGAAAAAAGACACTTTTGACCAGAAAGCTGCGGAGGACAAAAGAAATTGTACGGACCGAACAGCTTATCCAACTGATCGCAGAACAGGACGGATTAAGGGAGGAGTTTGACGAGCAACTGTTTAAAATGACAGCGGAGAAGATCGTGGTCTCCAAAGAACACGACATCACCTTCTGCCTGTACAACGGACTGAAACTGACGGAGAGGGGAGGTGGACAGGATGCAGTGGCACATGCCAATCGGCTATAAGGTTGTGGATGGAAAAATCACCATCTGTGAAGAGCAGAGAAAGATTGTGGAACAGATATTTACAGACTATGACAGCGGAGTGGCGGCAGGCAGGATCGCCCAGAACCTGAAAGGGAGAAACATATGCAATGCAAAAGGAAAAGTGTCCTGGACCCATGCATCCATCGGCAGGATACTGGAAAACCCAAGCTACCTTGGCACAGAATACTATCCGCAACTCATAGGAGAGGAACTGTTTGAGAGAGTCCAGTGCAGACGGGAAAAGGTGAGGGCAGAGCTTGGAAGGGCAGACCACAGACCCGGCAGGGATGAGAGAATCCTCTTCGGAGATGTCATCTGGTGTGCAGAATGCGGGGCAGTATGCAGCCATATCCAGCCGAGCCACAAAAAAGAGCGTGGCGGCACTGCCAAGTGGAAGTGCAAGAGTTATGTGACTGGCAGAGCAAAAAACTGCAGGAACAGTTTTATTACAGACGGGCAGGCAAAGCAGATGTGTGTGGAAGCCATCAATGCAGTGATACGAAACAAAGGCCTGCTCCGGGTACACAGGCAGGAGGAAAAGGTCAGCCCTCAGTACCGGGTTCTGGAGCGAAACCTGCAGCGGATGAAAGAAGAACAGGAACGCACAGAAACAGACCTGATGAAATTGCTCTATGAAAGGGCAGAGGAACGCTACCGGACACTGGAGGTCAGGGATGGGGAGTTCCGGACAGAGGAGGTCAAAAACATCCTTGCAGGAAAAAAGGAACTGGAAACGTTTGATGAAAATTTATATAGAAAAATAATCGCACGCATCTGGGTGCATGGCGGAAACATGGCAGAAGTGGAGTTTATCAATGGGAGCCGTGTCACAGCCGGATATAAGGATTAGGAGGGAGAGCAGATGGCAGAAACAGCAAAAAAGATCAGCATGATACCTGCCAAGGTGCAGTATGACCGGAATGTGAAACTGTCAGAGAAGAAAATGAAGGTCGCTGCCTACTGCCGTGTCAGTACGGAACTGGAAGAGCAGGACAGCAGCTATGAGGCACAGGTGGAGTATTATACCAGCAAGATATCGGAAAACGAAAACTGGAAAAATGCCGGCATCTATGCGGATGACGGAAAGAGTGGAACAAACACCAAAAAGAGGGCAGACTTTAATGCCATGATACAGGATGCCCTTGCAGGAAAGATCGACATGATCCTTACAAAGTCGGTCAGCAGGTTTGCGAGGAACACGGTAGACTCGCTGGTGACCATCCGAAAACTGAAGGAAAAGAACGTGGCGGTGGTGTTCGAGAAAGAGGGGATCAATACACTGGAGGGAACCGGCGAAATCCTTATCACCATTTTGAGCAGTCTGGCACAGGAGGAGAGCCGCAACATCAGCGAGAACATCCGCTGGGGAGTCGTGAGGAAATTTGAAAAAGGCAAGGTCATCGTAAACTGCACAAAGTTCATGGGATACACCAAAAACGAGGACGGGGACTTGGTCATCGTACCCGAAGAGGCAGAGATCGTAAAGCTGATTTTCCGGCTTTATCTGGAAGGCTACAGTACCGGGAAGATTGCAAAGCATCTGGAAGAGCAGGGAATCAAGACCGCCACAGGGCAGGACAAATGGCATTCCACGGTAATAGACAAAATGCTCCGCAATGAAAAATACATGGGAGATGCATTACTGCAGAAAACCTATACGGTGGATTTCATGACAAAAAAGAAAGTTAAGAACACTGGAATCGTACCGCAGTATTATGTGGAAGATGACCATGAGGCGATCATACCGAAGGAGCTGTTCTACAGGGTACAGGAAGAGATGATGCGCAGGGCATCCTTATGCAAGGCGGCTGTCACCCGGAAGAAGAACCAGAGGAGCAGGTATTCCTCCACCTATGCACTGACCGGCATGCTGATCTGCGGAAAATGCGGGCAGGAGTACCGGAGAGTCACTTGGGCGAGAAACGGGAAAAAGAAAGTGGTCTGGAGATGCAGCAACCGGCTGACCAACGGAGTGAAGAAATGCGGGGAATCCGAGACACTCGAAGAGAACGCATTAAACAGGGCGGTGATGGAAGCCATCCACAGGATCACAAGTGATGATATGGAATTTATGGAACACTTCCGGCAGAACATCATCCATGTCATCGGGAGCTATGGCACCGCAAAAGAGTCCGGGGAATACGAGGAAAAGATAAAAGAAAAACAGGAAGAGATGGTGGCACTGATCGCGGAGAATGCAAAGACCGGCTCCTACACACCGGAGTTTGATGAACGCTATCGCACCATAGCAGAGGAAATCAATGCCTTAAAAGAGGCACAGAAAACAGCCAGAAACGAGAAATGGATGGCTGACAGCTATGAACAGAGAATCCAAGATATCGACCATTACTTAAGCACAAGCACCTGCCAGATACAGGAGTTCGACAATGACCTTGTCAGACGGCTGATCTCGACCATCAAAGTGGAATCCAGCGAGAAGCTGCTGATACAGTTCCAGTCAGGCATTGTCATGGAACAGGAGATTCGATATGAGTAAGACTGCGGCAGGAATGGCAGCAAGCAAATAGGAAACGTTGTTCCTGCCAGTTTATGGTAAGAATAAAATGCCCGATGATCCGGGCGTTTTATTGTTGGCACAAAAATAGGAAAGAACAGCAGGAGCGATATATAGCGGAAAATGAGTAAAGGGAAGTGGATATAGAAAAAGCACATGAAGTAAGTGTGCGACAGGAGGAGAAAAGCGTATGAATTATGAGCAACTGATAGAAGAACTGAGGGAGGAAATGTTACAACTTGTAAACACGAAATGTGATGCACTGCTCCAGATGTACCGGAGTGGGGAGATGCATACAGATAAGAGAGATACGATCCGGGAAAGCAGCCTTATCACAGTATCCCCGGCGGAACTGAAAGGGAAAAGACCACTGGCAGTCCAGTTTGCGCCGGGAGAATGGATAGAGACACCTACATGGAGAAAGGTGGCACAAAAGATTTTGCAGACCTGTAATGAACAGCCGGATATCCATGAGCGGTTTATGGAAATGTGTGGAAAAGTAGCCGGACGCTGGAGGACGATCCTTGGCAGTTCACCGGAAGAAATGGATGTACCGATAAAGGTGGATGAGGAACTTTATTTTGAGGGAAAATTTGACACCGAAGCGATGTTAAACGTGTTAGAGAAAAAAGTGCTGGAACCAGCAGGGGTTGATTACAGCAGCATTAAAATCCGGTATATGGCAAAAGGGCAGGAGCAAGCAAACGGTATAGAGCCTGTGCCAGAACAGGATGTTTTGGAACATGAGGAGCAGGAACAACATGTTCCAGTGCAGACAATGTAAAAATGGATGGAATCAAGACTCCGAGTCTATGGCAGGTTTGGAGTTTTTCTTATGTTCATTTTCCAAATGTAAAAATTGATTGTATAAAAGAAATGGGTAAGTTATAATATAGGTGTGGTCAGATGCCTTTTTGGGGATGACTATATCTGTTACAAAAAGGAGGAAGGCCAGTGAATACAGAATTGAAAAATGCAGTGAAAGCAACAGATTCAAAAGCACAGTATGATACGAGTGCAAAGCGTCTGTTAGGACAGAAAAGCATACTGGCACATATACTGGTAAAAACAGTTGATGAGTTTAAGGGCATGAATCCCAAGGATGTGGTCGACTGCATTGAGGGAACACCACATATCAGTACGGTACCGGTAGAGCCTGGACTCACAAATGCAGCCAGCGAAAAAAATGGTGAGAGACTGGTCGGTTTCAACACAGAAAATGAAGAGATCAATGAAGGTCTGGTAAGATTTGATATCGTTTTTTATGTGCGTATGAGAGACGGATTGTCACAGATCATCATAAATGTGGAAGAACAGAAAGATGAGCCGAAGGGATACGAAATCTTAAACCGGGCAATCTTTTATGTGAGCAGACTGATCTCATCACAAAAAGAACGTGATTTTGAGAATTCCAGCTACGATGACATTAAGCGTGTATATTCGATCTGGGTATGTATGAACATGGAAGAGAGCAGCATGAGCCATGTGCATCTCACAAAAGAAGATTTGATCGGTTCCTATCAATGGAAGGGAAATCTTGATCTGCTGAATATCATAATGCTTGGACTGGCAAAGAATCTGCCGGAACATGATGAGACATATGAACTGCACCGTCTGTTAGGAGCGTTGCTGTCACAGGAACTTACAATAGATGAAAAACTAAACATAATTGGAAATGAATACGATATTCCTATTGAGGAGAACTTCAGGAAGGATGTGAGCGTTATGTGTAACTTGAGTCAGGGAATTGAAGAAAAGGGTATTGCGATTGGACGTGCGGAAGGTGAAGCAGGACTTATTATAAAAATGTATAAGAATGGTTTTACAGCAGAGCAGATAGCCTCAGCCACAGATAAGGATATAGAAGAAGTGAAAGCGATTATTGCAGGGAAGGAACCTGCACTTGCATAGTTCTTTTACAGTAGCAGGAAAACAGTTTACTGCGAATAAAATGGTTGGAACCAAGCCTCCGAGTCTATAATAGATTTGGAGGTTTCTCTTTATATGTCCTGTGTAAAATTTTTGCGAAAAGAATAAATGTGATATAATGTATGAAAAGTTACAAAAATTACAAACTAGTTTATTGGTAAAAAATGATTCAAGTAGAGGATGAAAAAATGATTTTTTTGGATGCAAATGCCTTTTATTCATATTATGGAAGAAGCAAATTAGGAATGACATCAGAACCTGTTGACGAAGAACGTTTAAAAAAATATTTAGAACAACAGAGAGAAAAGAGTCTTCCGACTTCGGTATATATTGAGATAATGACACACTTTAGAAATAATCCAAAAGTGTTACAAAATTTACTTGAGTTTAGGTATGCGAAGGGGTTGCCACTTTTTAATAATATTCCAGACTATGTTGTGAGTGAAGATGAAATTACCAGTGTTGCATATATGGATCAAGCAGCTCTCAAAAATTATGCGGATAGATTATTAAAGAGCAAAATTCAAATTGAGAGTAAATTCACACTTTTATTTTTTGAAATTACAAAAGATTTATATGCTCATTACAAATTAGAGATGACAGATGGACTGTCACAAAAAAACAAAGATGCTATATTGGGGTATATTGGAAGAGTTGCATATAAGGAATATCAAAATTTATTAGAGGAAAGAATTAAAGTAGAACTGCAGTCAGGGTATGATGAAAACAAAGAGAAAAAAGTACTCAAGGATTTTTATATCCAAGAATTGAATGAAGCATGTGTGCTTACTAATATTATTATTCAAGGATGTGTTGCTTGCAAACAGGACAAGGAGGATATTATAAGTATTGTACAGCAGACATATCAAAAAAGTATTGAAAGTGGTTTGGATGGAAATACGGGAACAATGCCGTGTATAGTAGATACCTTGGCAACAGACCAACATTTCCTAGATATAGCGAAAGTAAAAGTGTCAGAGATGTTTAAAAAAGGAAAATATTCTGCTACACAGAGAAGATATCTTCGGGATGTAATGTTTACATCATGGTTTGAAAGAGGAAAAAAGTTAGACAAGAATGATATTTTTGATATGCTTTGTGTTGGATGCCTAGATCATATAGATAAAACCAAGAATGCGTGTGTTTTAATAGATGCATCGTCATATGTTCTCTCATTTGACACAAGAATGAAGAATTTTATAGGAACTGTTAAACCGGAGAATTTGAGATTAATTGAAAAAATCCAAAATGAACAGTAAATGGTCGGAATCAAGCCTCCAAGTCCCCAACAGATTTGGAGGTTTTCTTCTGCCCATTTTTATCGGGAAGTAATTTCCCAAATAAACAATCTATGGTACAATATCTTAGAAGTTATCATCAAGGGATGAGTAGTGGACCATAGAGAAAGAGCAGAGTCAATCGTAAGCTGATCTGGCTTACATCTAAAATACAATGCAATCTTTTTCTATGCAGGGACATAAGAGAGTGCATCATGTCAATTTTTTGTAGTCTCATCAGAGAGTGCAACATTTTTCGCTCCCAGAGTACAGTGAAAACTCTGGAAAGTGCATCTCAATTACCCTATCGACACATGTGGAGACGGTTGTTCTTTTGTCCCAACAAAAACCAGATGACACGATAGAGATCGACTTAGATCTGGATGAGCTGGATGCCACCAGTGCCGAGTTGAAAGCAACCTATCAGGAAATCAAGGATTATGTGCTGAAAGAATCTGGCTTGAAGGTTTCAAGTTTATATATTTCTCAGGTAAAACGCAAATGTGGAATTGAAGTGGGAGAAAACTATAATCTTCCAAAATCAGAAAATGCAAGAGTTCCACAATGCCCGAAAGAGAAAGAAGATGCTATCAAGGCTGCCCTGAAATATTATGCGATGATCTAAGGACATCGCTGATTTCAAGGAGGAATAACACATGAAAAGTACATTTGAAAAATGGGTGGAACCTACACACTTGGCGCAGACGGAATTTACTATCCGAATCTTGTCAGTACAGATGAAGAACCGCATTATGGGAAATATGGAATGATGCGGAAAACATATCTGAAAGAGTATCGTCCGGCAATGTATTCACTGTATATGTTGGAAGACAGATTGACAGAACATCTGAATGCTGTGGACGATGAAGCACAGGAGAGAATGGACATTCTAGTGCGTCAGATGATGGAAAAGGAAGGCATTACGGAAGAAATGAAAGCTTGTGACCAGATGGAATGGGTCAGGGCTGTAAATAATATCCGAAATGTAGCAGAAGAGATTGTCTTAAAAGAATTAGTGTATATTTAAAGCGTGGAAAGCTCCTTCGGGAGCTTTTTACCGTTTCTACAAACAATTTTTTCGCGTGCCGGAAAGCAATCTATTTACATGGAACAGATGCAGAGAGAAAAAATATTGGAAGGTTATGATTCTTGATCAGCTTTTTTGCTATTGCTCTTTTGAAGATGGTAAAAAAACAAGTGATATGGTAAAATAATACTATTAGATTGAACGGACAGAAATGAGGAAAGTTGATGAATTAAGAAATGTAATTGCAAATCAATTTGCCTGCGAATATAAGGCTTATGACTTTGGGGAAATCTGTAATGCATTCATTGATGATTTGATTAGATTAATGGAAAATAGTATTAAAAATGAACAAGGCAATTTTTAGTTGACATAAGGAGAACAGAAAAATATGAAAAAATATTACGCAGAAAGACATGGTTTACTTACAAAGCAACTACAGATAGATTTTGATGAGTTATTACAGTATTTCGGACAGGTATATAAATATTTTTGTGATAAAGAGTATTTTGAAGTGGCTACAAGAGGAGTGTGGAGGCAAATTCCTTATACGCAGGATTCGGAGCAGATTTTACCACCAAGTTTGTTGCCATCACCGGAAGTGTATTTTGCAACATGCTTACAGGATAAAGAGGTTTGGCCAATTTGGCAATATCTTGAAGAATATGATGAGCAGACATTGTTTTCAGTGATTGAGATTTTATACGACCATATTGGTGTTTATAACTATGAAATAGATCAGTTTGAAAATGAAGCACAAAAGGAAGAATTTGCTGAACAAATTAATA
>ENA-OPYX01001783-OPYX01001783.1-human-gut-metagenome-genome-assembly--contig:-NODE-1783-length-10713-cov-5.396750_pt1 | contig 10713 bp, 10 predicted proteins | sample MGYA00242639_ERZ504486 | MGnify/ENA primary metagenome ERZ504486 (study PRJEB26092, sample SAMD00036296) | human gut metagenome | host: Homo sapiens | study: EMG produced TPA metagenomics assembly of... | reverse complement strand
ATTGTTCTAATATTTATAATTGTTAGTGAATTAAATTCCACTGCAAAAGTAATCATAAATGCGCTAACTATGGCAAGTTCACACCAAAAATATCTCATAAAAAATGATTTTATTAACTATTTTCTTCACTAAAACATACAAACTGATTATATTGTAATGTCTACCTTACAATACTATAAAAGAAGAAATAAGGCTTTTAGAAGAAAAAAACAGCCCGAAGTTTTTTCTATTTCAAAGAAAAGCAGTATCTTTGCGGTCCAAAATGGACCATTACACCCAATATTGTTTACCAGACAAGTAAAAAAATAATAACAATAAAATAATATACAGAAATGAAAAAAGGTATTCATCCTGAAAACTATCGTCCCGTAGTATTCAAAGACATGTCAAACGGTGATGTATTTTTGTCACGTTCAACTTGTAGCACAAAAGAAACCATCGAATTCGAAGGTGAAACTTATCCGTTGGTAAAACTGGAAATTTCTAATACATCACACCCGTTCTACACTGGTAAATCCAAATTAGTAGATACAGCTGGTCGTGTAGACAAGTTCATGAGCCGCTACGGCAACCGTATGAAAAAGTAATTTGTAACTTATACATAAGTTCCAAAATAAAAGGCTGCAACCCGATAAGTTTGCAGCCTTTTATTTTATCATACGTATCCACCTTTATTTCAAAGATACATCATTATACTTTCCCCCCTTCCATTCATACACTACAGGTTCTTTCCTGATGTATACAACCAATTTTTCCCGTTCCGTCTTTGCCAGATAATCCGGAGTAGTATAAGTAAAAGAAATAATAGGTTTGTCTTCTGATAAAGTGGCTTTCACCAACTCCATATCCGCCTTCTCTCTAATCGCGGCATAAGCCTCATCGGTCAGCGTATCCACCGGCAGATAAAAAGCCCCGACGGAGGGAAGCTGAATAAAATCCTCCTTCGCCAGTTGCTGCCAGTCCGTATTATAAAAACGAACTTCACTATCACAAGCCGGACCGCAAACAGTATTCACTACACAAATCACCTTTACAGAATCATTCAAGGGTAACAGTTTCATTTCCATAGAACTACTTCCGGTGGTTTGCAGAAACAAATAATCATCCGTCAGTCTTTTCAGTTCAGATACTTTGCCAAAACGATTTTTCACTTCCGCTTTCATATTGCTTGCCAGAAAATCCACACAATCCTCACGATTTACCTTTGTCAATAAAGGAGCCACCGAATCGGGCATGGCAATAAAAAGAGTTTTCATATCCTGAGCGTACAATGAAAGCCCACATAACAGCATACCTATTACAAACAATGTCTTTTTCATCACATTTTCAAATTAAAATCCTCCAAAGATACATATTTTGTCAGCTTATTCCCAACCGCATTATATTTTTTTCTATTTTTGTCGGACTGATAACCAACTAAACAGGAAATGCTATGTATTTACACAAAGAGTTAGAGACCCTGACACGACCCGAAATTGAGAAACTACAATTGGAACGACTGCAAAAGACTGTCCGCCATTGCATGAATTCCCCTTTCTATAAACAACGGTTTGCCGAAAATCATCTGAGTCCGGAAGATATCCGTTCATTGGATGATTTACAGAAAATCCCGTTTACCACCAAACAAGATCTACGTGACACTTATCCTTTCGGACTGGCGTCCGTACCTTTGGAAAAAACAGTCCGCCTTCACTCATCCAGTGGAACAACTGGAAATCCCACTGTCATTCTGCATACCCAAAAAGACCTTGACGAATGGGCTAATGCAGTGGCCCGTTGTCTTTATATGGTAGGATTACGTCCGGGAGATATTTTCCAGAACTCTTCCGGCTATGGAATGTTCACCGGCGGGCTGGGCTTTCAATATGGTGCTGAAAGGCTGGGAATGCTGACTGTACCTGCCGCTGCCGGAAACACCAAACGCCAGTTGAAATTCATCTCCGATTTCGGAACCACCGCCTTGCACGCCATTCCCAGTTACGCAGCCCGTATGTACGAGATAATGCAGGAAATGGGGATTGATCCGCGTCGTGACACCAAATTGAGAACATTGATCATAGGAGCGGAACCTCATTCCGAAGAACAACGCCGCCGCATCGAAGATATGCTGGGTGTAAAAGCCTACAACTCTTTCGGCATGTCCGAAATGTGCGGTCCCGGTGTGGCTTTTGAATGCCAGGAACAAAACGGATTGCATATATGGGAAGACTATTATATCGTAGAAATCATCGACCCCGACACATTGGAACCTGTGCCCGAGGGTGAAGTGGGCGAACTGGTACTGACCACCATCAACCGCGAGGCGATGCCGTTATTGAGATACCGTACCCGTGATCTGACCCGCATTCTGCCGGGGGGAATGCCCCTGCGGCCGCCATCACAAACGTCTGGACAGAATGAAAGGGCGCAGCGACGATATGATTATCCTGAAAGGGGTCAATATCTTCCCCATTCAGATTGAAACGATTTTATTGCAATTCAAAGAATTGGGCAGTGACTATCTGATCACACTCGAAACCGCCGAATCTAATGACGAAATGACTGTAGAAGTGGAATTGAGCCAACTGTTCACCGATGACTATGGACGCCTGCAAGCATTGACCCGGGAAATTACCCGCCAACTGAAAGATGAGATATTGGTTACCCCACGTGTGAAACTGGTACCCAAAGGAGCACTGCCTAAATCGGAAGGTAAAGCAGTCCGTGTGAAAGACTTACGTAAAACCTTTTAAAAAATAAGTTTATGACTATACAACAATTATCCGTCTTCATCGAAAACAAATCGGGGACACTACAGAAAGTATTGAACTTATTGAAAGAAGCAGGCATACAGCTGATTGCCTCTACCATTGCCGATACAGTAGAGTATGGTATTTACCGTATCATCTGCTCGGAACCCAAACGCGCATACGAGACGCTGAAAGAGGCAGGAATCTCCGTGGCACTCTCCGATGTGTTCGCCATCACACTAGACAATCAGCCGGGGCGGGCGGCAGACGCCATCACCATTTTCAGTGAAGCCCAAATAGGCATTACTTATCTGTATTCCTTCCTGTTAGGAAATAAAGGCATCTTGATTTTCCGGACAGACAATCCGGACAGAGCAAGGGAAGTGATTATTCTTAATAATCTCTCTTTTGTAGCCGAAAAAGATTTATCAACACTGATTTAAAGTATTCCTTGTAGGGGCGGAGCTGCGTGTCCGCCCCCACAATTATCCTCTGCGTTTCAAGAAATCCGTAGGACTTTCTCCGAAATATTCCTTGTAACACTTGGTAAAATAAGAAGGAGATGTAAAACCTACCTCATACGTTATCTCGGATATGGTTTTCTCAGAAGAAGCCAACAAAGAAGCAGCTTTCTTTAATCTGGCAATACGCACCAGTTCATTGGGAGAATAATTGGTAAGTGCCTTAATCTTACGATAAAGCTGCACCCTGCTTAATCCCATCTTACTGCCTAATTCTTCCACACTTAACTCAGAATCTATCAAATTTGCTTCTATCAGCTCTCTGAAGCGCTCCACAAATCCTTTATCCACCTCGCTTACAGACTCTTTAGACAAAGTAATCTTATCTCCGAAAAACTGTTTCAACCGCTTATGGTTATCAATCAGATTCCGAAGACGCACCAGTAACAATTTGGAATTAAAAGGTTTGGAAATATAAGAATCCGCTCCACATTCAAACCCCTGTATCCGCTGTTCATCCAAAGAACAGGCAGTAAGCAACATCACCGGAATATGAGAAGTCTGTAATTCCATTTTCAGCTTCCTGCAACATTCCAATCCGTCCATCACCGGCATCATCACATCACAGATAATGGCATCAGGCACATATTTCATAGCTTTCTTTAATCCGGCATGTCCGTCGGCAGCCTCTATCACCGTATATTCCTCTTTCAATAATGATTTCACATAGCCACGTACATCCGCATTATCGTCAATTATCAAGATGCATTCCTTATTCTCATCCGGAAGCCGTTCTTCTGTTTCCGTTTCCTCCAATTCCTCCACCACCGTCGGCTGTGTAGTGTGCGGTTCCTGTATCCGATCTACAGACTGCTCCTCCACTATCTCCATAGGAATATCCACCGTAAACACTGTTCCTTTTCCTTCCACACTGTCCACCGTTATCACCCCGCCGTGCAACTCGACAAAAGCCTTTGCCAAAGCAAGACCAATACCTGAGCCCGCATGGTTCACATCCATCTGATAAAAGCGGTCGAAAATATGCCGGATGTGCCGGACAGAGATTCCCGAACCGGTATCAGCAACTACCAGACGGACATATCTTCTATTTTCCTCCTTTATTAAAGTAGAAAGTGTGACAGTGATAGTTCCATTCTCCGGGGTAAACTTAAACGCATTGGACAACAAATTAAAATAGACACGTTCCATCTTTTCGGCATCCAACGCCATCAGACAGTCTGTCCGGTCATCGTTCACGTCCAGAACAAAATGGATATGCTTTCTCAAAGCCAATGTTTGAAATGCATGGCTCCATTCCTGTAATTGCGCACGCAGGTCCATATTGGTTCTCACCAACTCCAGTTTACCATTTTCATACTTACGGAAATCAAGAATCTGGTTGACCAGCCTCAACAGAATATTCACATTCTTATGTACCACTTTCAATAAGGATCGTTGCTTAGAGGTCAAGTCTTTATCCTCTAAAAGCTGTTCCACCGGATCGGCAACCAAAGTAAGCGGAGTACGGAAATCATGAGAAACATTCGTAAAGAAGACCAGTTTGGCATGAGTCGCCTCTTCCAACTGCTTGGAGAGGCTGATCAGTTGGTCGCGTTGTTCCTCCAATTGTTTCTTTTGACGGGATAACTCCATGTTCATCCGGTTCTTTGTCCAATACGCACGGACGATGATCGCCAATAAGGCAGCAAACAGTAACAGGATAATCAGACATGCATACAGAAACATGGTCTGGGCAGAGTATCTTGACCAATATTCGTCCACCTGATTATTCAGCCGTTCTATCTTTCCGTCCTGTTCGGCAATGTGGTCTGTCTGCAACTGCATGACACGGGCTTCGTTTTATCAACAAGGGCTGTTGATAACTTAGTATCCCGTTTCATACGGACGCTTCTCCAAAATATCCATCGCCACCTGCATCACTTTATCTCCTCCGGTAGGGTAAATAAAAGTGGCATCCAACACCCCTTCCAGTACCTGCTCCACTCCATACCCCTTGCCAGGCAACGCATCAATACCGACAAACAACATTTCCTTTTCCAACTGTCGCTGTCTGGCCGACAAATAAGCCCCGACAGCCATGCGGTCATTTTGGGCAAAAACCAGATTTATATCCTTATTGTCTTGAAGTATGGAATCCATTTTCTCCCCAGCCACACTTTGCAGCCAGGCTCCGTCCACGCTGGCGGTAATTTCTATTCCAGGCTCTGCCTTCAAGGCATCCGCCAATCCTCTATGACGCTCCATAGCCGGAGTGGAACCTTCCAGTCCCGTTATCTCCAAAATCTTCCCTTTTCCACCCAAACGGTTCACAATATATTGTCCCACATCTTTGCCAATCTCACAATTATCAGCGCCCACAAAAGCCGTATAACGGTCCGACAAAATCTTACGGTCAATTACCACAACAGGTATTCCCAGCCCGTATGCCTTCTCCACAACAGGAGTGACAGCCGCCGCCTCATTCGGAGCGACAATCAATAAATCAACTTTCCTGTCAATAAAATAGTTGATATCTTCTATCTGATTCCGGCTATTATCTTTCGCGGTACGGATCTCCACCTCCACCCCATCATAAAACAAGGCTTCACGTACAATTTCATGATTCATTTTATGCCGCCATTCGTCATCACTACATTGTGAAACACCAATGTAATAGCGCGTATGTTTCTGACTGCACGATGTCAGAATTCCCATAAGGCATAAAATCAAAAACAAAAGATGTTTTTTCATGTTCCTCAAGGTATTTATAGATAACAAAGATAAAAGGTAACCGCCAATAAAACAAACATCTGCAAGAGAAAGTAAAAAAAAGACATCGCGAAGAACCTGATTACATCTACTTTGTATTTACAGGTTCTTCGCGATACAGCCTCAGACAATATGATTTCCAATCCAATTTGAATGAGTATCCGCAACCATTAAAATTTAAATCAACTCATTCTTTAAACGAGCCGGCAACTCAGGCATAGCCCCGTTTTGCGTACATACGTATGCAGAAACCTCAACAGCCAGTTTATGCGCCTCGGCAACCGGCTTTCCCTTCAAAATAGCAGCTACAAAAGTCGCCGTAAACGAATCGCCCGCACCTACCGTATCGGCCACCTCCACCTTCGGAGTCTCTACAAATGAAATCTCACCCGGAGTAAAGACATAACTGCCATTGACACCACACGTTAAAATCAACATCTTCAGATTATATTTCGCCAACAGAATCCAGCATTTATCCTGCAAGTCTATGCCGGGATAACCGAACATACGGCTCACTGTGACCAACTCCTCGTCATTAATCTTTAAAATATTACATTTTTTCATCGAGTTGCAAAGAATCTCCTTCGTATAGAAACCTTGGCGCAAATTCACATCGAAAATTTTACATTGTCCTTCTCCTTCGGGCATCACATCCAGAAAACGGTTGATTGTTTCCCTTGAAACCACACTACGCTGTGCCAACGAGCCGAAGCATACGGAACGGGTATTCTTTGCCAACTCCTCCAAAGCAGGTGTAAAAGGTATATTATCCCAAGCCACCCCTTCTTTTATATCATACATAGGTACCCCATTAGGGTCCAGTTCCACCTGTACGGTTCCTGTGGGATAAGGCACTTTCTCTATCTGATACTTCAAGTTCTTGCCATCAAAATTCTCAAGTATCTCATTACCCAGCTTGTCATCGCCAATCGCACTGACCACCCGGCTGTCAAAACCGAATTGTGACACATGATAAGCGAAGTTTGCCGGAGCACCACCAATTTTCTTTCCTTCGGGCAGCACATCCCATAGTGCCTCACCCATTCCTACGATGATTTGATTCATGATATTATTTACTGTTTACAATTAAAATCATTTCTTTATTTTCAAGGTATACATCAACAAATAGATAACTCCGACAGTCATCACCGCCACAGCGCCACTCTGCCCCATGGCATCACTGGCAACTCCCATGGCCAACGGAAATACCGTACCGCCGAACAGCCCCATAATCATCAATCCGGAAACTTCATTTTTCTTTTCGGGCATGGCAAACAATGCCTGCGAGAATATAATAGAGAACACATTGGAGTTACCGAAACCAATCATGGCAATGCAAATATAAATAATTGTTTCCGAATGGAATATAAATAATCCCACCATTGCCAGCAACATGAACACGACACTGAGAGCAAAGAAAGACTTTGCAGAAGCCTTTTGCAAGATAAAGGCTCCGAGGAGCAACCCACCGTACGGAAAATAAAATAAAGACTTGTTGCAAAACCGGCCTCAGCCAATGTCATATCCAAACGCTCCATCAAGATTTTAGGAGCCGTTGTATTCGTACCGACATCAATACCGACATGGCACATGATCCCAATGAAAGACAAGAGAATAAACGGTTTTCCCAACAAGGAAAAGCACGCTTTGAAGCCGGACGCTTTATCGGGTTTCTCTTCCTCAATAGGGGTCAGCCCCAACAACACGATGGCAAAAACGGCTATCACCATATAAACAGGAAATAATACCCGCCAGCCAAGCCCGAAAGTAGGAATAGCCTGCATCGCTCCCCACATGGCAATGTAAGGGGCAAGAAAGGAAGCAATAGCTTTTACAAACTGACCGAAAGTCAATGTACTTGCCAACTTTTCCCCCGCAATAATATTACTCAGCAACGGATTCAAAGAGGTTTGCATCAACGCATTACCGATACCCAGTAAAGAGAAAGAAATCAACATAAGCGTATAGCCGTCGCCGAATATAGGGAGCAGCAAAGAGGCAAAAGTGACAATCAGACTCAGAAGAACTGTCTTCTTACGCCCTATCTTATTCATCAGAATACCTGTAGGTACAGAGAAAATCAGGAACCAGAAGAAGACCAAGGAAGGAAATATATTGGCTTGAGAGTCTGTCAGATCCAGATCCGCTTTTACATAATTCGATGCAATCCCCACTAGGTCTACAAATCCCATGGCGAAGAAACACAGCATCACCGGAATTAATTTGGCATACAGATTTTTATTGCTATTCATGGCTTTATACTTAGTTTACAAACCTAACTTATATATTGTGAAATTTGAAATCTTCATCTCTCCTCCTTTACTATAAAAACGCAAAGAGTTATAAGGTTCATTCGGGAATACCAGATTAGTCATGGCAACGCGGCCACCGTCAACAAACAACTCCACACTTCCATTATCCACAAAAACTTGAATTTTATGTGCCTTCGCGGTGTTTATCGGAGCCCAAGTACCCAAAGCAAAATCATTTTTATAATTCACCGTAACCTCTTTATAACGAGCATAACTTTCTTCAGTATCCAAATCATGCGGTTTTACCTTCTTGCCAAAATCTACAATACCACTTTCCGCACGGTCCATTACCACACGTCCCTCCGAAGCGTCCAAATAAATCTTCACCTTCTCACCCAAACTGTTCAGCAATTCAAAACCAGCCTCTTTACCAGCCGACACCAGTTGCAATTCCAGTTCAAAAGCGCCGTCGTTATTTTCAAAAAGTGTTTCTAAACGCTTCTCGCCATTTACTGTAAAATCATCCAGCTTTTTAGAATCTTTCCGCAAGTGCTCCGTTTCCTTTACCGGTGCGGCACTCAGATAAAGCTGTTTGTCTTCTCCCGTATACAGACTCAGCTCACGTGGCAAAGCATTGGCACTGCGGAACTGTTGTATAGGAGTATAGTTAGCATACTGCCAGTTGCTCATCCAAGGTACGGCAATGACACGGTCGCCGGTATTCGAGAAACAAACAGTGGCATAATGGTCTTTTCCCCAGTCGAGCCATTTCACCACCTCGGGTTTCGTATCACATACAAACTGATGCCCGTCAAAGTCGCCTGTAAAATACATCGTACCGCTGCCTCCATAGACAAATCCCGGATTGATATTGACAATCATCACCCATTTCATCCTGGTCCGGTCACCATCTACAGGCAGTTGGATGAAATCCGGACATTCGAACTGATTGGGCTGAGGACCAAATCCTTCTCCAAACTCACTCATGTATTCCCATTGCTTCAAGTTGGCAGACGAATAAAAACGCATATTCTTATCCGCACTGACAATCATAATCCATTTCTGTTCGGGTTCATACCAAAAGACCTTCGGGTCACGGAAATTCTGTAGTCCGTCAAACGGAGTAAGAACCGGATTCTGTTCATACTTCGTATAAGTACGCCCGTTGTCCGTACTGTATGCCATACTTTGCACCTGGCTCTGCCCACCGGGTATATTACGGTGCGAAGTATAAAAAGCGACAATTGTATTTTCACCGTAGCCTGCGCTGTTCTCTTTATCCACAATGGCACTTCCCGAAAAGATATGCCCCAATGTATCACGGGCAATCGCCGGGTCAAGATGCTCCCAATGAACCAAATCCTTGCTCACGGAATGTCCCCAGTGCATATTTCCCCATACGGAGCCGTATGGATTATATTGAAAATAAAGGTGATATTCACCGTCTTTATAAACCAGTCCGTTGGCATCATTCATCCAGCCATAAAGCGGAGTGTGATGATAAACCGGACGGAACTTATCCCTGTTTGCCGTATCAAATGTATCCGAAACCCGGATGCTGTCCCAACACAGCGCATCTGCCGCCACCTTCTTTATAATGACAGTAGCTTCCTCACTTCCCTGAGGCAAGGCAAACGGAACATAATATTCAACGCTGTCTGTAGCCAGACGCACATCCATATCGGTATCTGCGGGGCTCCCAGTATCCAGCCTTACCAGTCCTTCCTTGCTGCTCTCCTGAATCGGAAGCAACAAATAGTTAGCGGGACGGGCAATATGTACGATTGTCACCGTATCTCCCTGATGTTCGAAAACCAGGTCATTTTTTTGTGACTGACAAGAAACAGCGCCTCCTGTAAAGGCTAAACCTAATGCAAGGTTAACAAGATTTGTTTTCATGAAGTATAGGATATTAAAAGTTTTGTTTGATTGTTTTTCGTTATCGGCAAAGTTAACGGAAACCTGCCTTACCGGCTGAAACATTTGTTTCATTCTTATGTATAAATGTTACTTTTCCACCATAAAGAAGAATTAAATCCCTCTTGAATCAGAATGTTATTTTCGCCGCAAATTCTACGGTGAACGGACGGATATAGCTGCCTGCCATCCATGCGCCGTTATATGCCGCCGCATTCTCCTTATCTACCAGCTCGGCTCCCGAAATACTTCCTTTCGCCCCGGTCTGGTTCAAGAAGTTTATCACAGTTCCGCTTAAGGACAAATGTTTGTTCACATTCCAGTTTATTCCACCGAATGTTTCCCAACGGCCGTTGAAATAATAGGCATTTTTAATATTTGCATACGTCTTGCTGAAGTAACGGAAACTGGCCCATACCTTCAAGTCTTTGGTAATGTTGTAACTAGGGTCCAGTTCAATCAGCACCTTCGGAATTTCGGTAACGATATTGCCGGTGGCATTGATACCCGATGTTGTCCCGTCACTAAAGGTCACTCCCGTTTCATACTTCTTATACTTCGGGCTTTGGTAAGTGAACAGGAAGT
>ENA-OPYX01001780-OPYX01001780.1-human-gut-metagenome-genome-assembly--contig:-NODE-1780-length-10749-cov-1.886933_pt1 | contig 10749 bp, 13 predicted proteins | sample MGYA00242639_ERZ504486 | MGnify/ENA primary metagenome ERZ504486 (study PRJEB26092, sample SAMD00036296) | human gut metagenome | host: Homo sapiens | study: EMG produced TPA metagenomics assembly of... | reverse complement strand
GTGCGTTATTTGACACAATAGGGCTTCTGGTGCTTCTATATACATATTATCGAATGCTGTCCAGAGACATTCAGAAGCGATATGCAGAGAATGAAAAATATCTTGCAGCAACAGCAAAATTCAGACAGAGATTTAACCGGGAAAAAAATATGATGAACCAGAGAAAGACCCATCATATTTATTCATGTCCGGGATGCGGTCAGAAGATCCGTATTCCAAAAGGCAAAGGCAAGATTGAAATCGAATGTCCGAAATGTCATACGAAATTTGTCAAAAGAAGCTGATAAACTGACAGAGAGGTATCTGTATGTTTGGATATGTGGTGCTGAATAAGCCGGAAATTAAATTTAAAGATTTTGATATGTACCGTTCTTTTTACTGCGGACTGTGCAGGGAGCTGAGAGAGCGTTACGGGATAAGCGGGCAGATCACACTGAGCTATGATATGACATTGTGATTCTTCTGCTCAGTGCGTTGTATGAGCCGCCGACCAGAAAAGGTACGACCAGATGCATTGTACATCCGGTACGTAAACAGACGGTACGGAAAAATGCCATAACAGAATACGGAGCCGATATGAATATCTTTCTGACTTACTATAAGTGTAAGGATGACTGGAATGACGAGGAAAAAAATCTTAAGTCTTGCATATGGGAAGCTTCTGGAGAGTAAAGAGCAAAAAAAGCGAACAGCAATGGAAGGAAAAAAATCGATGTGATCATTTCCTGTTTGAATGAACTTTCAGAGATGGAACAGGAGGGAGAGACAGATATCGATCGTGTTTCGGGCTGTTTTGGAAGAATCATGGCAGAAATCTTTGCATACAGAGAAGATGTCTGGGAACCAACACTTCACCGCATGGGATTTTATTTGGGTAAGTTTATTTACCTGATGGATGCCTACGATGATGTGGAAGATGATGTAAAAAAAGGAAATTACAACCCTTTTGCAAAAGATTATATAATAAAAGGGTTTGATGACAGGATAAAAAATATGTTGCTGCTAATGATGGCAGAAACCTGTCGGGAATTTGAAAAACTTCCTATTATAAAATATGCAGACATCCTGCGGAATATTTTATATTCCGGAGTATGGTGCAGATTTGAGAGTATATCGCGAAAGCGCAGGGAAGAGCGGGAGAAAGAAGATGTTTGATCCATACAGTGTGCTGGGTGTTTCGAGAGATGCACTGATGATGAAATAAAGAAGGCATATCGTAAGCTGAGCCGTAAATATCATCCGGATGCTAATATCAACAATCCGAACAAAGCACAGGCAGAAGAAAAATTTAAAGAAGTCCAGCGGGCATATGAACAGATCATGAAAGAACGGGAATATGGTTCTTCAGGAAACTATAATTCATATGGTGGTTTTGGTGGCTTTGGTACACAGGGCCAGAATACGTATCAGGATGAAGAGGCAGTGCGCCGACAGGCTGCGGCAAATTATATCAACAGTCGACATTACAAAGAGGCAATGAATGTGCTTTCGTCGCTTCAGCAGAGAAACGGCCAGTGGTATTATCTGTCCGCAATGGCGAACATGGGACTGGGAAATAATGTAAATGCGTTAAATGATGCACGAAGTGCAGTAAATATGGAACCGGATAATATGCAGTACCGAATGTTGCTGCAGAGACTGGAAGGCGGAGGAACCTGGTATCAGGAACAACAGAATCCATTTGGAGGAATGCCAAGTGACGGAAGCGATTATTGTATGAAGCTTTGCCTGGCCAATCTGGCATGTAATCTTTGCTGTCCGGGTGGAATGTTCTGCTGCTGAGAAGAATCGTCAATAATGAAAAGAAATAACAGACCTTCTGGAATATCAATAAAATATTTTAGAAGGTTTTTTATAAAAAAATTGACAATTGTCGATTGGGATATTATGATAATGGGTGTGCTGTCATGCTAAAGCGATGTAGCGGCAAAGAACAGCATATGGGAAGCTGCTGTGAACAGAACAGTAACTACCGAAGTGAAATAACAGGAGGAAATCACAATGAGTATTCGTATTGGTATTTTAGGATATGGTAATCTTGGAAGAGGCGTAGAATGCGCAATTAAACATAATCCGGACATGGAACTGGTTGCAGTATTTACACGTCGTGATCCTGCAACTGTAAAAATTCTTACAGATTCAGCATCTGTTTACCATGTAGATGAAGCAGAAAAGATGAAAGATAAAATTGATGTTATGATTCTCTGCGGTGGAAGTGCAACAGATCTGCCGGTTCAGACACCGAAATATGCACAGTGGTTCAATGTGGTAGACAGTTTTGATACACATGCCAGAGTACCGGAACATTTCGCAAATGTTGACAAAGCAGCATCTGAAAGCAATCATGTAGGAATCATTTCTGTTGGCTGGGATCCGGGAATGTTCTCCCTGAACAGAATGTATGCAAACGCAATCCTTACAAATGGAAAGGATTATACATTCTGGGGCAAGGGTGTAAGCCAGGGACATTCCGATGCAATCCGTAGAATTGATGGAGTAAAAGATGGAAAACAGTACACAATTCCTGTAGAAGCTGCACTGGAAGCAGTCAGAAACGGAGAAAATCCGGAACTGACTACAAGACAGAAGCATACAAGAGAATGCTTCGTAGTAGCTGAGGAAGGTGCTGATCTTGCACGCATTGAAAATGAGATTAAGACAATGCCGAATTATTTTGATGAATATGATACAACAGTACATTTCATTTCTGAAGAAGAACTGAAACGTGATCACAGTGGAATTCCGCATGGTGGATTTGTGATCCGTACAGGCAAAACCGGCTGGAACGATGAGAACAGTCATGTGATCGAATACAGCCTGAAGCTGGATTCCAATCCGGAATTTACATCTTCCGTAATCGTTGCATATGCGAGAGCTGCATATCGCATGAGCCAGGAAGGACAGAAAGGATGCAAAACAGTATTTGATGTTGCACCGGCATATTTAAGTGCACTGGATGGCGCTGAACTGAGAAAACATCTTCTGTAATATATGAAATGAAATTGTAAAAAATAAGGATCGGGTTTTTGACCCGGTCCTTTTTGCACTCCAGGAGGGGAATATATTGGCAGGTTTTTACTTTTTTATTGACGTTGTTACAAACATGATATATAATACCTACATAATATTGTAACAAGATTGTAAAAAATACGAATATTTATACTCGTAGAAAGAGGTTGACCGTATGGGAAAGGTGTGCAAAAAGTCATGGATCGCAGCCATATTTTTAGGAGTGATGCTTTTTGCTGCAGGCTTTGCGTTTCAGGCGTCCACGGTAGATGCGCAGGCTGCTACAACTGGTTTTCGAACCGTAAAAGGAAAAACATACTATTATAAAAACGGAAAGAAAGTTAAGGGATGGCTTACTTTAAATGGAAAGAAATACTTCCTTAATACAAGGACAGGCGTCTTGCTGAAAGGCTGGCAGAGAAGTTCCAGAGGACCAAAGCGCTATTTTAATAAAAAAAATGGTGTTATGTATACCGGAATGAAAAAGATCGGCGGTAAATATTATTACTTCGATATCAAGACCGGCTACACGAAGAGGGGATTTGTAAGATCTGCCAATGGCGCAGTTGTCCGTTATTTCCAGCCATCGAATTATACGATGGCAAAAGGCTGGCTGAAAAATGCAAAGGGGCAGAAGTGGTATTTTGCCAGCGATGGTAAGATGTATATGGGACTGAAAAAAATCGGCAAATATTATTATTATTTCAATCCAAGTACAGGAATTGCAGCCAGCGGTTATGTGAATACCGGAAATGAGACGAGATATTTCAATGCCAAATACAAAAGAATGGTTACCGGCTGGACAAAATCTGCCAAAGGAGAATTAAGATACTTTGGCAGCAAACGGTGTTATGGCCAAGGGACTTACAAAAGGTTGGCAGTGCTACATATTATTTTGATCCAAGTACGGGAAATCGCAGCGGGCGGCTGGGTAACGATCAGTGGAAATAAATATTACTTTGACAAGAGTAGTTTCAAGATGGTTACAGGTACCAAGTCGATTGATGGTGTGACCTATACATTCAGCTCAACAGGTATTATGACCTATTCATCTGCAAATGACAGCAGTACGACAAGCAATACCTATTTTGCAAATGATCCGAAACCGGTTGAGCAGACCGGGATCAAAACGCTCAAGAATTATCTTGCCGGGGCATTGAAACCGGTTGGACAGGCATTGTATATCTGGGGCGGCGGTTGGTATGATTCCACAAGGATCGGTGTCAGCCCGACCTGGCAGAGCTTTTATCTCAGCCAGACAAGTAGTTATAACTATAATAATTATCGTGATCTGAGTACTGCAAACAGAGCAAAAGGACTTGACTGTTCTGGATTTGTAGGATGGGCAGCACAGCAGGTTATGAGAAATGGAAATAGTTATACGGTTGTATCAGGAGAAATCGGCAGTTATTATAAGAATACATTAAAATGGGGAACTTATGTGAACCAGAACTATCTGTCCAAAACAGGATGGAAAGTATATCCTGGTGATATCGGATATGATGACGGTCATACATGGATCGTTCTTGGACAGTGTTCCGATAAGAGTGCCGTGATCGTTCATTCCACTCCGAATGCAGGATGCCAGATTGCAGGAACCTGTACACCGGATGGTGATTATGACAGTCAGGCAGTAGCTCTTGCAAATAAATACATGTCCAGATATGCAGGATTTAAGAAGTATACCTATCGTCCATCCTGCGGTAACTACATCCGAAGAGGAAATTATATGAGATGGTACAGCTCCACTCTTTCTGATCCGGATAACTTTAAGAACAAGACTGCAGATGTAATTCTTCAGGAATTGTTTGGATTTTAAATAAGAATGAAATGTTACGGAGAAGTTTCCAGACACGGGAACTTCTCCTTTCTTTTGCGGAGTTTTTAATAAATGTTACAAAATATTAAACTTTTTATCGATTTACTCTTGCAATCAAAAGAACCTTGTGTTAATATGTATAAGAACTTAAGAAAGATATTTCACAATTGTTACAAAATAGAGTTAAAATGATTATGAGGTGAGAAACATGAAAAAAAAGAATTGTTTGCCTGACGTTAGCATTAATGATGACAGCAACTCAGGTTGTTAGTGTAAGCGCGTCAAGAGAAGACGAGCTGAGAGAGGAACAGGCAGCTACAAGCGCACAGCTTGATGCTACATATGCTCAGATTGATCAGCTCTACTCCGCTAAGCAGCAGTTACAGGATGAGATCAACTCCTTGGACGCAAATCTTGTGAATGTCATGGTTTCCATTCAGACCTTGGAAGGGGATATCAGTAATAAAGAAGCAGACATTCAGCAGACACAGGCTGATCTGCAGAAGGCACAGAATGCCAAAGACAAACAGTACGCAGCAATGAAACAGCGTATTCAGTATCTGTACGAAAAAGGTGGAAATGAAGCCTGGTTCCAGATGATGATGAGTGCAGATAATCTTTCTGATCTTCTTACAAAAGCTGAGTATACTCAGAAAATGTATGATTATGACAGACAGAGCCTTGAAAAATATGCAAACACAATTACACAGGTAACAAACCTTGGAAATCAGTATCAGCAGGAAAAAGCTGAACTGGAAGGTATGAAACAGGAATATGAAGCACAGTCTGTAGATCTTCAGAATCAGATTGATACAAAGAAAGCAAATTCTGCAGATTGTGATAATGAAATTGCATATGCACAGGAAATGGCAAATGAATATGCAAACCTGATTCAGGAACAGCAGGCAGAGATTGAGCAGCTTGAAGCAGAACGTATTGCAGCCGAAGAAGAGGCAAGACGTCAGGCAGAAGCTGAAGCGGCAGCTGCAGCTGCTGCAGCAGCCGAGGAAGAAGCTGCACAGCAGGAACAGGAAGATCAGACAGTATATGATGAAGACGGTAACGAAGTTGATGCTTCAGAAGCAGCAGAAAACGGAGATACTGTATATGACGAAGATGGAAACGAGGTTGATCCGAGCCAGACTACAACAGAAACAACTACAGAAGACAGTGGAAGCAGTGATGTAGAATATGATGAATATGGAAATGTGATTGACAGTGACAACACAGTTGATCCGGATACAGTAGATACTTCATCCAGCTCTTCAAGCTCCAGCAGTTCTTCATCCAGTGGTTCAGGATCTTCAATCGTAGATTATGCTACACAGTTTGTTGGAAACCCATATGTATGGGGTGGCACAAGTCTTACAGGTGGAGCTGACTGCTCTGGATTTACACAGAGTGTATATGCACAGTTTGGCTACAGCCTTCCGAGAACATCTTATGAGCAGCAGAACTGGGGAACAGAAGTTTCTTATGCAGATGCACAGCCAGGAGACCTGATCTGCTATGGCGGACATGTTGCAATCTACATGGGTAACGGACAGATCGTACATGCATCCAACTCCAGAGATGGTAGTTAAGATCAGCAACAACGCTGCTTATCAGAACAATCCTGTCTGTAAAGAAGACCTTCATAAATATGATTTCAGGGCAGTTCCTTCGGGAGCTGCTTTTTTTTCTTGACTTTTAAAAGAAAAAGTATTTAATATGACATTAAAGCGCAACGGAGCACTTCATACTTCCGTGCGCTCTTTTTTAGTTATGGATGAAAAAAATATATACATTTCAGGAGGAAACGAAAATGAGAAAGAGCAAAATGTGGAGAATGTTGACAGTGGCTGCTGTAGCAGCATCTATGACCTGTGGCATTGCAGGCGTTCAGAGCGTCAGTGCGGATGATAAGAAAACTCTGAAAGTTGCGATGGAATGCGGATATGCACCTTATAACTGGACACAGCCGGATGATTCCAACGGTGCAGTGCAGATTTCAGGAAGCTCCGATTACGCATATGGATATGATGTTATGATGGCAAAGAAAATTGCAGATGAATTAGGCTATGATCTTGAAATCGTAAAGCTTGACTGGGATTCTCTTGTACCGGCAGTACAGTCCGGTCAGGTTGACTGTGTTATTGCAGGACAGTCTATTACAAAAGAACGTCAGCAGATGGTTGATTTCACAGATCCATATTATTATGCATCCATCATCACTTTGGTTAAGAATGATGGAGATTACAAGGACGCAGCAAGCGTAGAAGACCTTAAAGGAGCTACAGTGACATCACAGCAGAATACGATCTGGTATGATTCCTGCCTGCCTCAGATTCCAGATGCTGATATCCTTCCGGCACAGGAAAGTGCACCGGCAATGCTGGTTGCTCTTGAATCCGGCAAATGTGATGCAGTTGTCACTGACATGCCTACAGGAAAGGCTGCATGCGTAGCATATCCGGATTTCAAACTGCTGGACTTCAGTGGAACAGACGGAGCATTTGAAGTATCTGATGAAGATATCAATATTGGTATTTCAGTACAGAAGGGCAACGATGAACTTAAGGATGCGATCAATGGCGTGCTTAAAGATATGACCGAAGATGATTATAATAAAATGATGGATGAGGCTATTTCCGTACAGCCACTTTCAGAATCATAAAGGAGGAGCGAAATGCTGCCTGAGAGTTTTGGAGGAAGAATTATATATCTTCTTCAGCAATATGGTCCTTCTTTCCTGAAGGGAGCCGGTGTCAGCATGTGGCTGGCGCTGGTAGGAACACTTTTTGGATGTATCATTGGTTTTCTGGTTGGTATCGTGCAGACGATCCCGGTGGACAAAAATTGATTCAACAGCCAAAAAAGTAATTATCAAAGTTGTCAAATTTATTATGGCCTGCTATGTGGAGTTCTTTCGTGGGACTCCAATGATGGCCCAGGCGATGTTTATCTATTTCGGAAGTGCCTATCTATTTAACATCAATATGTCTATGTGGTTTTGCAGCAATCTTTATTGTATCGATCAACACAGGGGCATACATGGCAGAGACAGTTCGAGGTGGTATTCTTTCCATCGATCCCGGACAGACAGAAGGCGCCAAGGCAATCGGCATGACACATGTTCAGACGATGATAAATGTAATACTTCCGCAGGCCCTGCGAAATATCATGCCGCAGATCGGAAATAACCTGATCATCAATATCAAAGATACCTGTGTACTTTCAATCATTGGTACAGTAGAGCTCTTTTACACGACTAAAGGTGTTGCCGGAGCACTGTATACATATTTTGAGTCCTTCACAATTGCAATGGTTATCTATTTTATCATGACATTTACCTGTTCCAGAATCCTGCGTGTGATCGAACACAAGATGGACGGACCGGATAATTATGATCTTGCAACCGCTGATACCCTGACACATACCAGCGGAATGTACTCTTATAAAGAAAGGAAGGACAGCAGAGAATGAGTGAGACAATTCTGAATGTACAGCATCTGGGAAAATCTTTTGGAAATAATGAGATTCTGAAAGATATCGATTTCTCAGTGAAGCCGAAGGATGTTACCTGTATCATTGGTCCTTCCGGTTCCGGTAAATCCACGCTGCTGCGCTGCATGAATCTTCTGGAGACACCTTCCTCAGGAGAGATAAGATACCATGGAACAAATATCATGGATAAGCATGTAAATGTGCCGGAATATCGTTCAAAGGTAGGCATGGTCTTCCAGAACTTTAATCTTTTTAACAATATGACAGTTCTTAAAAACTGTACGGTGGGCCAAGGAGAAAGTCCTGAAAAAAAGCAAGGAAGAAGCCCATAAAAACGCAATGATGTATCTTGAGAAGGTTGGTATGGCTCCATATATCAATGCAAAGCCGAAGCAGCTTTCTGGAGGTCAGAAGCAGAGGGTAGCAATTGCCAGAGCGCTTGCCATGGAACCGGAGATCCTGCTCTTTGATGAGCCTACTTCAGCCCTGGATCCGCAGATGGTCGGAGAAGTCCTTGAGGTTATGAGAACGCTTGCCAAAGACGGACTGACAATGATCATTGTCACACATGAGATGGCATTTGCCCGGGATGTGGCAAAGCATGTAATCTTTATGGGTAATGGAGTTATTGTAGAAGAGGGAACTTCACAGCAGATCTTTGAAGATCCACAAAATGAGATGACGAAGGAATTTTTGAGTCGTTTTAGAAATGCATAATGCCGGGAATTGCCCGGTGCCCGCCTGTTTGGCAAACAAAACGCTGCATTAAGTGAATTAAAATTCATTTTTTGCAGCGTTTTTGTTATTTATAAAAAGTATTAGATTTCAATGAGAAGGTTCGGTTGTTTTTCGATTGATCAGAATTGGAGGAATGATCTTGTGAACCGGTTCAGAAGACAGAGCCGGTTTTCTTTTGTGTCTTTCTGTAATCTGTTCATGCAGGATTTCCATGGCAGATGCGGCAATCTTGTCAATCTGCTGTCCGACAGTACTGATCGGAACAATAGCTTCTCTGGAAACTGGAGAAATCATCAAAACCAATGATCTTGTAGTCATCTGGAAGCTGTCCATACTTTTGAATCAGATGATTGAGCATGATGTTGGCAAATGTATCATTTGGAAGAAAAATTCCCTTTGTTTTGCCTTGATATTTAGAATCAATTGTTTCCAGCAAATCTTTGAGAATCAGAGAACTTTCTTCATAACTGTGGCCGGTATCTGTGAGAATCAGTTCATGTGGAATCTGATATTCTTCACAGATATCAGAAAAGCCTTTTATACGGCCATAGGATGGAACTTGTGGAGATAATTCAACATTGATGTGGATTAGAATATCTGCTCCGGTCTTTGCAAGGAGACTGGTTGCCTGCACCGCACCCATATAGTTATCCGTATTGACACTGCTCACAAACTGATCTTCACGCTCGATCGTTACAATTGGGAGATTGTAGGAGGCGAGCTCTCTGGAAGGAATGGTATGGCTTAAAATAACCATTCCTTCTATTTTATAAGAAAGAAGTTCCTGAATATACTCGCGTTCAGTTGATTTATGATCATCACCGGTAAAACAAGAAATTTGTAGCCATAGGTATCATAAGTTTTCAGTATCTGGTTTAGCATTTCAGAATAGTAATGTAAATAAAGGTTTGGAATGATAACACCGATAAATTCGGTTTTCCCGTTTGCCAGGATCCATGGCAACTTTATTCTCCTGATAGTTTAGTTATCAAGTGCATCCGAGATAATCTGCTGATTCTTCAATGTGAGGGAATCAGGATTGTTGAAATATCTGGAAACAGTGGTTTTTGAGAAACCAGTATATTTGGCAATGTCATTGAAGGTTATATTTTTTTTGCCCATGGTAGTTTCCTTTCAGTAAAATTCAGTAATAATTGTAGTTTTAGTATAACAGAAAAAGAGAGTCAGAACAAGGTTAACCAGTAACAGAATTGGTAAAGTAACCGGTTCTGTACAGATTTTACAAAACTTGTATATTAAAATTGTAAAAATCAATGAAATGTAAGAGAATACTTGACGTAAAAATGAGTATATGCTATTATTAACACATAAAGTAACCGGTTACTTTACCGGTCACGAAGAACGGAAAGATGGAAAAGGAGGAGAACATGAAAAAAGCAAAACTGATTCTTCTTGCCGGTCTGGCAATTGCAGTCAAGCCTGACAGGATGTCAGAAAAAAGAGTAAAGCCTGGCGATGTAGCAGGCTATGATGAAGGAGAACAATATCTTTCAATCTGGGTGCATAGTATTGAAGATACTCCGGAAGGACAGGTGTACAGAGAATCTGTAGACAGCTTTAATGAGAAATATAATGGTAAATATTTTGCAGATATTGAATTTATTCCTAGAAACGACAGTGGTGGCGGCTATTCAGATAAGGTAAATTCATCAGTGCTCTCAGGTGGCCTTCCGGAT
>ENA-OPYX01001779-OPYX01001779.1-human-gut-metagenome-genome-assembly--contig:-NODE-1779-length-10756-cov-2.630445_pt1 | contig 10756 bp, 14 predicted proteins | sample MGYA00242639_ERZ504486 | MGnify/ENA primary metagenome ERZ504486 (study PRJEB26092, sample SAMD00036296) | human gut metagenome | host: Homo sapiens | study: EMG produced TPA metagenomics assembly of... | reverse complement strand
ATTTCCAGATCTCGAAAGTTTTGAAAAACAGGTTCGTAGCTGGACAGTGAATCGAAATGCAAAATGTGTAAAAATAAACTGGCAGTTCACGACAGCTGATGCCAGAATTAAACTGGCAAAGCTATATTACCAACAACACTTTAAAAACTAGATGGATGTACTACTAGGTCAGCTTACCACATGGATTTATAATACCTATCCCTGTATTTTTTTGGAGTCAGACCAGTGAAATTTTCGAATACCTGAATAAAGTGACTCTGGGAAGAGAAGGATAGGTAATTGGCGATGTCAACTACTGCTTTGTCCGAGTAGCGAAGAAGATGTGTGGCTTTTTCTATTTTTTTCTCCCTTATGTAGTCACTGATGGAAATTCCAAGATTTTGTTTGAATACCCTGGATAGATAATTCTGGGAAAGACCGGTGTGGCAGGCAAGGTCTTCTATGGTGATACGGTCCTTTATATGAGCATAGATGTAATCAATGCACTGCATAACTGGCTTGGAAAGTACGGATAATTTTTTTTTGCAGGATCATTTTTTCCGGTAAAATCCTTTGCCATAGTGTGGTGAAGGTCTGCAATCTGTCGCAGGGAAGTGCAGGAATCCATTTTTAAAATGTAAAAGTCACTAAGCCGGTAGGCCTGCTCTGCCTCCATCCCTCCGTCAATGCAATATCTGGTAAGCATCGCAGCTGTAACCACAAAGTGGTATTTCAGATTCGTGACAGGGTTTCTGGAAAGGACTCCGGTTCCCTCCAGATTCGTAAAAGAATCTGCATTACAGTTCTGTATGACAGTTTCCATATCTCCGGTTTTTACTGCCGTATAAAAGGAATATTCAACAGAAGGCGGCCTGTGCTTGGATTCAGTTTCGTTTTCTTCAAATTCTGTGTTGTACCAGTCTTTTGATATTGCCATGTAATCCCCTCCAAAACAAAAATGTGTCATTTTTTATATTATGACATGAATCTGATATTTTGTTAAGAGAAATAATATAATGTCAAAAATAAAAATGGTATATTTATTGCACCAAAGAGATACAGCATTAAGAAAATGCTCAAAAAAGGAGGATCTTTTATATGAAGAAGAGAGCAGTATCTATGTTACTTACAGCTGTTATGGCAGTTACCGGTATGGCTGCAACAGCAACCGTAGCACATGCAGAAGGAGAAGAGGGAAAGGTTATTAACATCTATTCCTGGAACGATGAGTTCCGTACACGTCTGGAGGCTATTTATCCAGAAGTTGAGTCCACTTCCAGCGATGGAACTGTTACAACCTTAAAAGACGGAACTGAGATCCATTGGATCATCAACCCAAACCAGGATGGTGTTTACCAGCAGAAGCTTGATGAGGCGCTTCTGAATCAGGCTGATGCATCTGATGATGATAAAGTAGATATTTTCTTAACTGAGACCGATTATGTTTTCAAATATACAGACAAAGATGCAGATGTAGCAATGCCGCTTACAGATCTTGGAATTGACCCGGATACAGATCTTGCAGATCAGTACGATTTCACAAGAACAACTGCTTCTGACTCTGACGGAGTACAGAGAGGTTCTACATGGCAGTGCTGCCCAGGAACCCTGGTATACCGTCGTGATATTGCAAAAGAAGTTTTTGGAACAGATGATCCGGCAGAAGTAGGCGAGAAAGTAAAAGACTGGGATACAATGAAAGAGACTGCTGCTCAACTGAAGGAGAAAGGTTACTACACATTTTCTTCTTATGCAGATACCTTCCGTTTATATGGAAACAGCATCGCACAGTCCTGGGTACAGCCTGGTGAGACAACCATTACAGTTGACCAGAAGATTATGGATTGGGTAAATGATTCAAAAGAGTGGCTGGATGCAGGTTTCCTTAACCCTACTGTAAAAGGACAGTGGAACGATGACTGGAACAAAGCTATGGGCTCCCAGTCAAAAGTATTTGCATTCCTGTTTCCGGCATGGGGAATCGACTTTACATTAAGTCCAAACTGGGATGGCGATGCAGGCTCATGGGCAGTTACAAATCCTCCGCAGGAATACAATTGGGGCGGTTCTTACATTCATGCAGCAACAGGTACTGATAATCCAGAGCATGCAAAAGACATTATCCTTGCTATGACTGCAGACAAAGACAACCTGTTAAAGATTTCTAAGGATTATTCAGACTTCACAAATACAAAGAGTGGTATGGCAGAGGCTGCTACAGATGATGCAAACTTCTCTTCTGAGTTCCTTGGCGGACAGAACCCATTTGCATATTTTGCACCTGTTGCAGAGAACATTAAGATTGCACCGCTTTCTGCATATGATCAGGGATGTGTAGAGCTTATCCAGAACTCCTTCAGTGATTATTTCCAGGGAAATGTTGACTTTGATAAAGCAAAAGCAAACTTCGAGACTGCTATTAAAGAGCGTTATCCTGAGATCTCTGAGGTTAAATGGCCGGAATAATGTAGATAGTTCTGAGGATTTTGTTTGCAAAAACATCTTGCAGAATACTATTAAAAAAATAATGTCCATGTGACATTTGAAAATTGGTATAAGGAACGTGGAGAGGATCCTGTAACATAGGATTCTCTCCTGTTCTGTAAGATGTGTGTAAAGGAGAACTGTTATGAAGAAAAACAAGAAAAGCATTAATTATGGAAAATGGGGCTACCTGTTTATCCTTCCTTTTTTTATAATCTATTTGATTTTTTCTTTGATTCCATTGGTTGATACGGTCCGTTACAGCTTTTTTGAATATTTCCGTTCTGGAATTAAAGAAATCGGACCCAATTTTATTGGAATGGCAAATTACATCAGTCTGCTGAAATCCGATATGTTTAAATATGGAGCAAACACATTGATTCTGTGGCTGATCGGATTTGTGCCGCAGATTGTGGTTGCGTTAGTTCTGGCAGCCTGGTTTACAGATGCCCGTTTGAAAATAAGAGGAAAACAGTTTTTTAAAGTGGTAATATATCTGCCGAACCTGATTATGGCATCTGCATTTGCACTTTTATTTTTTACTATGTTTTCTACAAACGGACCAATAAATTCTATTCTGATGTCTCTTGGATGGATTAAAGACCCTATTGATTTTATGGGATCTGTAGTTGGAACAAGATCATTAATTGGCTTTATGAACTTCCTTATGTGGTTTGGAAATACAACGATTATGCTGATGGCGGCTGTTATGGGTATCAGTATGGATATTTTTGAGGCTTCTGACCTGGATGGCTGCAATAGTATTCAACGTTTCTATTATATTACATTGCCGCTGATCAGACCGATTCTTGCATATACATTGATCACATCTATAATTGGTGGTCTTCAGATGTTTGATGTACCACAGATCCTGACAAATGGACAGGGTAATCCAGATAGAACGTCTATGACGCTGATCATGTTCCTGAACAGTCATCTGAAGAGTAAGAACTATGGTATGGCTGGTGCATTATCTGTTTACCTGTTTATTATCAGTGGTATTTTATGCTTCATCGTATATCGCATGACCAATGATAATGATCCGGATGGTTCCAAAAAGGCTGCAAAAAAACGTGCTAAGGAAGAAAGGAGAAGATTAAGAAGATGAAGAAGAAAGCAGGAAGCCAATTCAGAACAGTTTTCGCACATATCGTACTGATTCTTCTGTCTTTTATGTGCCTGTTCTTCTTTTACGTATTGATAATTAATGCAACCAGATCTCATGGGGATCTGCAGAAAGGTTTCTCAGCACTTCCAGGAAAATATTTCCTTGAGAATCTGAAAAACGTGGCAAACGACGGAAGCTTTCCAATGTTTCGGGGAATTTTGAACAGTGTGATCGTATCTTCCTGTAGTGCCGCACTTTGTACATATTTTTCATCCCTTACGGCATATGGTCTTTATGCTTATGAGTTTAAGGCAAGAAAGGTTGCTTTTACATTTATCATGGCAATTCTTGTAATGCCAACGCAGGTTACTGCAATGGGATTCCTTCGTCTGGTTACGAAGATGGGATTATATGATTCCCTTCTGCCGCTGATCATTCCCTCCATTGCATCTCCAGCTGTATTTTATTTTATGTACAGTTATCTGCAGTCGTCTCTGCCGCTTTCTCTTGTGGAGGCTGCCAGAATCGATGGTTCCGGAGAATTCCATACCTTTAATCGCATTGTGCTTCCAATTATGAAGCCTGCAATTGCAGTTCAGGCGATTTTTACATTTGTTGGTTCCTGGAACAACTACTTTGTACCGGCCCTGATCATCCAGTCCAAGAGTAAAATGACGGTGCCGATTCTGATCGCTACTCTTCGTGGTGCTGATTATATGAACTTTGATATGGGTAAAATTTACATGATGATCACAGTTGCGATCGTGCCGATCATTGTTGTGTATCTGCTTCTTTCCAAGTATATTATTGCAGGTGTTACCCTTGGTGGTGTCAAAGAGTAATGGCGTTTACACAGTTTAAGCACAGTGGGACTTTGAATCCGGAAATATCTGTCTGCGAGAAAAAGCATAGCTCTTTTGCAGAAAAAGCGGCAGAGGAAGGCATTGTTCTATTGAAAAATGAAAATATTCTTCCCATTTCATTATCTGCATCGGTTGCCCTTCTGGGCATCGGTGCGGATAAAACTGTAAAAGGGGGGATTGGTTCCGGAGATGTAAATAACAGGCAGAATATTACCATTTACGAAGGAATGGAAGAATCCGGAATTCGGATCACCAGCAGGGACTGGCTGGATGATTATGAACATCGCTATCAGAAAGCGAGACTTATATGGAAAGAGAAAATTCTTGAAGAAGCAAAGCATGTAAATAATCCTTTTGATGCCTATGCATCCAATCCATTTATCATGCCGGAGGGGCGTCCTGTTTCTGAAATGGATATCCAGGAAGCTGAAATTGTTGTTTATGTAATCAGCCGTATTTCTGGTGAAGGAAAAGATCGTCGTCTTGAAAAAGGTGACTATTATCTTAGTGAACGAGAAGAGAAAGATATTCTTTTTCTAAACAGCAGAAGTGTGCCTATTGTTCTGCTTATAAATGCCGGTGGTCCTGTGGAGCTTACAGATATTCTGGAAAAAGCGCAGTGGATGAAAAGGTATCCTCAATATTTCCCAGCTTGGACAGGAGGGGGGACGTGCGGTTGCAAGGATCCTTCTTGGAGAAGCTGTTCCAAGCGGAAAGCTTACAACAACCTGGGCAAAAAAATATGCGGATGTGCCATTTGCAGAGAATTTTAGTTATCTGAATGGAAATCTGGAATTGGAAGAATATAAAGAAGGAATTTATGTGGGCTATCGGTATTTCGATAGTTTTGGTGTAAAGCCACTTTTTCCTTTTGGCTTCGGTCTTTCTTATACAGATTTTAAGATTCAGTTTTGCAGTATTGAAATTGACAAGGATAAGATTGCAGTAAATGTATCTGTAGAGAATATTGGAAATACTTTTGCAGGAAGAGAAGTTGTACAGGTGTATGTATCACTTCCCCGGGGCAGGATAGAGAAAGAATACCATCGCCTGGTTGGATATGCAAAGACAAATGTATTAAAGCCGGGAGAAAAACAGGAGTTAAAGATCCTGTTTGATGGAAAAACTATTGCAAGCTTTTTTGAGGATGCAAATGCCTGGATCGTGGAAACAGGAAAGTATGGTCTCTGGATTGGAAATAATTCAGCCAATCTGAAGCTGGAGGCTTTTATAAATGTGAACCAGGATGTAGTTCTGGAGCAGACGCAGAAACTGGAGGCGTTGGTTGAATTATCTGAAAAACTGGAAGCTTCGAAGAATGTAAAGGCTGCAGAAAAGCAGCTGGAGAAAAGTAGAAATGCTGATTTTCCCACCATACAGTTTGAAGCATTGCAGAGAAAACAAAAGGCTGGAAATGTTGACCGAGAGTCTCTGGCCATGGGAAACTCGCTGGAAATTCTGGCAGAAGAGCTGCCTGTAGAAGAATTGATCCCACTTTTATACGGAAATACTGGTGGTATTAGCAGCAATCTTGGAGCAGCAGGGATTAAAGTGCCTGGTTCAGCTGGCGAAACTTCAGAAGCTCTTTATGAAAAATATGGAGTTCCGGTATTGATCATGGCAGACGGACCAGCTGGTATCAGACTGCAAAGAAGTTATGAGGTAAATCGCGAGAATGATTCTGTTTATGGAATCGGTGTTCTTGGTTCTTTGGAAAATGGATTTCTGGTAACAGAAAAGCCTCACCAAAATGCAGATACGTATTATCAGTACTGTACTGCTTTTCCGGTTGGTACAGCTTTGGCGCAGTCCTGGAATCGGCAGCTGTTGAAAGAGTTTGGAGAAATGATAGCTGAGGAAATGGAGAAATTTGGCGTCAATCTCTGGTTGGCACCGGGAATGAATATTCACAGAAATCCCCTGTGCGGACGAAACTTTGAATACTATTCAGAGGACCCGCTGCTTGCAGGAAGTCTGGCAGCAGCAGTTACCAAAGGGGTTCAGAGTAAAGCAGGATGCGGGGTAACGATTAAGCATTTTGCATGCAATAATCAGGAAGATAATCGTATGGGAGTAGATGTTCATCTTTCTGAAAGGGCTCTTCGTGAGATTTATTGTCGTGGATTTGAGATTGCCATAAAGGAGAGTAAACCTGTGGCAATTATGTCCTCCTATAATCTGGTAAATGGGGTACATGCCGCAAACAGCAAGGATCTGTGTACCAGAATTGTGCGTGATGAGTGGGGATTTGAGGGCGTGATCATGTCGGACTGGAATACTACGGAACCCAAGGACGGAAGTATTCCATGGAAGTGCACAGCTGCCGGAAATGATATTATCATGCCGGGAAGTGAGAATGATCATAAAAGTATTCTGGATGGTTACAGAAGCGGGGAGCTTTCAGAAGAAGAAATTCGTATTTGTGCCAGAAGGGTCTTGAAACTAATTGATAAACTGCGAAGCAGTTATTTGGTTATGAGCAAGTAGTGAAGCGGATTGCGAATATTCGCTTGACTAAAAGGACTGAGCAAGGTATGCGTATGTGTACTTTGCTCTTATTTTTTTTCATTTTTATAGAAATTATAAAGAGAGATGTGGTAGTATGGAAAATACCAGCGATACAAAAAGAAAATCTGGAATGGAGCTTGAGGTGAAAGATGGTGCTTTGCTGTGGCAGAGTATAGAAATAGACGAAAGCAAGAAGAGCGTATAAAAGCAGTGGAAAATGGAAGGAGAGTCTAAATGGATGAGCGAAGCAAACGGGCGCAGATGGAGCGGAAGAGGAGAATTCGTAGAAAGAAACAGAGACGTCGGGTTTTGATTAGTGCGCTGGTGGAAGTTTTGATTCTGGCAGTGTTGGCTTTGGCGTTTTGTTGGGATAGAGGACTTAGTGCTAAAGTGTCGGGAGTGCTCGGGATTTTCGACAGACCGCCTGCGACGGAACTGGATGTGTCGGGAGTGAACAGCTCAAATGTGCTTTTAATGGATGTAAAAAGCGGAAAGGTCATTGGAAATCTAAATGGGGAAGAGCGGATTTATCCGGCATCCATGACGAAGATCATGACTGCAATTGTGGCGTTGGAAGCATTTTCAGATCTGGATCATGAGATTACTTTAAGTGAGAATATTTTTTATGCTCTGGACGGACAGGATGCCACACAGGCAGGCTTTCAGCCAGGGGAGAGCGTGAGAGTGCGTGATCTGGTCTACGGCGTAATGCTGCCTTCCGGAGCAGAATGTTGTCTGGCTTTGGCAGATGAAGCATCCGGCTCAGAAGAAGCATTTGTGGAAAAGATGAATAAGAAGGCCAAGTCCATTGGGATGAAGGATACCCATTTTATGGATTGTACTGGCTTACATGATCCAGAGCATTATAGTACAGCATATGATATTGCGCTGCTGCTTAAGTATGCGTTACATAATGATACTTTCCGTGAAGTGGCAGAAAGCCATTTCCATTCTACGCCAGCTACCAATGTACATCCGGATGGAATTACCTATTACAGTACCATGTTTAAAAATATGTCGGATACATCGGTAACCGGCGGGGAAATTCTAGGTGGCAAAACCGGGTATACCTCTGAGGCAGGGCATTGTCTGGCAAGCTTTGCACAGATATATGGCAGGGAGTACATTCTGGTAACGGCAGGCGCCGCGGCGGACGCTACGGGAGTGCCGCACATTCTGGACGCGAAAACAATTTATAACCGACTGGGCGAAGCGGTGGCACAGAAATAAGAAATGACAAATCCAGTGAGGAAGTGAATGCTCTTTTTCTATGCTGTGTTTCGAGTCAGGCTGGTGTTATTTCGCCATTTGCAGGATTGCCACAATATCTTCTTTCGTCAACGGCTGGAAGAAGCCAATGTGTCCGTTTCTGCCGAAAACGCATTTCTCAGCCATTTCCTCGATTTGGGCATCGGTTGGATAAATGCCAAGTTCAGTGAGGGTGGTTGGCATGCCTATAGAGTGGCACCAGGTCTCCCAGGCAGTGATGGATGCGAGAACAGTATCCGTAATATCAGAATCGCTGGTCTGGGAAGCATCAATTCCGAAAACCTTCTCACCAAACTGTGCAAATCTTCCCGGATTTGTCTTATACACATATCTCGCCCAGCTTCCCCAGACAGCTGCAAGTCCGGCTCCGTGAGCTACATCAAACATACCGCCGAGTTCATGCTCAATCTTATGTGTGGCGAAATCAGATACCCTTCCGGCACCGGTCAGACCGTTATGGGAAAGGCTTCCGGCCCACATGAGAGTAGCCCGGGCTTCATAGTTTTCAGGATCTTTTACAGCAACCTGGGCTGCATCACGGACGGAAACCATCAGTCCCTCTGCGATATGGTCTGTCAGGCTGGTATCTGTGTCTGTAGGGGTAAAATAGCGCTCCATAGTGTGCATCATAATATCAGCTGCGCCGCTGGCTGTCTGATATGCCGGAAGGCTGTAAGTCAGCTCAGGATTCATAATAGCAAATCTGGGGCGTGAGCAGTCGTGCCCATAGGAACGTTTCATCATACCGTCTTCAATGGTGAGAACCATGGAGGAAGACATCTCAGAACCGGCAGCTGCAATTGTAAGGATAACACCGATTGGCAGGTTTTTATCTGTTTTAACACGACCGTAAAGCAGATCTTCCATTTCAAAATCATTGGCGATTCCGTAACCGATTCCCTTTGCTGTATCAATTACGCTGCCGCCTCCAATTGGCAGAAGGAAGTCAACACCTTCCGACCGTCCAATGCGGATCCCTTCTTTTACCAGGGAAAGGCGAGGATTGGGAACCACGCCACTAAAGTCTATATAGGAAAGTCCGGCTCCATTCAGGCTCTGATGTACACGTTCCAATAGTCCTGATGATTCAACATGTCCTCCTTTTTTTCCATAAATGATCATAACTTTATGCCCACCAAATGCGGCAACCTGTTTGCCAGCCTCGTTTTCCCGGTCTGCACCGAAAAGAACTCTGGTAGGAGTGTAAAAATCAAAATTTATCATGGGAAATGCCTCCGTAAAATATGAAAATAAATTTGCGATTCTTTGCAAAAAGTGTTCTGTGAGCGGTCTTATGCATCTGACATCATTATATATGCTGGAAATGTAAATGACCAGAGCGGATTTTGTAATTTTATGGGATAATTTTTCGAACGATAAAACTTTACTTTTAAGCTGTGATTTTGTAAGGTATGGTTATAGAGGAAAAACAGAAAACGGTGCACAGTTATTCTTTACTTCCAATATAGAAAACTATATAATAAAAGGAGACTGATAGATGAAAGATCTAAAGGATTTGAACCTGCTGGACCGTTTTCTGTTTGCTGAGGCGATGGAAGATCCGCAGAATATGCGGGATGTATTGGAAATTATTCTTGGAAAAGATGTAGTTTGAAGCACCTACCCCAGACAGAAAAAGAAGCACGGATTTCACCAGCGTATCGTTTTGCTAAAGTGGATGTGTGGGCAAAGGATACAGATGAAGTTGTATATGATACAGAGGTACAGGGGACGAATACGAAGAATCTTCCCAAAAGAAGCAGATATTACGAAAGTATTATTGATGCGAAATTATTAAAACCCGGTGAACGTGATTTTAACAAAATGAATGATATCTATATTATTCTGATAGCTCCGTTTGATTTGTTTGGGAAGAGAAAATATATGTATACATTTGAGATGACCTGTAAAGAGGATCCATCTGTATCGCTTGAGAATGGCGCTACCCGCATTTTTCTGAATACCCATGGGGAAAATCCAGATGAAGTAAGTCCGGAGCTGGTAGAATTGCTTCATTATATTGAACATACCACTCAGGACATGGCAGATGGCTGTAAAAGCGAAAGAATACATAAGATGCAGAAGCGTATATGCAGTATCAAATCCAGTGAGGAAGTGAGTGTGAGATATATGCAGAGATGGGAAGAAATGGAAATGGAAAAAGAGGCGGCACGTGAATTAGGACTCGCAGAGGGCAGAACCCAGGGACTTACTGAGGGCAGAACCCAGGGTCTTGTGGAGGGAAGAGCGGAGGGAAGAGCAGAGGGAAGAGCAGAGGGAAGAAGTTCTATGGCACGATTGATAGATAAATTATTAGAAGAAAATCGCATAGAAGATTGTAAAAGAATAGCAAAAGACCCAGAATTTTGTCAACATCTGATGGAAGAATTTGGAATAGAGTAAAAAATAAAAGTGGAACATTCTTTAAAATTAATAAACAGAATGTTCCACTTTTCCTGTATCGTTATATGTTAGCTAGAGAATATCTGGCTTTTATCGATTTCCCTGGAAAGCAGCTTCTTATAACTGCAATCCATCCCGATTG
>ENA-OPYX01001778-OPYX01001778.1-human-gut-metagenome-genome-assembly--contig:-NODE-1778-length-10756-cov-3.031518_pt1 | contig 10756 bp, 9 predicted proteins | sample MGYA00242639_ERZ504486 | MGnify/ENA primary metagenome ERZ504486 (study PRJEB26092, sample SAMD00036296) | human gut metagenome | host: Homo sapiens | study: EMG produced TPA metagenomics assembly of... | reverse complement strand
CAAGCCTTTGAAGCTTACGGAGCCAGGGAAGATTCATTATGATGGGATGAAAGAGGCACTTTCTCAGATCAATCATACATTGGAGACAGCCAAAGTAGCTTCGGAAAGGGAAAAAGCGGAACATTATCAATTGCATTTCAGACAGGATATTATTCAGAATATATGTTTTTTGAGATCATCGATGAATTAAGAGAAAGCTGGTCGGCATTGAATTTAAATTATAATAAAATGCCAACAACAGACCAGCACAGAGGACTTGAAAATGGAAGTATTGATATAGCAATTGGATTAGAACTTCCACACTGGGAAGAAGCAGGTTTTTAAGATTAAAAAGTTAAAGAAAGAAGAGACATTGATCGTTGTATCTAATGACCATAGATTAGCACAGAAAGACCATCTGGAATACAATGATCTGTGCGGGGAAACATTCTATCTAACATCGCCAAACGGATATCAGGTGGATCTGATTTTTAAAGATGTCTTTTGTTTGGATGATGTACGTCAAGTGGAAGTGGCTTCATCAGAGATTGCATATTTTAAAGTCCTGTCAGAAAACGGAGTAACAATCTCGAATCCACATGATCCTTATTTGCTGAATAATCCTTATTATCATAGTATTCCTTTTGAATCTGAGTATTCAGATTCTTATGTGTGTGTGACGAATCCGAATAATACAAACCCCGTTGTTAAATTATTTATGGATTTGATAGAAGAATTTTAATTTTTGTAGTTGGCCAACTGTAGATTTTGAGTATATGATAAAAATAAATAAACGATTGGAAGAGCAGCTAGAGAATTTTACTCACGTTTTTTACAGATCGCTGATCCACCGGCTTTCCTTGCGTAATTCGCCTCCAAGGCTATTCAAAATAGAAACTCTTTGAGGCTTAAACAACGCATCAAGCCGGCTGCGAATCCGTAAAAAACGTGGCAAAATTCTAAAGCTGCTCTTCTTTAAACGCCCGCATCATTTCATTCGTTAAACTAAAATCATTCGGCTGTAGTTCAATCTCATCGCGGCTCTTCCATTCAGCAAGTTTCAATTCTGAAGCATCCATATGAATCTGGGTATCTCCATCCACTTCACAATAAAAGCCAGCCAACAGGTCATCGACAACACCCCAAGGCTGAGATTTATAATACTGAATATTCTTCACACGAATACCAGCTTCTTCCATGACCTCTCTGCAACAGTCTCTTCCAAAGTTTCACCAATTCCGTAAACCCAGCAATTAATGCAAATGGAGTGAATCCTTTGCGGTATTTTGTAAGCAGGATCTTATCACCATTTTTAACACCAACAATCACAGCAGGCACGATTCTTGGATAGATCAAATGACCGCAAGATGGGCATTTTAAAGCACGTTCTGTAGAAGAATGAACAGTCTTGTGATCCACAGCATCCACAAAAACGATTTGTGCGGTACCAGTTATAAAGATGTAAACCAGTGATCGCAGCAAATGTACGGTATTTTGGACCAATTTGTAAATTGCGAAGCTCAACGTACGGTATTGAATTCATAATCTTCAGGAATTTCTTCCGGAGCTTCATTTAATAAGAAGTAGTTGTCATCATCCACAGAGAAAAGATATGTAAGAGTTTCTTCTGTAACATGAGTATCATTCACAAAATCACTCAATCTAGGGAATGATAAAATAGATGTTCCTCATTTAAAAGAGTTGGTCTTGCAAGTTTCTTACCATCACCGGTATAGATCATTTCATCCAGAGAAAATAGATTTTCCTGCCCCATTTCTTCTAAGTCTTCTTTCTTTAATAAACGATGAAGAAGACCTTCCTGTGTAAAATATAAAATAATGCTGTCAGCATCTGGTTTTTGATCTGGATGATATTGATTGTTTAGTTTATGTGGATAAATATCTTGTATCATATGTAATAAAATTCCTCGTTTCCATTAAAATTCAAATAAAAAAAGCACTTTTATCATAACAGAATGAGGATGAAATGAACAGAAGAAAAATAAATAAAGACAAAAGATAAAAATAATGATATACTGATAAACGATTAAGCTATAAGATTAAAAAATAAATGGGGGGTGATATAAGTGGAGATGAACAAACTATGTAGTTGTATTGTTCCATGTTTTAATGAAGAAAAAAGTTATACCAATCTATTACGATGAAATGCAGAAAGTTATGAAGCAAGAAGAAAACATTGAATTTGAAATTATTTTTGTGGATGATGGAAGTAAAGATGGTACATTAGAGATTATGAGAAAATTAAGTGAGCAGGATCCTAAAGTACATTATATTTCATTTTCCAGAAATTTTGGAAAAGAAGCTGCTTTATATGCAGGGTTAGAACGTGCAAAAGGTGATTATGTTATTACCATGGATGTAGATCTTCAAGATCCACCATATTTAATTCCAAAGATGATTCGATGTATTGAAGAAGAAAACTATGATAGTGTGGCAACAAGAAGAGTGACAAGAGAAGGAGAACCTGTTATTCGTTCTTTTTTTGCAAGGCAATTTTATAAACTAATCAATAAGATTTCAGATTCAAATATAGTAGATGGAGCAAGGGATTTTCGTATGATGAAACGAAAGATGGTAGATGCTATTTTGACAATGCCAGAATATAACCGTTTTACAAAAGGAATCTTTGGATGGGTAGGATTTGAGACAAAATGGCTGGAATATAAGAATGTAGAACGTGCCGCGGGGAGACGAAGTGGTCTTTTGGAAGCTATTTCGTTATGCCTGTGAAGGAATTATGGCATTTTCAACAGCACCATTGATGGCAGTATCATTGATGGGTGTGTTTGTATGCATTTTTGCATTTTTATTTCTGATATTTGTAATCGTGAGAGCTGCAGTATTTGGAGATCCCGTTGCCGGATGGCCGTCATTAGTATGTATTATCAGTTTTTTAAGTGGTATTCAATTGTTAGGAATGGGAGTTGTTGGTATGTATCTATCTAAGACATATCTGGAAACAAAACATCGACCGATTTATATTGAAAAGGAAAGTCATTAATAATAATGAAAGAGGAATCGTTTAAATGAAATTAACTACAAAGAAACAGCTTATGGCAAGATATACGATCTTATTTGCAATTATAAGTCTGATTGTATTTTATCTATTCTACAAAAATGGAGTGACATTCATATGGGGAGCAAAGGGACAGGATGGATTATCACAACACATCAACGCGCTGATGTACTGGGGAGAATATATCCGCAATTTCTTCTTTAATATCATCCACGGACATTTCAGATTTCCAATGTGGGATATGAGCATTGGATTTGGAGCAGACATTCTAGGAACATTAAATTATTATGCGATCGGTGATCCACTCAATCTGATTTATGTATTTTCCAATAAGTCAAATATAGAATTATTGTATAACTTTATGCTTGTATTTCGTCTATATCTGGCGGGAGTAGCATTTATCGCATTTGGACATTATCTGAAAAAAGATGGAAATGGAATCTTAGCAGGAAGTATTGTGTATATTTTTAGCGGAACATTTTTTTCATTTGCGATACGTCATCCGTTTTTCCTAAATCCAATGATCTATCTTCCATTATTATTGATGGGAGTCGAGAAGATTTACAGAAAAGAAAAACCATATTTATTTATACTTATGGTAACGGTCGCAGCGATTAGTAATTTCTATTTTTTCTAATGCTGACAGTTGCGGCAGTGGTTTACGCACTGATCAGATTTCCAGAATATAAAGAAGCAGGATTTTTCAGAACTCTTGGAAGATTTAGCGGGTGGTATCTGCTTGGAATTGGTCTTTCTGCAGTAATCTTGTTGCCTGTATTAATCGCATTTTCAGGAAATGCGCGAACTACTTCGGATGTAAATTATTTAGTATTTTCTTATATAAGAAATCATATTACAAACAAATATTCTTACAGTTTGCAGGGTTTCCAGAAGATTTATAAAGGAACAAATCTAAACTATGCAGCTTTAGGATATTGTGCAATTATTGCACTGTTCCTGAAAAGGGATAAAAAGCGGTTTTCATACAAAGTAGCAGTGGTACTTGGTATTGTCAGTCTGTTATCACCAGTGTTCGCCTATATTTTGCATGGATTTTCTTATCCGATGAATCGATGGACATTTATACTGGCATTGATTGTTGGAATGACAGTCACAGAAATCTATCCAGATCTATTTGTACTGACGAGGATCCAGAAAACAGGAATTCTTGCAGGAGCCGTTTTTTACATAGTATTCGCACTTTCCTTAGGCGATAATATGGTAAAAGGGAAATATGAATTAGCAATACTTGCAGCTACAGTACTTGCATTGTTTGTACTTAATGAGTGTAAAATGTTTGGACAGGAGAAATATAAACATTTCATTTTGTATGCAGTATTGATCTTAACAGCAGGAACTTCTTCATATGTACAGTATTCTCCAAAATATGGAGAAACAATCTCAAATTATGTAAAATCCGGGCAGGCATATGAGATGTTGTGTGGAAAAGAAATGCGGTTGATACAGCCAGATAAATATAAGATACAAAATGGTGTGTATCGTGCAGAATCTCTGGATAACAAGGTAACAAACTGGAGTTTAAATGCGCATATTCCGGGAATTACGAATTATTATAGTGTGACAGATAAGAATGTCTCAGAGACTATGCAGGAATTCGGATTAAAATCTTATCAGTATAAGTTCAAATTCCGCAAACTTGATATGAGACAAGGTCTGATGGATTTATATGGAGTTCGTTATGTAATCTGCACCAAAGAAACAGGAGCTAAATTATTATCAGATTATCGGTTGTTAAGATCAAAAGATGGGATGCAGTTGTATGAAAATAAAAATGTATTTCCATTTGGATATACTTATGATGGATATTTGTCATCACAAACATATAAAACTTTGAACCCAGCACAGAAAGAACAAGCATTGCTTCAAAGTGCGATTCTGGAAGACGACAGCAAGAGTGCGGATAAACTAAAGAAGATGACAATCCCAGAGAACGTAACAAGTCATGTTGTTGGAGAAAATTATCGCATTCATAGTGAAAAAGAAAAGGAAAAAATCATTCAGATTAAGATTCCAAAACAATATATCAAGGCGAATTCTTATATTTATCTGCAAGGAGTCAGTACAGAAGCATTGGATGGAAAAAGCAGCAGACATGTATTAGGAGTTGGGATGAACAAAAGTAACTTCCAGCTTCTTTATGGAGGTAAACAGGTTCATTTATTTAATGCAGAGAAGAATTCCAGTTACGATATTGGGAAAAGAAATTATTTGGTCAAGATGAGCAGAGATGCAGTGAAAGATCGGGAAGATACATTGACATTAAAATTTAAGTTGAAAAGTGATTATTATATTGATCGGATTTCGATTCTTACAGTGGATCAACAGACAGAGATAAAACAGATTCAAAAGAGAAAAAAAGCAGATCATCTGACCAATATTTCATATGATGGAGGAAATCATTTTTCAGGAGATATCAAGGCATCTCAAAATGAGATACTTTGTATACCAATAACATATCACAAAGGTTGGAAAGCATATGACAATGGAAAGCAAGTGAAGAGTGAGCAGGTCAATGGAATGTTTGAAGGAATCTATTTAAACAAAGGAGATCATCATATTACATTAAAATATGAAACCCCAGGCCTTAAGATTGGCGCAGTTGTGTCGTTATTTAGTTTGATCATATTATTTATCATAAGTAAAAAGAAGAAATTTCAGTAATTAAGAAAAGCTTTTATTTACCAAAAAGAAAGGTAAATGAAAGCTTTTTTCTATAAAAGAGGAAACGGAATGTACAAAAATAAAAAATGACCAATGTTCAATAAATTATTGACTTTTATCAAGGAAGTGCATATAATAACCAATGATTCAAAGAGGTATGACCTCTATATAAGTAATAAAAATGCAAGGAAGGAGCAGCTGTGATCATGTTAAAACGAGAATGGCAGAAAATTTCAAAGAACCCCTGGATGATTATCATTTTGATCGCGATCATTACGATTCCTGCAATTTATACATCTGTATTCCTTGGTTCTATGTGGGATCCATACGGAGATGCAGATCAATTACCAGTAGCGGTAGTCAATCACGATAAGAAGGTAAATTACGAGGGAAAAACATTACAAGTAGGAGATGATCTGGTAAAGAATCTAAAAGATTCAGGATCACTGGATTTTCATTTTGTAAGTGACAAGAAAGCAGAGGAAGGATTGAAGAGTGGAGAATACTATATGATTATTTCCATTCCAGAAAATTTCTCAAAGAATGCAACAACATTAATGGATAAGAATCCAAAACAGATGAAACTGACATACAAGACAAACCCAGGTACGAACTATGTAGCATCCAAGATGGATGATAGTGCCATGGCGAAGATTGAGAAGTCAGTCAGAGAAAAAGTAACAGAAACTTATGTAAAGACCGTATTTGACCAGATCAAGACAGCCGGAAGCGGTTTCCAGAAAGCAGCAGATGGATCCAAAAAGATCGAAAGCGGAGCGAAGAAGCTGAAAGCTGGAAATGATACGATCGAACAGAATTTAAAGAAATTAGCATCCAGCACATTAACATTTCAGAATGGAGCAAAATCACTTTCCGTAGGACTAAAAACATATACAGCAGGTGTAGCCAAAGTTGACAGTGGAGCAAAATCTTTAAAATCAGGAACAAAGACATTGAAAAATGGAGTTGCAGCTCTGCAGACAGGAGCAACTCAGTTATCCAATGGCTCTAAATCCTTAAAATTAGGAATCTCCCAGTACACAAACGGAGTCAGCACAGCACAGGCTGGAAGCAAACGGCTTGCAGCGAATAATAAAGCATTAAATGCAGGTGTTGAAAAATTATCCAGTGGAAGTAAGGATTTAAAAGATGGAACTGGAACATTATCAGCAGGCCTTAAAAATCTGTTGGGTCAGACAAAAGAAACATCCAATGGACTTGGAACTCAGTTAAAAGAAAATGAAGCGAAGAAAGATGGAATTATAAGCAAACGAAGCAATTTCGATACACAATTAGAAGCATTTAATACAAAATTAAATGAATTAAATCAAATGCTTTCTGCTGGATCAACCGCATCAGAGACATCAACACAGACAGCAAACAATGAAACAGCTAAGAAGGCAGCAAGCAGTGCAGCAAATGCAAAGTCAAGTGTATCTGATTTAAACAGCAAAGTAAGCAAGTTAAAGAATTCATCTGTACTTGATAAATTAAGCGAAGAAGATAAAAAAGCATTATTAGCTGAAATCGACGAGGTAGATAGCGCAGCATCTGATGTTGAAAATAATGTTGATGAAACATATACAAATGCACAGAAAGCAGCAGATAAAAAAACAACAGCAAAAGCACAATCCGCAAGTAGTGAACAGCAACTTGCAACAGTGAAAGCATATGTTAGTTCTTTAGCAAAATCATCTAAGCAACTTGCAGAATCATCCCAGACACTTTCTGGATACGAAAAAGCGATGATGAATGGTCTGTATGAAGGCTTAAATGAAGTAAAAACAACATTAGACCGTCAGGGAACAACTCAGGATACAATGGGTATGATCCAGGCGTTGACTCAGTTATCAGAAGGTGCTACAAAAGTACAGACAGGAATGACAACCTTAGAATCTGGAATCAACGACAGCACAAGCGGATTAAAGATTGGAATTGCCAACTACACAGCAGGAGTTGAAAGTCTGAACACAGGACTTACAACATTAACAAACAATTCCAAAGCATTAAATAGCGGAGCAACTCAGCTGAATAGTGGAATTGGTCAGGTAAGCTCAAAACTTCCAACATTTAAGTCAGGAACAGCAAAACTTTACAAAGGAACAAAAACACTGAAATCAGGAACAGCAGCCTTAGTTGCTAACAACAATACATTAAACAGTGGAGCCGGACAGTTAGCATCTGGAGCTGGACAGATCGCAAGTGGATCAAGTCAGTTAGCAGCAGGATCTACAACTCTTGGAAATGGAATCGGAACACTTCAGAGTGGAAGCAAGACATTAAAAGATTCCTTACAAAAAGGAGCAGATCAGGTTAACAGTATCAAGGCAACCAAGAAGACAAACAAAATGTTTGCCGCACCAGTAAAAGCTAAGAATGTAGAATATTCACACGTTGATAACAATGGTCACGCAATGGCACCATATATGATGTCCGTTGGATTATTCGTAGCATGTATGGCATTTACATTAATGTATCCTTTAATGGAGAAAAACGAAGAAGTCAAGAGTGGACTTCAGTGGTGGTTAAGCAAAGTCACAGTTATGGCAGCAGTATCCATTGCGCAGGCAGTGATCATGGTTGCAGTTTTAATGGGAATCAATGGACTCGAACCACATTACGTAGGAAAAACATTTGGAATGGCCGTCTTAGCATCCATGGCATTTATGTCATTGATCTGCTTTGGCGAGATGTTATTAAACCGTGTCGGAAGTTACGTCATGTTAGTATTCATGGTCGTACAGTTAGGTGCAGCCGGAGGAACATATCCATTGGATATGGCACCACACTTCTACACAGTATTACACAAATATATGCCATTCAGCTATACAGTACACGCATTTCGTCACACACTATCTATGGACGGACAGATCGGACAGGATATTGCAGTATTTGTTGGAATCTTAGTTGTGTCAACATTAGCAACGATCATCTTCTACCGTTTCAGAATGAAGAAACAGGTTGGAGGAACATTGGAACCTAATGGAGCGCCACAGCATTAGATATAAAAATAATTAAATAAAAACTCTAATGAACAAAAGACTAGGACAGTCAGTTTTGGATTGTATAGATATACATCTTCCAAAACTGACTGTCCTAGTCTTTTTATTGTTGTTGTATGCATGAAAAATGTGTATAAAATGTGAACAAATACATTGAATAAAGATTAATGCAGGAGTATAATTAAAAAAGTATAGTAATTGTAAATAGGGATAATAAGTTAATAGGGAGCTTTCACTTATGAAGAAGACTAAGATTCCACGGAAAAAAGTACGTGGAAAGAAAGCAACTGTAACGATTAAAATTAAATAATCTCAAAATGCGCTAAAAGAGTGATAAAATTGATCACTCTTTTATGCATTCTACACAAAAAAGTGTTATAATAAACAAAGCAATATGCAGATTCAAACATGAAGAAAAGGAGGACGAATTTCATGCAAGAAGGATGGAAAGTATTCAGCCACTTAAATGGCAAGAGCAGAAAGAAACTGTTAGCATGTCTGCTCAGCATATCCATGATACCGGTCAACGGATTTACGGTAATGGCGGCAACAGCAGATCAGGGGAATCAGGCAGCGGTGACACAGGAAGGTACAACCACCACACCAACAGTTACAAGTGGAATTTCATTTGCAGCAGAATCAAAAGATGTAAAAGTTGGAAGTTTCCATTATTACAGATTCCAAGGAACAGATACGGCAAACATTGACAAAGTAACACTCAAGTCAGCAGATGAATCAGCATTGAAGATTGAACAAAGAACAGTCAAAGATGCTGAAGGAAAAGACGTTATCGAATATATGCCAATCGCATTAAAGGATAAGGGTACTGTCAAAGTAACAGCAACATTTGAAAGTAAGCAGATCAACAAAGGAACAATAGAATTTGAATTTAATCTAGCTAAAGCAGATGACAATGTGGTTCCAGTAACATCCTATTCTTTATATGAAGCACTTGGCGGAACAAACGGTCAGATCACAAAAGCAGAATTAGCAGCTAAGAAAGAAATCAATCTTTCTAACAAGAATCTGACAGACACAGATGTAGAATATTTGAAAGATGCAACAGGATGTGAAAAATTAGATTTAAGCAACAATATAAATATTAAGAAAATTGATGCATTAAAATCTATGACAAATTTAAAAGAGATTAATCTTGTAGGAACTTCTGTTTCTACAGCAGACAAAATTGCATTGATCAAGACAAACAAAATTACAGTAGAAAAAGGTACAACAACATCAGATCCAATTCTTCCAAAAGGAATTTTAAAAGGATGTACAGATGTTAAATATTCTGAAGATGTAGCAACAGGAACAGCTGCAAAATTAAAATTAATACAAGATCAGACGGATAAAACATTAAGTCTTGAGGCGATTGATACTGCAGAAGCTGGAGAAACAAAATTAAAAGTTGAAAGTAAAACAACACCATCAGCGACAGTAACAATTCCAGTTACAGTTACAGCAAAAAGTGAAACGTCACCACAGATTGATAAAAATATTCCAAATCTAAGCGTAGGAACATTTAACAAAGAAGTCAAAGTGATGAATGTTAAATCAGGAGATGTAGTATCTGTTACTTCTAAAAGATAATAAGATCTTAAATGTTGTCACAAAAGCAAGTGTAGCAACAGCAGATGTTACAATTCCATTTATTGTTGAAGCAAAAGCTGCGGGAAAAACAACTTTAGAAGCTACGATTACACGAGATGGAAAAGTATATAAAGATTCTATTGACATTGAAGTCAAAGTAGCACAGCAAGATGCAGATGGAAAGACAATTATTCCATTGACAAGTATAACAGTATACAATGCATTAAAAGATGTGGATGCGAACAAAGATGGAAGCATTAACAGTGATGAGATTAAAAAAGTAAAATCTATCGAGTTAGAATCCAAAGATCTTACAAATGCAGATTTAGCAGGATTATCAGAAGCAGTCAATTGCGAAAAGATCGATCTCGAAAACAACAAAAACATCACAGACATCAGTTTCATAAAGAATTTAAACAGTTAAAACACTCTATCTAAGAGGAACATCTGTGACAGATTTTACAGCA
>ENA-OPYX01001772-OPYX01001772.1-human-gut-metagenome-genome-assembly--contig:-NODE-1772-length-10777-cov-4.883756_pt1 | contig 10777 bp, 13 predicted proteins | sample MGYA00242639_ERZ504486 | MGnify/ENA primary metagenome ERZ504486 (study PRJEB26092, sample SAMD00036296) | human gut metagenome | host: Homo sapiens | study: EMG produced TPA metagenomics assembly of... | reverse complement strand
AGCGTCTATTTAGCAGAACGACTTGATTCGGATACAATGTTGGTAACTAATTTTGTGATTTCATCGCTTCCCAGTATTTGTATGAATATAATTATTTTATTATTGGTGTTCAATTTAGTCGTGCTGATAGAGTTAAAGTATGGGATAATCTTAGCTTGTATTTGTGGATTGTATATTTTACTGTATTTATTATTTAAAAATGGTTTATATATAAAGATGCTAAATTACAGAAATGCAAAATCTAGATATTTACAGTCTATTAATGAGCAAATAGCATTTATAGATTATGTACAAATTCATGTTATATATAGAGCATTCTTAAAAAGATTAGAGAAATATTATGATGTATTTTATAAAAAGGGGATTTTATTACAGAAAAATAGCAATTTGTATGTGCTTGTTCAAAGTGTTATATATTTAGTAGGATTTAGTTTGGTGATTTATTTTGCAGGAACTGATTTAGCAAATGCTAGGATAACAGTTGGGCAATTTACTATAATATTTACATATATGGGGATAGCTCTCAGTAATACAAATCTGATATTGACCTTTGGGCAAACATATCAAAACACAAAAACTTCATACAATAGAATAAAAGAATTATATCAATTAGAACTGAGAGAAGATGGTTTATTAAAAAAGGAAACAGTTAACTTTATTGAGGCAAAGGATATTTCTTATATTTTTGAAAATGGAAATGGATTAAATAAAATTTCAGCTGATTTTCAAAAAGGTAAAAGATATCTTATTTGTGGATCAAATGGTGCAGGAAAAACAACATTTATTAATATTTTAATAAGACAGTATAAAAGTCTTTCTGGAGACATATTTATTGATAATATCAATATAAAAAAAATTAATTATGAACAATTACGTTTAAACTGTTTTTCTGTAATGAATCAAGAACAGAAGTTTCCTTCTGTATCTGTAGTTGAGTATATAAACCTATCAAATAATACAGAGTATTCTGCTCGTGAAATAATTGATAGATTAATTATGAAAGATATGTACAATATAGCTATGGATATACATGAGGTGTTAGAAAAGGAGACTCAAAATATCAATATGCTGTCTGGTGGTGAAAAACAAAAAGTGGAATTGGTAAAGACCATATTAAAAGATGCGGATGTATATTTTTTTGATGAACCAACAGCACATTTGGATCAAGAGTCTCGAGATGAATATTATCAGTATTTAAAAAAACAAAAAGATAAAATTATTGTTGTAGTTTCACATAATAGTCAAGAGAGGCAATATTTTGATGTTATATATGAAGTATGAGTCTCCGATTTGACAAATTTAATATTTACAAAAATGTTTGAATTATCGATAAAAAGATGGTATATTGAAATAAAAATGAGTTTTATACTGGATAAAATTGAAAGCTATATTTGTTCTTGGAGGAAGAAGTTAAGAAAAGTGCTATTAGAAAAGTATTGTTTTGAATTGTAAACTTTTATTTCTTACAAAGTGTGAGGTGATTATGATGAAAGATGTTATAGTTGAGCTACTTATAATGACTTTTTTTCTACTTATAGGTTGTTTATTATTTAATGGAAGAGGCGGATGTTTTATACCGATATACAATGCACTCTCAGAAAAAGAACAGAATAGCTATAACAAGAAAGTGCTTTTCAAAGGAGTGGGCATATGCTATTTGGTATGTTCAATGTCTGTAGGATTAATGATTATCAGTAAATTATTTGAGATTGTATGGTTGCCATATATTTCAGCTATAGTTATAGTTATAAGTGTTGTACTACTCAATATATGGATGTGTTTGAGTAAAAATATAAGAAACTATAAATGAGCAAGTTCGTGATTTTTCATAAAAGAAAGACACCTTAGAGTATGAAAATTTTTTGTGAAATAATGTTTAGAAGGTTCTTCTATGATAAATAAATGTCATTAGGAGAGCCTTTTATTATGAGGCTGTGAGAAAAGTCTGTAAATAGGATTCTTCCATGATAAGAGTGATCAGCTCTCTTAAAACCGTAAGCGCTTAGTTTTTGGGTAACTAGATAGTAAGTGCTTAAATTTTAGACATGGATACAAAAAATCCCCGGCTGCATTTTTGCGGTCGGAGCACCTTGACAATTCACATATGATTGATTATTTATTGGAGTCATTTGCACGACGTTCGATTTCGGCTTTGACATCTTTGTTCCATGGGGCAAGCCTATCCAACTCCTCATCACTCATCCTATCATTTGGGAGCTTTTCCAGAAGATAGGTTAGATAGTGATAGACGTTTACTCCATTTGCTTTTGCCATTTCTACCATTGTATAGACGATAGCACTGGCCTGAGCACCGTTTGGAGTATCACAGAACAGCCAATTTTTACGATTATGCTCTGTAGAACATAAAAAGAAGAACTGGCTGTTCAGTAGCAACCCAAAAGGTGCTGCTGCCAGTGCTATGGTATACACTATGGTTGAGGTGGCAAAAGCAAACGGTCTGAATACTTATAAATATCTGACATATCTCTTGTCCCAACGTCCAAACGACCAAATGTCAGAGGAACAGCTGGAACAGCTTGCCCCATGGAGCAAGACGGTGAAAGCTAACTGTCAAAACTAACATAGAGAAAAACGCTTGCATCTATCATTTAGGTGCAAGTGTTTTTTGAATAACGTAGCAATATTTTGCGTTTACTTCGGATCACGCCGTTGTCCCTTACAGAGTAGAGGAGCGCATCGATGTAGAGAATGGGATATACTACGTCCAGCGGCCGGTTCTGCCAGTCTTCAATCTGTGGCAGGATCTTATCGGTCACATCAGAAATAAAGCTTTCCAAAGTCTCAAATCCATAAATATCCTCGATAGTTTCTGAAATCTGCCGGATAGTCATTCCCTTGGCATACATGGAAATGATCTTCTGGTCGATATCGGAAATGTCTTTCTGACGTTTCTTTACTACCTGTGGCTCGAATGTTGATTTGCGATCCTGCGGCATTTCGATTTCCATAGAGCCGTACCGGCTGTTGACCTGTTTACGTTTATAACCATTGCGATAATCATCATTATCTGAGTGCTCTGATTTTTCATAGCCGAGATGATCATCCATTTCTGCTTCCATCTTTCCTTAATGGTACCGCCCAAGAGATCTTTGAGTGCGTCCTGAATATCTTCAGCAGATTGGATATCATACTCTTCAAGGAGCTGATGGATAATATTTCGTTTTCCCTCTGTCATTTGTACTCGATGTACAGGTTTCTTTTGTCTTGCCATAATAAAAGGCCTCCTATGATTTTATCATAGAAGACCTTGATGATGTTTATTTTACAGAGATTTTTTCACCGGCTCGTTTTTTGAACAATATATTCTTAACAAATCAATTTACATGTAATTTTTTAATTCGCTTAATAAAATTCTCGCAACTTCCATATTTTTCACTGTTTGTTATAAGGTCAATACCTATAATGAGTAAATTCTTTCTAAATGCAATGTTATTACCTTTTTCATCCATAATTGACACCTCTTTTGCTAATGCAATGCCAATAGTTCTTCGTATAATTTCAGTTCCGGCATATGCAGCACTATCAATCATTATAGTTTTATAATTTTTGGGTATTTTTACTGATAAATCTTTTTCGAAGGTTGATAATATATTGTAAATTATTTTAATAATAAACAAACAGTATTCTTCATTATTTGTTAAATGAAATAAATAATCAATTATTAAATTTGCCAAAAGACATCCAAGATCAAACCCTATTGGTCCCCAACAGGCAAATTCTGGGTCGATTACTTTTACTTGGTCATTATTTACCATAAATGAACCCGTGTGTAAATCTCCATGAATAATAGATTGTTCCTCATTTTCAAAAGCTTCCCGTAAACTTTCTACTTTAGCGTTTAATCTATCATTATGATATATGTGTTCTTTTACCCAACTTTCTAATTCAGCAGGAACTTTATTTCTCTTTTTTATATTATTGTACGGTTCGATAAAAATAAGTTGCTTTGTTAATTCTGACAACCTATTTCCTCGAAACTTATATCTAAGTTTTTCTAGTTTATCGTTTGGGTTAAATGTTGCATTTTCAATTAATACGCAACGTAAATACATTGATATATTATCAGAAATACATTGGTATTTTTTCATAGAAATAAGAGCTTCTCTCAAACTACAATAATCTACTAAATCTTCCATAACGATTATTCCAGCTTGAGGATTTGCATATAAAATCTGCGGCGAAAAATTTGATTTTTTTACTGTTTCTAAACTATAATAGGAATATTCAAAATAACTTCTGGAAATATCCAATAGTATATCTTTAGATATTCTACTTTCATATTGTGCAACTTTTATTATAATGGATTTTTGGGTTTCTATTTCTTTTATTCTATAGATATAATTTAAATTGCCATCGCCAATTTCGCTTATGAGAACTTTGTTACTTTTAAATGAAATTTGTGGTAATACACTATCAATAATATCCTGAATATGATTATTTGACATTTTTATCCCCCTTTTTAATATATCGTTTTCTATTTCCAAATACCTAGAAGTATTAACATTTTGTAGTTGTCATATAAATTTTTACAATTTTTTCATCTTTAAATTTTGTAGATGACGTGATTTGATTTCTTGGCGATATTTTTTTGCAACGTACAATACTTCATTATTTTTCAATTTTAATTGATCACATTTAATGCTGGCAATTTCTGTCAGGTTTACAATGCAAGATATATGAATAGCTGCAAATTTCGATGGATTTAACTGTTCCCAAATTTTTTCTAATGTGATATTACATTGATAAACTCTTGCATCATTTGTATGGATAAAGGCTTTTCTTCCTAACTTTTCAATATATAGAATAGATTGACATAATATACTATAGTTACATTTGCGATAACTGAATAAAAATAGCCTTTTAGTTCTGTATAAATAATTAAATGCGTTATATAATGTTGTGCTAAATTTATTGTAAGTTAAAGGTTTTAGCAAAAAAGCAAATGTAAAAACTTCGAAAACATCAAAAACGCATTTTGCATCATTTGATACAAAAATAATCAAAGCTTCTTGAGAATCTTCACGTAATTTTCTGGCCACTTCCAAGCCCAACATGTCTTCCAATTCTATGCTTAATATATATATGTCAAAGTTTTCATGGTGTTGTGTTTGATATTTATATAATTCTTTTGCGTTTTCAAAAACTTCATAATCAAATTAAAGAATTTTATATTCTCCAAGTATTTTTCCATTTGTTCAGTATCATTTAATGATTTATCACAAATAGCTAAATGTAACATAAAGTTTATCATCTCCATCCATAATATGAATATTCTTGCGTCAAGAAACCTTGATTCCGGAGTAGCGGAAACCAACTTTGATTGGCTCGATTACCTATAATAAGAAATAGAGCCTATGTCAAGCCCAGAGCCGCTTTGCGGGGCGTTAGCCGACTTTACATTGGTAAATTGTATTCTATATACTTGCCAATCGGTTTCCTAATCACCGGACAGCATGGACATCCAAGCCGGAATATTCAATAATATAACGATTATAGATATTGCATTAGTGAAATATCTTGCAATTTGTTGATAAAATATACACTTATACAAAGTCTAACTCTTTAATATAATTTCGAAAATTTTAATGCTTACACTATAATAATACTTTTATAATATGTTGTTTTTTCCTTGATGTAATAATATCGAATAATCATGACATTTTTACATAGTAAGGAAGTGGGGAGATATATAGGAGAAGAAAATAGAAATGTTTCCAAAGATGAACTTGCAGATATAATTTACTCAAGTATTTATTTGGAGTCTATTCAGTTTGTATGGTTGTATGATTAATTAATAAAAATAGTAAGATAATCGAGAAAATGTTCTTGTTTATCTTACTATTTTTATTGTTATGGTAAGGTTATGCTTTCTAAACCCGCATTTTTGGTTGCTTCCCAAAATGTAGCCTTAGAAAAGAAATAAACCATCTGTTAGTGATGCGACAAGGGAGGCCGCACAAATTAGTATTGACAGTCTATCATATACAACATGGAATTGTAAATAACATATAGGATAAGGGTATTAGAATTTATAATATATTTAAAATTCAAAAGTACATATATAATTTTTGCGGGATATGCAAATTTGGAATATAAATATGGAAATAGATATTTTGAGTGTAGTGTGGTGGATATTATGTAAATGCAGTAGAAAAAATGCAAAGAAGATAGAAAGAATATATAGACCCATTTACGAGTGAGCCAGTGAAAAAATGAGCCTAGTATTGCATCCATCTGGTTTTTAAAGTATCGTTGGATATAGCTTTGCCAGCTTAATTCTGGCATCAGCTGTTGTGAACTGCCAATTTATTTTTACACGTCTCGCATTCCGCTTAATTATCCAGTTATGAACCTGTTTTGTAAAACTTTCGAGATCTGGAAATGGTTTTGCAAGTGCCTGGCGGCTCATAACCCCTATTTCAATTTCTGCCATATCCAGCCAGCTTCCATGTTTTGGCGTGTAATGCCATTCAAAACGTTTGGTTAACCGATTTGCTTCTTCTGCTGAAAATGCCTTGTACAAAGAAGATGGTGTATGGATATTTAAGTTATCTGTGACCAGTATGATCTTCTCCGCTTTTGGATACAGTTCATCTGCTGTATAACGAAGGACTTCAGCAAAATCAATTGCTGTTCGGGTCTGCTTTACAACAGTTTCCTGTTTTCCTGCTAGCGGCTCAGATATCATGAAGATATCTGCAACTCCATTCCGAACATAAACAGAATCCACTTTTTCCGGTTCCCCGGGCTCACAGGGAATTCGTTTTTCAAGGATTAGCTGTTTATTCGTTTCATCAATACAAACTACCGGTCTGAACGGATCATATGGTCTTTGATATACATCCAGAACATTCTCCATTTTTGCTACGAATTCTGCATCAGCCTGGGGGATGCACCACTCTTTTACAAGCCACGGTTTAATTTCGTTTTTTTTCATAACGTTACAGACTGTACTATCGGTGATGTAATCAACAACTTCCAGCCGTATCAGCTCCTCTGCGATAGCCTGCATGGTCCAACGGGAAGCCCCTTCCGGAGGTGTCGAACAGACAATTGCACAAATCCTTGCTTCTACATCACCTGTAACTTTTCGGTGTCGGTTTTTTGCTCTTTTCTTCCAAGGGCAGCTTCCATACCTTCTGTTACAAAACGCTGGGCAATTCCAGCTATTGTACTATGGGAAGCACCATATGCTTCTTTGATACGGTCATACGTCCAGGAACTATTTTCGGGCTTTTGATTCAGCTTTAGTAAGATTTGAGTTCCTGTATTTCTGTATCGGTGAGTGTAACATGATAACGTGGCATTGCGTATCCTCCAGAACTGTTTTTTGAATGGAGTATAGCAAAAAAACAAGTAACTGTAAACTATTATTACTAGATGGATACCATACTAGGGGAGTTAGTAAATAAATGATATTGTACAGTTGGCAAACATTTTAATAATTTTTTTAACTCAAGATCCGGAAACGTGCTTTATATCAGGAAAAACAAGCTAGAGGCTAAGACAACAACACTAATCAATGTAAATGAATACTTCTATTATTTGTATCATGAAAACAAGAAAAGGGTAGCATGATATTAGAATAAAAATAAGGAGTATGGGATTATGGAAAGTCGTATAAAAAATCTTCGGGAAAAAAGAGGAATCATACAAGAAATATTAGCTGCAGAATTGGGAATTACTCAGCAGATGCTTAGTAAATATGAGAAAGATGTGACAGTGATTAAAGTTGATATTCTCAAAAGGCTGGCAGAGTATTTTAATGTGACAACAGACTATCTGTTAGGGATGTCAGATGTAAAAAGGGATTTAACAGGACAGATTAAACTCAATGAAACATTGGATGAGTATTATGATATGATTGAAGTCTACAAGACATTAGATCAATATGATCAAGAATTGGTTTGGTCGCTTTTGCAGATTGTTAGAAAAAATGAAGAGAAAAAGAAAAAGGACAGGGAAAATGATAAATGTAGCAATCTGTGATGATGTTGTTTCTACAACAGGGAAAATAGAAACTATGTTGCAAAACATAGCAAAAAGAAATTTTATGCCAGTAGATACGGATGTTTTTTGGAAAGGAGAACATTTGGTTGATTCTGTAGAAATGGGTAATTCTTTTGATATTATCTTTCTGGATATAGAGATGGGACAGGAAGACGGCATTACAGTAGCACGGAGAATTCGGAAGATTGATAAAAGTGTTTTGATTGTTTATGTTACAAGCCATGAAAATTATATGATGGAGTCGTTTGAAATCAGACCTTTTCGTTTTCTGGTGAAGCCTGTCAGTAGAGAGATGATGGAACGGTGTTTGCAAGCAGCCTATGAAGAAATAAGCAGTACTGACAGTTATTTTCGATATAGTTACCAACGGATCAATCATAAAATCCCAATTGGGGAAATCCTTTATTTCGAGAGTAATCGAAGAAAGGTAAAGATAATTACAGAAAAAGAAAATTTTGAACTTTATGGAAAGCTTAATGATATTGAAAAAAGTTTGGAACGGAGTAAAGTGGCATTTTTGCGGGTGCATCAGTCTTTTTTGGTAAGTTATAAACATGTAGAAGAAATAGGATATGATTTTGTAGTGTTGAATAATGGAAAAAGAATACCTATTAGCGAAGACAGGCGGAAGATTATCAGTGGACAGTACTGTAAAATGGAGAACACTTTTTATGTTGATGTATAAATAGATTATGGTAAGGTTGATATACTTCGTATATTATTTTCTTAGTGTATCTAGACTCCTTTTTTTCTATATTTTTTAATAGGAAAAAAAGGAATCTAGATAACAGTTAGCATGGACTACTTTGCAGATAGAAACTTTGGTAATAATTCATATGATTTCCATAATGAAAAGAAGATTTCAATTAGTGAAGATAGAAGAATAAACAGTACTGTTCGATGGGGGATACGTTTTATGTTGGTGAATAAAATGTTGCTGAATGTGATAGCGATATTGCTTGTAATATTTGCGATATTTCTTTTTTCTTACTATTTTTCAATGTTTTTTACAAGAAGAAAGAAAAAAATAGCAATTGTAATTGGATACATCATTTTTGCAGTTTGGCAGTTGCTGCTTTTGAATGCTAGTACATTACCGGTTTATATAAATATAATCATTACTATTGTAATAACATTTATTTCAGTGTTGTGTATTTATGAAGGAAGAGGTTGGAACAAATGTATTTTTGTTCTGGCGTTTAACGCAATTTGGATGATGATAGAAACGGTAAGCGGATATATACTCTCAATCTATTGTAATCAATTTATGTATTCTCAGATGTACGGAATCTTGGAATCAATTATATCGAAAATATTATTTTTATTAATTATTTTTGCTTTAAGGAAGGTATTTTTAACAGGTGGAATTACAGAGTTTTCTGTTAAACACAGTATTATGTTAATTCTGATTCCAATTGGAAGTATCTATGTTATGAACCAAATTTTTTTGTTTAGTTACAAAATAAATAATGAACGTGCATATTTTCATTCGGCAATTGCAGCAATTATTTTGCTGTGCTTAAATGTACTGATTTTTTATATTTATGTAAAATTGATGGATGATTTACAACTAAGACGAATGACTTCTGTTTATGAACAACAGTTGGAATTATGTGAACGTCATCAACAAGAAAGAGAACTTTCTATGTTGCAATTAAGGGACATAAAACATAATATGAAAAATAATCTAGTATCTATTCTTGCTTATGCAGAGAAAGGAGAAGATGAGAAAATCATAGAATTTATCCAAGATATAATGGAAGAAAGTGGCTTATCAATATCGGAGGTTGCAAATAGTGGTAACATTGTGTAATTGATTCTCTACTTGGATATTGGTATGTAACAGCTCAAAAGAAAGGGATAGATTTCTCCTTGAACATAAAGGTTCCTATGAAGATGGAGTTTAAGGGTGCAGATATATGTCTAATACTTGGGAATTTATTAGAAAATGCTGTAGAAGCGGCTGAAAAGGCAAAAAAGAAGAAGTACATAAAAATCCAAATGAAATATGATAGAGGTAATCTGTTGATATTTTTAATGAATAGTTACCAGGGGCGATTAATCAAAATGAAGGATAAGAGACTGAAATCTACGAAATCCGATGCTGGAAATCATGGTGTTGGTTTGCCGTCGGTTTACCGAGCTGTAGCGAAGTACAATGGAACGGTTACAGTTGATGATTCTATACCAGAAAGATTTTTAGTGAGAGTTGTGTTGTATGGAGAAAAGGAATAATTACATGAATATCCGGAATTATTACCACGTAAATAATATTTGAAATAACATGATAAAATATAAAAATAATTTTACGATTTGAATGTCATGGTAGGGTAAAATGAAAAAAATATTATTATTTAGTGACCATAGAGAAATATTTAAAACTACAAGTAAAATAACAAAAGGAAAATATAAATTGAGGTGGTGTACCTATGATTGGTTGAACTATGATAAGCATTTTAATCCAGATGTTATTATTATGTATTTTAATAAAAAAATGGTTGAAAAAGGAACATTTGAATTTATTATCAGAGTAAAAGGAATGTTGGGAAATACAATTCCAATTCTTGCGTTGATTGAAAATGGGACAAAGCAGGATATTTTTTCGGCATTGAAGGCAGGAGTGTATGATTATTTGGAGAATGTGGAGGATTTACAGGAATATCAAAAAAAAAATAGAAGAGATATTAATTGTGGGTATGGATATTTGAAAAAAATATTGGATTCTCAAAAAAGGCTGTAACTGATT
>ENA-OPYX01001771-OPYX01001771.1-human-gut-metagenome-genome-assembly--contig:-NODE-1771-length-10784-cov-6.105377_pt1 | contig 10784 bp, 7 predicted proteins | sample MGYA00242639_ERZ504486 | MGnify/ENA primary metagenome ERZ504486 (study PRJEB26092, sample SAMD00036296) | human gut metagenome | host: Homo sapiens | study: EMG produced TPA metagenomics assembly of... | reverse complement strand
ATCAGATGCTGTGATCGCAGCGCAGAATGCTGTTGTGGCGGCAGAAAGTTTTGGCATTGGTTCCTGCTATATCGGAGATATTATCGAAAATTATGAGGAGCAGCGCAGATTGCTACAGCTTCCGGAATATGTGTTTCCGGCGGCAATGCTTGTGTTTGGATGGCCAACCAAACAACAAATGCAGCGACCGAAACCACAGCGTGTAGATCAGAAGTATATTGTACATGAGAATACTTATCGAAGCATGGATGGAAATGAATTGAGAGATATGTTTGCGGGGCACTGCAATAACAGATCTTTTGAAGATTGGATGATGGCATTTTGTAAGCGTAAATACAATTCTGATTTTTGCAAAAGAAATGTCACGTTCTGTACATAAATATCTGGAACAGTATGCAGAGGGGGAAGAATAGAATTGATTCAATCAGTGGCAGTATTAGGTGCAGGAGCCATTGGTTCTTATGTGATCTGGGGCTTATCTTCACGAAACGATATCCGTCTTGGAGTGATCGCAGAGGGAGAACGTGCGGTGCGTCTGAAAAAGATGGATGTGTAATTAATGATACGGTATATCATCCGGAAGTGTGGGCACCGCAGGAAGCGCACAATGTAGACTTGCTGATCGTGTGTCTGAAATATGGTTCTTTGCAGGGAGCGTTGGACAGTATAAAAGAAATCGTTGGAGAACATACCACCGTTATGAGCTTGATGAATGGCGTAGACAGTGAAGAAATCATTGGCGAAAAAGTGGGAGAATCCCATGTATTATATTCCCTGATCAAAGTAGCCTCTCATAAAGAAGAGACTGGTTACTATTTTGATCCGGAAACAACGATTGGTATCTTTTTCGGAGAGTTACAGGCACCGCATGACAGTGATCGTGTGCGGGCAATTGAGCATTTATTTCAGGATACCGGAATTCATTATTTTTCGACTGAACATATTCTGGCAGAATTGTGGAGCAAGTTCCGTTTGAATGTATGCAACAATCTACCACAGGCAATTTTAGGAGCAGGTGTGGGTTGTTATCATGACAGCGTACATATGAAAGCAATCAGTGATGGTTTGCGAAAGGAACTGGAAGCCATTGCATTGGCAAAAGGTATTGATCTGACAAAAGCGGGATCTGCTTCTGTACACGGAAGTCCGGTGCCGCCTTCGGCACGTTATTCCACGTTACAGGATCTGGATGCGGGACGACATACGGAAATTGATATGTTTTCCGGCGCGTTGATTCGTATGGGAAAGGAACTTGGAATCCCGACACCATATAATGAATATACTTACCATATGATCAAAGCGTTGGAAGAGAAAAACGACGGCAAGTTTGATTATACCGGAAAAATAAATAAGCGTACCTGTTCGAAATAAAATATTTTAAAAATCTTTAAGATTAAGAATTCTGATTATTTCATGTATTCGATTACCATGAGTACATAAAGTAATCAGGATTTTTTATTACAGAAAAGAGAAATGACATATGGATGTAGAATTTCAAATATTAGAATGGATTCAGAGGTATAAGATGAAAAAAGGACTGATATGTCGGTACATATAATCTATGTACAAACAATCAATCCTTTTATTTTTAGCTTGATATTAGATATCGTATTTATCCAGCAATCTTATTCAGTAACCCGGTGGACTGCAGGAACAGAATAAACATAATAACTGGCATGATATAGCGGATCATTACGTTATACAAATTTTTTTCGTTTGAACTTATTGCCATTTAACTCCATTTCCTCTTCAATCCAGGATGGTTTTACGATCCAACCGATGAGAATAGAAGAGAGCAGTGCGATAAATGGCATCATAAAACTGTTACTGATATAATCCATGATGTCGAGTAACTGTCCGGTACTTCCGTTTGGCAGCTGTGCTTCCACATAAAATGTGCTGTAACCAAGTGCAATGATTGCAGTTGCTGCCAGATAAATAACCGTTAAAATGCTGGTGACTTTTTTCCTTTCTGCATGGAATAATTCCATACAGTTTGCGGTGATGGATTCCAGTACGGAAATACAGGAAGTCAGTGCCGCAAATGCTGTCAGAATGAAGAACATCAGACCAATGATTCGTCCTGCCAGTCCCATGGAATAAAATACGTTCGGCAGGGAGATAACATCAGACCAGGTCCTGCGGACATACCGTCCAATCCGGAAAATACATAAACTGCCGGAATGATCATAACACCTGCAAGCAGAGCAACACCGGTATCCATCAGCTCAATCTGGGAGATAGATTTATTTAAATTTACATCTTTCTTTACATAAGAGCCGTATGTAATCATGATTCCCATGGATACGCTTAAGGAGAAGAATAACTGGCTCATTGCATCCAGAGAAATCTGTAAAAATCTTGTTACCGTAAGTCCTTTTACATCAGGTGTCAGATATATTTTTAGACCCTGCAGACCGGTTCTGACAGTTCCGTCCTCTACCGGATGTTTTAATGTCAGTGAGAAAATCGCGATACCAATGACCATCAGTAAAAGTATCGGCATGATAAATTTGGATACACGCTCAATACCTTTTTCCACTCCGTTGTATACAATCAGTGCAGTCAAAAACATAAAGATCAGACCGAACCATACAGAAGACGGAGAGGAAATAAAGTTTGTAAAGCAGTTACTTTCCACCGCTTCTTTTCCAGAACCGGTCAGATAAATAGTAATGTATTTCAGAATCCATCCGCCGATAACGGCATAATAAGTCATGATCAGTACAGGTACGAAGAAAGTTAAAATACCTAAAAACTTCCATTTCTTTTTCATTTCCTGATACGCATAAATTGCACTTTTACCGGTTTTTCGACCAATTGCAATATCTGTAGTCAGCAGTGTAAAACCAACCGTAAAAACAAGTACCAGGTATATGATCAGAAACAGACCGCCGCCGTCTTTTGCTGCAAGATATGGAAATCTCCATAAGTTACCGACACCGACGGCACTGCCGGCAGCTGCGAATACGAATCCCAGCTGTCCACTAAAACCACTCTTTTGTTTCATAAGCTCATTCACCTCATAAATTTAAGATATATGTAATGACAAAAAATGTCACTTAAGCATAATAGCACTAAATCCGCTAAAAGTACAGTGATTTCGCGGTCTCAAGCACAAATCTATCATTCTGTTTTTCAGTAAAAATAGGACATGGAAAGCGAATAGAACACGAATAGGATTAAGATATACAAAAAAATAAAAACTGTTTCAAAATTTATGGTATACTGTTGTTAGATTTTTGACAAAAAAGTAACAGTAAAGGGAAAAGGTATTTAAAGTCATGAACATTTTAAAGAACAAGTTATTTTTGTATCTGACGGAATTTTTCGCCGGAATGTCTGTCATGGCAGTGGAGCTTGGTGCAAGCCGACTGCTGGCACCGTATTTCAGTTCGTCACAGATTGTATGGACGATCATCATTGGAACCATTATGATCGCCATGGCGCTGGGCAATATTTACGGTGGTAAAAGCGCGGACAAGTCTCCGGATCCGGGAAAATTATACGGCCGGATTCTGATTGCAGCGATCTGGATTGCACTGATTCCTGTTGTTGGAAAATATATCGTGCTTGGAATTTCGGCATTGTTAATTTTTACGGTCAATAACAATTTCCTGATTATAGCAGCTTTTGTAGCATGTATGGTGATTTTTGTATTCCCGCTGTTTTTACTTGGAACAGTAACTCCGTCTCTGGCAAAATATTCCGTAGACAGTCTGGAGGACAGTGGAAAAACGGTAGGTACATTAGGTGCATTTAATTACGGATCGGAAGCATTATCGGAATCATTCGTATCCGATCCTTTTGTAGAATGGAATCATATGATCCTTGCACGTAAGAACAACGGCTTTTTTGTCACGCTCTCCTGCGCTTTTTACCATATGACGCATCAGTGCTTCTCCAATGCCCTGTTTCTGGAACTTCGGATTGACGTCCAGTCCGAAAATCATCTGATAATCGCCGTCCGGGTTGTGCAGCGTGGCGTCATGGTAGAGTGCATCCGCCAGATAATCGGTATCCGCACAGCAGCCATTGCAGAAGCCTGCGATTTCGCCATCTTCAGTTTCCGCTACAAAAAAGCTGTTTTTGCAGGTTTTGTACCGCTCCATGAAGTCTTCATAACCTGCCGCCTCGGCAGCCGGGAAACATAGCGCCTCCACCTCGGCTACCTTTTTCAGATCTTCCTCTTTTACCGGACGGATCGTATACTTTACTTTTTGTTTTAAATAGGGCTTCAGTCCCGCAACGACTTCTTCCACCGTTCCATCCACGAACGGATTCTTCAGTCCGGCCAGCTCCAGCAGTGCAAAATATCCTTTGCTTCCGCCTGCCTGGCAGAGACGGTAATAATCGCCCCACGCCTTTTCCGGCTCTTTTTTGAAACGCTCAAAGAACTGGAAAGCACAGATCTGTGCCAGCGCATAATCAATATAATAGAACGGGTTCACAAAGATATGCTGCTTCTGCATCCAGAAACCGCCCTCCTCGAGGAACTTGTGGCCGTCATAATTTCTCCATGGCATATAGGTCAGCTCTAACTGATGCCAGATCGCACGGCGCTCCTTGGCCGTCATGCCGATATTTTCAAATACCTTATGCTGGAACTCATCCACACATACCATGTACGGAATCACTTCCAGCGCGCTCATCAGGTGCGCATAACGGTAATCATCTGCTTTCTCTCCAAAGAATGCATTCATCCAGGGGTATGCGAAATGCTCCATTGTCATCGAGTGAATCTCCGCCACCTCGCTTGTCGGGAATACCATATCCATAAACGGAATCTGTTTTGCCGCCGTATACGCCTCGAATGCATGGCCCGCCTCATGAGTCAGAACATCAACGTCCGCGCTCGTACCATTAAAGTTGGAGAAGATGAACGGCGCCTTGAACGTATTCAGAAATGTGCAGTAACCGCCTGTCTGTTTTCCCGGCTTCGTCTCCAGGTCAAACAGCTCATGCTCCACCATAAAGTCAAAGAACTCACCCGTCTCTTTCGACAGCTCATGGTACATCTTCTGCGCCTTCGCAACCAGTTCCTCCGTCGTTCCTTCCGGAACCGCGTTTCCTTCCGGGAAAATCAGCTCCTCATCGTAATAATGCAGCCTGTCCACTCCAAGCCGTTTCTCCTGCTCCTTCCGAAGCTCCAGGCAGAGCGGTACAATCTTCTCCTTCACCTGCGCACGGAACCTTGCAACATCCTCCGCCGTATAATCGTATCTTCCATAGCTCAGGTAAATAAATTCAATGTAAGAAGAAAATCCCAGCTTCTTCGCAATTTTATCGCGCAGCGGAACCAGCTTGTCATACAGCGCATCCAGCTCCCCGGAAATCTCTTCATACAAATCTCCCCATGCCGTCATCGCCTCTTTCCGCATCTGGCGGTCCGTACTCTGCATCGCCTTCAGAAGTCCATAAAAATTACACGTTTCGCCCTTAAATTTCGTCGAAGCATTCGCCGTAATTTTACTGTACTGCTGCGTCAGATTCGCCTCTTCGATCAGATCCTCCACGATACAGTCGTCCGCTAATTTTTGGCCAACCTCCATATTCTTCACAAAGAATTCCCCAAACTCCTCTGCAAACTCTTTGATAAACGGAGACTCCAGAATCACCTTCTCTGCCTTTTGTATCAGCAGATGGATCGCCGGAATCGTCTCATTCCAGAACTGAACCTCTCCTTCATAAAACGAATCTCTGGTGTCCACCGTATATCTTACCTGCGCCACTTCCGCCATTGTCGCCCAGGCATCCTCGCGCGTTTTTTCTTCCATAAAAAGTCCGCGCAGCTCCTCATATGATTTTGCCTCTTTGAGCGCCTTCGTATACGCTCTTACTTTTTCCTGCTCTGCCTCCATGTCCGGCCTTACGTATTCAATTTCCGAAAACTTTTTCATCTTCTCTTACCTCCTTCTATTCCAGAACGCCCAGATTTTTCAACTCATGATAAACCCGGGACGCCGGCAGTCCCATCACATTATAATAGTCTCCCTGGATTCCTTTCACAAACTTTGTCCCAAACACCGTCTGAATTCCGTATCCTCCAGCCTTATCCGACCACACAGGAGCCTCCCCCTCTTTCTCAAGAGCAAGATACCCGTTTATCTCCTCCTCTGTCATCGCATAAAACTCTACATCTGTACGGTCACAGAACGATACCACACGCTTTGCGTCCCCCTCTGTTACCGCAATCGTAACTCCAGTATACACCTGATGCACCCTTCCCTGCAACTGCTGCATCATGCTTCTGGCATGTTCTATCCCTTTCGGCTTGCCAAGGATCTCCCCTTCAAAAGCCACAACCGTATCCGCCCCGATCACAACGGCATCCCCTTCGGTAATCTCCGCAACATCCAGACATTTCAGCCGTGAAAGCTCCTCCACAACCTTCTCCGGTTCCGCAGACGTCACAACTTCTTCCGCCCCTGAAGCCTGAACCTTACACCGTATTCCCAACATCTCCATCAACTCTCTTCTTCTGGGTGACCCCGAAGCCAATATCACTTTCATCCTGCTGTCTCCTTTATTTTTTCTTTCATGACATGCATTTTTTTCACACCATGCAGCGGTCCGCGGGAATGTGCGGCTTGCGCCAGATGGCCGGATAAAATAAGTACGCCGGGAACAAACACAATCCACTCGTGTCCGTTCCCGGCGTACTTATTTTATCCAGATGCCTGAATTTCCGTCTTATGCAAAGCAAAACGATAAGCCGGGTTATGTCGTGTGTAATCATCTATCCAATGGAACTGTCGCCAGTCCCCTTAAGCGACCCACCTGAAAACATGACGGGCAGCCATATACGTTTTCTATTCGGTCTTGCTTCGGATGGGGTTTACATGGCTTTCTCTGTTACCAGAGAAACGGTAGTCTCTTACACTGCCTTTCCACCCTTACCAGAAAAAACCTGGCGGTATCTCTCTGTTGCACTATCCCTGGAGTCGCCTCCGCCGGACGTTATCCGGCATCCTGCCCTGCGAAGCCCGGACTTTCCTCACCTGGCCCCTTTCGGTCCTGCCAGCCGCGATTACATATCTTACTTTGTCAAAAACGGAACATCAGACAGTTAATAATCATATCACAAACTTTCTCTGTTGTCCATCCCCCAAATCACAGATCCCGCAAAGCAGCCTCTCATACATCAAAGCAGCTTCCCCCCACAAACTCCCGCAGAATCGAATTCTTGGGAATATCCTCAATCGGCACTCCGACAAAATAATCCAAAAACTTCAGCAGCCGCTTTGCCTCCTGGTATTCCGGCTCTCCCTCCTCAATCTGGAACAAAAGCGGCTCCGCATACAGCTTCAGCACCGAAAGCTCATACACCAGCGCTGAATTGAACATCACATCCGCCTTCTCCTGATTCGGGAAAATATTACGATCTTCCCCGCGGCGCACCGACGGCCACATCGCAATCGTCTCCTTCGCCGACGTCGCCCGTGTCCGGCTGTCACGCACCATACGCCGGATCAGCCGGCCATCCGTCGTCGGAATCCGGTTGTGCTCATCCACATTAATCTGCGTCAGCGCACTGATATAAATCCGGAATTTACTTTCCGAAGGAAGCGACCACGTCAGTTTTTCATTCAGCCCGTGAATCCCCTCCAGCACCAGCACATCGGTCTCCTTCATCTGAATAAAATTCCCCTTGTACTCGCGCTTGCCCGTCTTAAAATTAAAATACGGCAGTTCCACACGCTCTCCGTTCAAAAGTGCTGTCATATCCCGATTCAAAAGCTCGATATCCAGTGCTTCCAGGCATTCAAAATCATAATCGCCGTTTTCATCCCGCGGCGTATCTACCCGGTTCACATAGTAATTATCAAGGCTGATCGGATGCGGCGTCAGACCATGCGCTGAAAGCTGGATGGAAAGCCGGTTGCAGAACGTTGTCTTTCCGGAGGAAGACGGCCCCGCAATCAGCACAAATTTAACCTGCTTTCTTTCCGCAATCTGCTCCGCAATCTTCGCAATCTTCTGCTCCTGCAGCGCCTCCGCAATCAGCATCATCTGCTGAATATTGCCCTTCGTGATGCGTTCATTTAAGTCGGCAACCGTGGAAATTCCCATCTGCTCACCCCAGCGCTCCGATTCCCGCTGCACCTGGAACACCTTCGGGGAGAGATTCGCCGCCGGCACCGTCTCCGGCGCCTTTTTCTCCGGCATCTGCAGCACAAAGCCGTCATCGTATAAATAGAGATCAAAATACTTCAGATAACTCGTATCATACGTCATAAATCCATAATAATAGTCTTCAAAATCCCCGAGACTGTACAGATTCACACGGGAGACACGGCGGTAACGGAACAAGCGGTCTTTATCCGTCATGCCATGCAGCCGGAACCGTTCTCTCGCCTCGTGCGTATCGACACTCCGCTTATAAATCGGCACCGCCTTTTCCACCTGTTCATGCATATACGCTTTTACTTCGTCCAAAAACGCCTGATTCAGCGTGATATCGCCGTCCACCGTGTAGAAAAAGCCCGAACCCGCCGAAAAATGCAGCATCACATGGCGGATCTTATCGTAGCCTCCCACATGATACACCGCTTTTACCAGCAGAAGAGAAAGACTCCTCTGATACGTTTTATGTCCGATCTCATCCTCCGTTGTCACAAATTCCAGTTCACAGTCATTTTTTTCAGCTGTTTGTGCAGCTCCCGCAGCCGTCCGTCCACTTTCACAAGGACAATCGGCGCGTCCATTGCTTTTTTTCAAAAATCCTTTGCAATCTCATAATAAGAGCAATTTTCCGGATATTCGTATCCTTTTCCATCAATTGTTACCTGAATCAATTGTAATTCCTCCTTCTTGCAAAACTTTCTGAAAATTCAGAAGTGACAGAAAAGGCGCGCCCGAAAATTACAACTGCTGAAATTTTCAGACACGCCCCTCTTGTGCAAACGCTGTCGTTACATCGTATGGAAACGCGCAAGCGCAGATTCCAGTACTGCCTCTTTTTCTTTTAATTCCCAAAGGCGCTGTGCTGCCTTTTCACTGGAGTGATCCGAAAGCTGGCGGATCAGCGTCTGGTTCTGCTCCTGCTGTTTCAGAAGGTATTCCCTCAGCACCGGATTTTCCTTTTCCAGAAGGCGCGGTCCATAGAAAAGCTCCTCCGCCTTCAGATTCTCCTTTTCCCCTGGCACTGCCCGCAGAATCGGATAATATTTTCCATCCTCCTCTACAAAATTCTCCTGTGCAAGGAAAAATCCGTGTTCCAGAAGCCATGCACGCACGCGGTCGATATCCGACTGCGGCTCCAGGATCAGCTCCCGAAAACCGGACAGCAGCGGCTCACCTTCGCTTAAAATTCTTATGGTAAGCCCGCCGCCCATGCCCGCGATGAGAAGAGAATCACCCTCTCCCGCACGCAGGGCATGGAGTCCGTCGGAAAGTCTTGTTTCTATGTAGTCCCCCATCTGGTACTGCGCAATATGCTCCCTGGCCCGCTCCAGCGGTCCGCGGTTCACATCCATGGCGATTGCGGAGGAAATCTTCTTCTGTTCCAGCAGCGCAATCGGCACATAGCCGTGATCTGTTCCCACATCGACCAGGCAGCCGCCCGGGGTGACAAACTCCGCTACCGCGGAAAGTCTTTTTGATAACTGCATGTCTTTTCTCCTGACTGAAAACTTAGTCCAGATAATCTTTGAGTTTTCTGGAACGACTCGGATGGCGGAGCTTTCGAAGCGCTTTCGCCTCAATCTGACGGATACGCTCTCTTGTAACGTTGAACTCTTTACCAACCTCTTCGAGGGTTCTCGCACGGCCATCGTCAAGTCCGAAACGGAGACGCAGAACCTTCTGCTCACGGTCGGTCAGTGTGCTTAAGACATCCTCCAGCTGCTCTTTCAGCATGGTGAATGCTGCCGCGTCTGCCGGTACCGGCACATTGTCGTCCTGGATGAAGTCACCGAGGTGGCTGTCCTCTTCCTCACCGATTGGTGTCTCGAGTGAAACCGGTTCCTGGGAGATTTTCAGGATCTCACGCACACGCTCTACAGACATGTGCATCTCCTCTGCGATCTCTTCCGGAGTAGGTTCGCGGCCTAACTCCTGCAGTAACTGACGGGAAACGCGGATCAGCTTGTTGATGGTCTCTACCATATGAACCGGAATACGGATCGTTCTCGCCTGGTCTGCAATCGCTCTTGTGATCGCCTGGCGGATCCACCACGTTGCATACGTAGAGAATTTGTATCCTTTGCGGTAGTCGAATTTTTCCACCGCTTTAATAAGACCTAAGTTACCTTCCTGAATCAGATCCAGAAACAGCATACCACGGCCTACGTAACGTTTTGCAATCGAAACAACAAGACGAAGGTTTGCCTCTGCCAGACGTTTTTTTGCTTCCTCATCTCCCTCTTCCATTCTCTGTGCCAGCTTAATCTCTTCCTCTGCAGAAAGAAGCGGCACTTTACCGATCTCTTTTAAGTACATGCGGACCGGATCCTCAATGCTGATGCCTTCCGGAACGGAAAGGTCGATGTTTTCCATATCGATCTCTTCTTCTTCAGAAAGATCGATGTCATCGTCGTCCAGAAGGAGAAGATCGCGGTCTGCCGCATTTGGATCCTCGGTCATGTCTGAGAGACGCAGTACGTCGATGCCGCTTGCCTCCAGGTATTCAAATACCTTCTCCATCTGCTCCGCGTCCAGCGGCATATCGCGGAAAAAGTCGTTGATTTCCTGATATTCCAGGACGCTCTTTTTCTTTTTGCCGTATGCTACCAGCTCTTTTAATTTTTCCATAAATTTTGCTTTATCGAACTCCATTGACT
>ENA-OPYX01001768-OPYX01001768.1-human-gut-metagenome-genome-assembly--contig:-NODE-1768-length-10788-cov-4.523684_pt1 | contig 10788 bp, 11 predicted proteins | sample MGYA00242639_ERZ504486 | MGnify/ENA primary metagenome ERZ504486 (study PRJEB26092, sample SAMD00036296) | human gut metagenome | host: Homo sapiens | study: EMG produced TPA metagenomics assembly of... | reverse complement strand
CTATATTCTTTGCGTTTGGATGATTTCATGGCATCGCGGTTGTTTGAATAAAAATTTCTCATAAAATATGTTGCTGAAAGATTTGTTGCTGAACTTATTCGTGTACTCATGTTAATCCTCTTTATATGTGAGTTTGAGCAGGATTTTGTATCATATATAAAGAAAGTGACAGATTCCGATATCCATTATTTCAGTCTCTTACGTCCGCTCACTGAGATGCAGATTGCATGGCTGTTTTCAAAATGTAAGAGTTATCATGAAGTATTCCGGAGCTGTAATGCGGGAAGCAAACAGGGAATCTGGTGCTGCAACTGCCCGAAATGTCTGTTTGTCTATATCATTTTAACTCCGTTTTTATCACAGGAAGAACTGGTGCACATTTTCGGAGAGAACCTGTTGGAAAAAGATTCGCTTGATCTTGATTTTAGAGAGCTGACCGGCATTGAGGAGAACAAACCGTTTGAGTGCGTGGGAACCAGACGCGAAGTCCTTGTTGCATTAAAGACATTTATTGCACGCGGTGGAAAGAGTCTTTTAACCGAGCGCTATAAAGAAACGATCGAAGCTGCTCCGGGAGAGTTAGATGAGATGCTTTCCGAGTGGGTATCCGAAAACCAGGTGCCGGAGCATTTCTTAGAGATTTTAAAGGATTTTATGAATCGGGCATAAACAGCAGGAATAGAGATGCCCTGGGGAACGGGCAGGAATGGAGATTAAGATGGACATCATCAGTGAGTTGAATGGAAAACGGATTTTGATCTGGGGTTACGGCAGAGAAGGAAAGGCGACAGAGCACTTTCTGCAGAGATGCGTAAAACCGGCGTCCGTGGATATATTTGAGGGGAAGAAAGAAGAGATCGACGAGGATGATTACGATTTTATCATAAAAAGTCCTGGCATTGTGATGAATGAGGAAAATCCAAAATATACCTCAGAGACAGAATTATTTTTACAGCAGTTTCGTGACCAGGTAATAGGAATCACCGGAACCAAAGGGAAAAGTACGACGTCTGCAATGCTCTATACTGTTTTGAAGGCATGCAGCGGCAGACCGGTGTTACTGCTTGGAAATATTGGACAGCCTTGTCTTGATTATTTCGAGGAAGTGACAGAAGATACGATTATTGTTTATGAGATGTCCTGCCATCAGCTTGCACATACGAATGTGTCACCGCACATTGCAATCTTTTTAAATCTCTATGAGGAGCATCTTGATTATTATGGAACGGTAGAAAAATATTTTGAGGCAAAGAGCCATATTGCGGCGTATCAGAAGAGCGGAGATTATTTCTTTGTGGGAGAAAATGTACCGCAGATCGATACAAAGGCGCAAAGGACAGTGCTTCATCAGCCCAAAGGTGTGCATTATGAATTGAAACTTGCCGGAGAGCATAATCAGTATGATGCACAGTTTGTGGAGCGTGTGGCAGAACTGCTTGGATGCGAAAAAGAGGCTGTGTTAAAGAGCATGGCAGACTTTGAAGGACTGCCGCACCGCCTGCAGTATGTCGGAACTTATCGGGGCGTCAGATATTATGACGATTCGATTTCAACGATCCCGGAGGCTGCCATCAATGCGGCGATGAGTATTCCGGATGCAAAGACGGTCCTGATCGGGGGTATGGACCGTGGAATTAATTATGATCTTCTGGTCGCATTTATCAGGAAGCATAAAGAATTTCAGTTTATCTGTGCATACGCATCCGGAAAACGTATTTTCGGGGAAGTCGGCGACTGTGAGAACTGTGTCTATGCGGAAGATTTAGAGCAGGCAGTTGAAGCAGCAGTACAGATGACCGAACCGGGAGGCGCATGTATCCTTTCACCGGCAGCAGCATCTTACGGTTATTTTAAAAACTTTGAGGAGCGTGGAGAAACATTTCAGAAGTATGTCCATGCTTTTGCACAGTAAGGTGACAGATTTTCAGGGAAAAACATACAGAACAGAGAAAATAATTTTACGTCTTGCAAAAGCGGAAAAATTCCTGTATGGTAATAGATGAATGAATTTTTGAAAAGCGAATCTGTCATATTTGCAGGAATTATTTGCAAAAGAATGTTTTTTTAAACTTTAAAATGCAAGATTGCAGAATGAAAAATGCAAAAAGAGCAAATGTACGCAACAGAAAGACAGGTTGAAACATGGATTTATTCGAATATATGAGAGAACAGAAAAAAGAGACGGAGTCACCGCTTGCATCGCGTCTGCGGCCGACGACTTTAGATGAGATGGTCGGACAGCAGCATATCATCGGGAAGGACAAGTTACTGTACCGTGCGATCAAGGCGGATAAGCTCAGCTCCATCATCCTCTATGGACCTCCGGGAACCGGAAAGACAACGCTTGCGAAGGTTATTGCCAATTCCACAAGCGCAGAATTTTTACAGATGAATGCAACTTCTGCCGGGAAGAAAGACATGGAAGATGTCATTGCTAAGGCGAAGAATAACATGGGGATGTTTGGAAAAAAGACGATCCTGTTTATCGACGAGATTCATCGTTTTAATAAGGGACAGCAGGATTATCTTCTGCCGTTCGTGGAAGATGGAACCATCATCTTAATCGGTGCGACGACTGAGAATCCTTATTTTGAAGTCAATGGGGCTCTTCTTTCCCGTTCGATCATTTTTGAACTGAAAAGCTTAGAAAAAGAGGATATCAAAACTCTTATTTTGCGGGCGGTAAATGATACGCAAAAAGGTATGGGTGCATACCATGCCGTGATTGATGAGGATGCCTTAGATTTCCTTGCAGATATCTCAAATGGTGATGCGCGTGCCGCATTGACTGCGGTGGAGCTTGGAATCCTTACAACTGAGCGCAGCGGGGACGGTCTGATACATATCACGCTTTCCGTTGCTTCCGAATGTATCCAGAAGCGTGTGGTAAAGTACGATAAGTCCGGCGATAACCATTACGATACCGTATCTGCGTTTATCAAAAGTATGCGCGGATCCGATCCGGATGCGGCAGTCTATTATTTAGCGCGGATGCTGTATGCGGGGGAGGATATCAAGTTTATTGCAAGAAGGATCATGATCTGTGCCTCAGAGGATGTGAGCAATGCAGATCCGATGGCACTCGTGGTTGCAACGTCAGCGGCACAGGCGGTAGAACGTATTGGAATGCCGGAAGCGCAGATCATCTTAGCGCAGGCGGTTACCTATGTGGCGAGTGCGCCAAAGAGCAACTCCGCCGTTACGGCGATCAGCGAGGCGATGGAGACAGTCAAAAATACGATGACAGCTCCGGTTCCGCCACATTTACAGGACGCCCACTACAAATCATCATCGAAGCTCGGTCACGGCGTAGGCTATAAATATGCGCATGACTATCCGAATCATTATGTAGAGCAGCAGTATCTGCCGGACGGACTGACCGGCCGGAAGTTTTACAGACCGTCAGAAAACGGTTATGAAAAGCAGATCAGAGAATATTTCCACAAGATCAAAGGGGAATATTCCCATGAATGATAAATAATGTATAGCGAACCAAGAGGAGGAAGCAAACAATGCAATCTTACCAGGAAATGACAAAGGAAGAACTGTTAGCCGAAAAGAAATCACTCGAGGCAGAGTACAAGAAATTCCAGCAGCGTGGATTAAAACTTGACATGTCCAGAGGAAAGCCATCCCAGGAACAGCTTGATCTGTCAATGGGAATGATGGACGTCTTAGCATCCTATGTGGATCTGACCTGTGAAGACGGAACAGACTGCCGCAACTACGGTGTGCTTGACGGTATCCATGAGGCGAAAGTGCTCATCGGCGATATGATCGAGTGCAACCCAGATAATATCATTATCTATGGCAACTCCAGTTTAAATATCATGTACGATACGATTGCACGTTCCATGACACACGGTGTTATGGGAAGTACTCCATGGTGCAAATTAGATAAAGTAAAATTTTTATGCCCGGTTCCGGGATATGACAGACATTTTGCCATCACAGAATATTTTGGCATTGAAATGATTAATGTACCAATGCTGCCAACCGGTCCGGATATGGATATGGTAGAAGATTTAGTCAGCAAAGATGAGGCAATCAAAGGTATCTGGTGTGTTCCGAAATATTCCAACCCACAGGGTATCACCTATTCAGATGAGACTGTGCGCCGTTTTGCAAGATTGAAACCGGCTGCAAAAGATTTCCGTATCTACTGGGATAACGCTTACTGTGTACATCATTTATATGATATCGATCAGGATCATCTGATTGAGATCCTTGCAGAGTGTAAGCGTGCAGGAAACCCGGATATGGTATACAAATTCTGTTCCACCAGTAAGATCACATTCCCTGGTTCCGGTGTTGCTGCAATCGCAACTTCCGCAAACAACTTGGAGGATATCAAAAAACAGTTAAAGGTTCAGACCATTGGTCATGATAAGGTAAACCAGCTCCGCCATGTACGTTTCTTTAAGAACATCCACGGCATCACAGAGCATATGCGCAAACATGCTGCATCCTTACGTCCGAAGTTCGAGATGATCACAGACATGTTTGACAAAGAACTTGGCGATTTGGGCGTAGGAACCTGGTACAAACCAAAGGGAGGCTACTTCATCACTTATGAGACTTTAGAGGGCTGTGCAAAGAATGTTGTTGCAAAAGCAAAAAAAGCAGGTGTTGTGATGACTCCGGCAGGCGCACCGTTCCCGTATGGAAAGGATCCGAAAGATTCCGTAATCCGTATCGCACCGTCTTATCCAAGCTTAGAGGATCTGACAACAGCAGCAGAAATCTTTGTTGTTTGTGTGAAATTAGCAAGTATTGAGAAGATCTTAGAAGAAAAATAACAGATTAGATTACACACGCTGCGGTAACATTATTATCTGGAATACAGGAATTACCGCAGCGAAAAAGTTTGTAAGTAAAAATGCAGGAATCATAAAATATGATTCCTGCATTTTTTTCATGTGATAGAATTTACATATTAATTTTCTGTTTCAGTTCCGGCAGCTTCGGTCGTAGAACCGTTTTTCCATTTGTCAAATTTCTCCAAAACAGCATCATAGGTACGCTGGGAAATATCCGGCAGATCTTTGCCCCAGGATTTTGTTGCATCTTCAAAGCCTTTTTTGAAAGCGTCGATCAGAAGATCTGCTTTTTCCGGATCGTTGCCGGAAAGGGCTTTTGCAAAATCAAGGATACGGTCAGAGGTCTGCTCTACACCCCAGTAGCCGTCCTCAGCGATATCTGCCTGAGCCTGTTTCTGTGTTTCCTCATCAACGGTAAAGTTACCATCTGCTAAGAAGCTCCACATGGAATCGGCATTTGCGATTGCGGTTCCCTGCTTGGTCATCATTTTTTCAACCAGGCTGCGTAACTGGGAAGTACGCTGCTCAGCATCTGCTTTTAATTTTGCAACCATTGCATAGTCAGTTTTTTTGGTAACGGTATCCTTGTCTGTTTGAGAAGATTTCTCATATACGACACCGGTTTCTGCCTTATCAGATGTTGTAGTTTTGTCTGTAGATGTAGAAGCTGTCTTAGAAGCTGTGCCTGTCTGATAGCTGTTAGTTGTTGAATTTACGCTGTTAATTGCATTCATAGTCATAAATAATTCCTCCATTCCAGTAAATGAATGACTGATTTGTTCATGCATTTTTTCCTTTTTCGTCTGTAAAATATATCGGCTTTTCGGGAAAAATAATTTAGATGGAATTGACCTTTTTGCCTTAAAATGATAAAATTTATGTTGTATACAAAAAACAACGAAAATACATGACGATGGTATGGGGATTATGAAGGAAATATCAGTAAAAGCACTTGCAAAAATAAATCTTGGGCTTGATGTTGTGCGCAGACGTGAGGATGGGTACCATGAAGTGAAAATGGTCATGCAGACCATCCACCTGTTTGACCGTCTTGAAATGAAAAAGACAGCAGGCGGGATTACAATGACGACAAATCTGTCTTTTCTGCCGACAAATGAGAATAATCTTGTCTACAAGGCAGCAAAACTTCTGATGGATGAATTTCAGATCAGGGACGGTATCGATGTGAAGCTGCACAAGTATATTCCGGTCGCAGCGGGAATGGCCGGTGGAAGTACAGATGCTGCAGCGGTGCTTTATGGTATGAACCGTATGTTTGAACTTGGACTGTCCAAAGAAGAACTGATGCAGCGTGGGGTTAAGATCGGTGCAGATGTTCCTTACTGCATTATGCGTGGAACCGCACTTGCAGAAGGAATTGGTGAGCAGCTTACCGCACTTCCACCGATGGTAAAATGTCCGATACTGATCGCAAAACCACAGATTTCTGTATCGACAAAGTTTGTATATGAGAATCTGAAGCTGGATGAAAATACAGTTCATCCGGATATTGACCGTCTGGTGGAAGACATCAGACGAAAAGACCTTGCAGCCATTACCTCAGATATGGGAAATGTTTTAGAAACTGTGACGATTCCGAATTATCCGGTAATCGCAGAGATCAAAGAACATATGATGGAACATGGAGCTGCGGGAGCTATGATGAGCGGGAGTGGTCCGACGGTATTCGGACTGTTTGATGATAAGGAGAAAGCGGTTGCGGCATATGAGGCGATGCAGGCATCCGGACTGGCAAAGCAGGTTTACCTGACCAGTATTTACAACAACATGAGATAAGCGAAGAAATGGAGGAAAACAGGTTTATGACAGACGATTTGACGCTGAATATGGATGCGTATCTGCCACTTCGGGATGTGGTGTTTAACACACTGCGTGAGGCGATTTTAAAAGGAGAGTTAAAACCCGGAGAGCGTCTGATGGAACTGCAGCTTGCTGCAAAGTTAGGCGTCAGCCGTACACCGATCCGTGAGGCGATCCGCATGTTAGAGCAGGAGGGCTTAGCGGTCACGATTCCGAGAAAAGGTGCGGAAGTCGCCAAGATGACAGAAAAGGATATGGAGGATGTGCTTCAGATCCGTGATGCGTTAGATGAACTTGCAGCATCGATTGCATGTGAGCAGATGACAAAGGAACAGTTAGATACTCTGACGGAAACAATGCATGAGTTTGAGGAATCTACCAAATCAAAAGATTTGAAAAAGATCGCTGCTGCGGATGTGCAGTTTCACGATATTATTTATCAGGCGACCGGCAATCCAAAACTCGTCAATATGCTCAATAATTTGAGAGAGCAGATGTACCGTTACCGTGTGGAATATTTAAAGGATGAGAGAAATTATCCGACACTGATGCGGGAACATAGTGAGATCGTGGAAGGATTGATGACAAAGGATAAGGGACGTGTGACAGAAGCAATGCATAAGCATGTCAAAAATCAGGTTGTGGCGGTCAAGGAAATGATCAGGGAGCAGGAGTAAGGGAGCTTTGTATAATCTGGTTAAAATTGCATAGAATAAGGGAAATGAATTTTTGAGGATAAGCCGTAGGCTTATCCTTTTTTAGTTGCCGGGAAATGAGGGATATTATGAAGGAAAAGGTAGCGGTTTCAAAGAGATTAAGTGAGAATATCGCGCAGATTGAGGAGTTTTTTCATGAGTGCGATGATATTAAAAAGAAGGAATTGATGCTTGGCAGGCAGATGGATGTGGCATGTTATCTGACGTTTATTGAGGTGTCGGTGGACATGGGGACTTCGGCACTGAGTGAGGTGCTGAAGTATTTAAAGGGGCTTGGGAAGGAGGAAATTTATCAGGCATTGGAGCAGAATGCGCTGGGAATTTCGGATGCAACTTATTTTGATACGATAGAGGATGCGGTGGACGGGCTTTTGACCGGAGAGGTGATCCTGTTTGTGGACGGATTTGACAGGGCGGTAAAGATACCGGACGACGGTTATCCGAATATGGGGATCACGGAGGCGGATTCTGAAAAGGTCATAAGGGGTTCAAACGAGGGGTTTTGTGATTCGGTAAAACAGAATGCGGCGCTGATTAGAAAGCGTATCCGTTCCCCGAAAGTCAAGGTGAAGCAGAAAAAATGTGGTATGCGCTCGAATACCAATGTTTATCTTGTTTTTATGGAGGATCTGGTGTATCCGGGACTGGTACGGGAGATCGGGCACAGGCTGGAGGGATTTGAGATCGACGGGGTGTTAGACAGTGGTGTGATCGAACAGCTCACTGAGGAGAAGTGGTATTCCCCATTTCCACAGTTTCAGACGACAGAGCGGCCGGATCGTGCAGCAATGGCTGTTTTGGAGGGAAGGGTGGTTGTGCTTTCTGACAATTCCCCGGTGGGGCTGATCCTGCCGACTGATTATAATTCGTTCATTAAGACGAGCGATGATTATTACAACCGGTGGGAAATCGCAAGTTTCGGCAGGCTTTTGCGCTATGTCGCATCTTTCTTTGCCATGACTCTGCCGGGATTTTATCTTGCCGTGACAAATTTCCATACGCAGATTCTGCCGACGATGCTTCTTTTGTCTTTTGCGGATGCGAGGAGCGGTGTGCCGTTCCCGGCGGTGGTTGAGGTGATTTTGATGGAACTTTCATTTGAACTATTAAGAGAGGCAGGCGTGCGTCTGCCCGGCGCCATGGGAAATACGATCGGTATTGTAGGAGGACTGATCATCGGACAGGCGGCGGTCGAGGCAAATCTTGTCAGCCCGATCGTGGTGATCGTCATCTCATTTACTGCGCTCTGTTCCTTTGCAATTCCAAATGAGGAATTTGCGACGGCATTCCGTCTGTTGAAGTTCTTCTTTATCGGAATGTGTGCGTGGTTAGGCTACTTTGGCATGCTGCTTGGACTGCTCTTTGTATTGATCCATCTTGCGCATTTAAAAAGCTTTGGCATCCCATATCTGATGCCGTTTGTCGGGGCAGATCTGACGGACTATGAAGACGAACGTGATTTCCTGTGGAGATGGCCGATCCGCAAACTGACAAAACGTCCGATTTACGCCAGGCGGGAGGAGCGGGTGAAACTGAAATTGAAATAAGGATGAATGTTTGAAACAAACACCAAATAAAAAGGAGTACAAGGAATTATGTTTTCATCAAACGAAAAAAATTTCAGGCCGCCAGGCATTCCGCCTTTTGGTATTTGATCTTTTAGGACTTGGCACGCTTCTGATCCCGGCTGCGGTCGCCGGGTTCTGCGGGCGGGACGGCATTTTCTGCATTATTGTGGGAACAGTGCTTGGACTTTTATTTTTACGCCTTCTGGTGTATGCAGTGGGGGGATATGCAGGGCAGCTTTGCAGAATATACGGAAAAAAATTGTGCGGGACATTTTTCGGAAAGACCATACAGGCGGGATATTTTCTGTATCTGATGCTGTTAGCAGGGTATACGGCGTATCTGTTTTCTGTGACGGTGTTAAACAACCTGCTGCGGGGGGAGTCTTTTTATCTTGTACTGGTGCTGATCCTTGGGCTTGTCTGGTATGGGCTGTTAAGCGGGATTGAGGGGCGGGCGCGTGTCTACGAACTGCTATTCTGGTTTATCCTGATACCGCTTTTTATCATGTTAGCGTCCGCACTGGATGAAGTGAAAACAGATTACTGGAATCCTGTATTTTTTACGGGAAAAAGAGATTTTTTTTGCGGGAAGTTATTATGTGTTTATCTGTTCGTCACTTATTTTTCTGATTTTGTTTCTGGGAGGGTATCTGCGAAAGCGGGAAAGCCTGATGAAAGTGGGGAGGCTTGCGTTGATTTTTACCGGATGCTTAGAGGCAGGACTTTATCTGATCTTACTGGGGGTGTTTGGTGGTGCTGCGCTCTCAGACATGCAGACTCCGGCGATCACACTGATGAGCACGATCAAAATCACAGGTGGATTTTTAAAGCGTGCTGATGCATTTATGTTTGGAATCTGGTTTTTTTACACTGTATGCACTGCTAAACAGTGCAGTATTTTATGCAGAAATGTTATTAAATGGTTTATATCATGCAAAAAAAAGACAGGCATTGTGGAAAAAGTGGGAGCGGGCGGCGGTGTTTGCAGCAGTTTTTGGTGTGGCAGTGTTATTGTATAACTCGAAAGAAAATACCGTGCTGTATGAAAAATTTCTGTGGTATATCGGAACACCATTTCTGGTGCTTGTCCCGGTAGTGTTGGCGATCATACGGTGTGCAGGACAGAGAAAAAAAACATCTGAGATCCGGAGCGGTTATTTGTGTCCTGTTAGGACTGATGGGGCTTTCCGGCTGTGCGACGGCAGAACTTGAGGAGCGCAATTTTCCGATCGAGATGGCAGTCAGTGACATGGAGCAGTTTGACAGGGAATGGCTGAATGCCGACGAGTCCGGGAACCGCATGGTGGATTACAGCCACATGAAAGTCATTTTACTGGATCAGAAATTTTTGGAAGATGCCCAAAATATGGATGCATTTCTGGAAATCCTGGAAAAAAAGAGTGACGTGCCGAGAAACACCTATCTTGCGGTGGCAGAGGATGCAGAGGCTGTATTAAAATTACAGAAAAATATGGAAGAGTCCGTTGGCACTTATCTTGAAGATTATTTTGAAAATGTGTCCGAGATCAAAAAAACTGCCTATCCGACACTCGGGATGCTTTATCAGGAGCAGGAAAACAAAATGGAAACCCTGTTTATCCCCTATGTGGAAGAAGTGGACCAAAAGCCTGCCGTGACAAAGTATTATGTCTGGAAACGCGGGGAGGCGGAAGGAATGTTTGACAGCCAGACGGCGCTGCTTTCTTTTTTTTACACAGAATCAGAAGGAAGAATACACACTGACACTTGCGGACGGAGTGGATGTGCGTCTGTTTGCACCGCATAATCAGGTTGTCTTTTCACAGGCAAAAGAAAAACAGATTATCGCAGAAATAAGCTGCAGCGGAGAGATCCTGTATGAAA
>ENA-OPYX01001767-OPYX01001767.1-human-gut-metagenome-genome-assembly--contig:-NODE-1767-length-10793-cov-2.626289_pt1 | contig 10793 bp, 12 predicted proteins | sample MGYA00242639_ERZ504486 | MGnify/ENA primary metagenome ERZ504486 (study PRJEB26092, sample SAMD00036296) | human gut metagenome | host: Homo sapiens | study: EMG produced TPA metagenomics assembly of... | reverse complement strand
CAAGCAGTTCCTGGAGTTTTGCCTGAAATTTTTCTGCACGCTCTGCTCTTTCTCTCATTTTCTGATCGTTTTTCTCTGCCATTTTGTTCATCCTTCCATGTTTTTAGTCTGTATAGTTTGTCCTCAATCAAGTGAAATATGCATTTTCTGAAGTATGGCAAGCTGCTTCTTATCTTCCACGATTTTCTGCAACCCTGCCAGATCAGTCGGATCCAGATTTCTGGAACGCACATCCATGCTGTGTTTCTTTATCCTGAGGATCGTTTCTTTTAATGCTTTCTCCCGCTCCTGCCGTGTCTCCATCGGATGCAGGCGGGCATGAAACAAGGCGGCGGCTTCCCGCTGCTGTTCTTCATCCGTAAAACGGCTGATGATCTGCGCCGGATTTATTTCTCCCTGTGCATGCTGTTCATACACAAGTTCTGCCACTTCCCGGAAAATATCTTCCGTAAAATCATCTGGTCCAATATAGTCTTCTGTGAGGACAAAAAGCCGCTCATCTTCGATCAGCCAGGTCAGGAATAATTTCTGGGACTGCCTCATACCATCTTCTTTTTTCTTCTTCTCATTGATTCCGCTCTTTAACGGAACTTTTTCCCTTTCTCTGGTGATCCCGCCCCGGGTTCCCTCCGAACGTACCACCGACCGCAACTGTTCAAAACCGATTTGGTATTTTGCAGCCACTGCCTCAATATAATTTTCCCGTTCCAGTTCTTCCTCAAAATTCAGGATTTTCTGGGCAACGGCATAGAAAAATTTCGTTTTGCTCTCCGGATCAGACAGGTCATAATCCCGCTCTAACATCCGTACTTCAAACATAAGCTGTTTCTGCCTCATCGATGCGTTTCTGGTATTCTTCCGCACCAAGTGCCTTGATAAATTCATCCGGATTCTTTATATGGGCGCATATTGATGACTTTTGCCGTCAATCCTGCTTCTTTAAATCGGAATAGCACGCAGGGCAGCTTTCACCCCGGCACCGTCACTGTCAAAGTCAGATATACTTCCTTCGTATAACGTTTCAGCAGATTTGCATGCCCGTTTGTAAAAGAAGTTCCAAGGGATGCCACCGCATTGTCAAATCCTGCCTGATGCAGCGCGATCACATCCATATATCCCTCACAGAGCAGAATATGCGACCTGCGGGATACCCGCGCAAAATTCAGTCCGTACAGATTCCGGCTCTTGTCAAAAATCATGGTTTCCGGAGAGTTTAAGTATTTTGGTTCTCCCTCTCCCATGACACGGCCGCCAAAACCGATCACACGGTTATTTGCATCCATGATTGGGAACATTGCACGGTTCCAGAACTTATCGTGTCCGCCTCTGCGCTCATCAATGGATACCAGACCACTGTCTTTTAACAGATCATCTTCATATCCCTGTTTTTTCAGATACTGATAGAGGTCGTCACTGAATTTATTCGAATAACCCAGTCCGAAATGCTGCATTGTCTCTTTGCTGAGCTGACGCTCCTCAAAATATCGCAGCGCATGTGCTCCCTGTGGGCTCCGCAGCAGCATGTAAAAATACTTTGCTGCCACTTTGTTGATCTCCAGAAGTTTGCTTCGCCGGTCAGCAGCTTCCCGCTGTGCGGCAGACATCTCCTGCTTTGGCAGTTCAATGCCCGCACGGTCTGCCAGACTCTGCATTGCCTCCTGAAATGTAAAATTTTCATATTGCATCATAAAGGTAAATACATTTCCACCTGCTCCGCATCCAAAACAGTAATACATCTGTTTTCCCGGCGACACCGAAACGACGGTGTCTTTTCGTTGTGAAACGGACAGAGTCCAAAATACGTACTTCCCTTTTCTGAAGGCGCACATAACCGGAAATAACGTCTACCACATCATTTCTGGAACGCACTTCTTCAATCAATTCATCGGAATAGTAAGCCATAGTACCTTCCTTCATTCTGTCTTGCTTTTATAAAACCAACACATTTTTCCTGTTTGTCGATTTTTTGTTAAAACCACTCACTGACCATTTATTCTGTCAGTTAATATACCTGCCAGGATTTTGGCATAAAATACTCATTGTATTTTGCGACCGCATACTGGTCTGTCATGCCTGCAATATAATCGCAGACAACGCGGTCATTTCTTCGCCTTCTTCTAACATTTGCAGATAATAAGCCGGCAGTACATCGATATGCTTCAGATAATAGACAAACAGACGCTCCAAAAGCTCCTTTGCCTTGGTTTCCTCTCCCTTCGCAATGGGATTGGTATACACACTCTGAAACATAAACTGACGCAGTCCCTGCATGGCATCCGCCACCTCTGGTGACATACAGATATTATTTCGATTCCTGCTGTGATCAATGATATCATGAATCAACGTATTTAACCGCTCTCTCGTATCAAATCCCAGAATTTCCCGGTATTCCTTCGGAATATCTTCCTCCCGCAGCACCTGTGCCCGGATTGCATCATCGATATCATGATTAATATATGCAATTTTGTCAGATAAACGCACAATTTTTCCTTCCAGCGTAGACGGCATCAGACTGGTCTGGTGATTCAGGATTCCGTCCCGGACTTCCCATGTCAGATTCAGTCCCTTTCCATCCTTTTCCAGCTTCTCCACGATGCGTACGCTCTGCTCATTGTGCTTAAATCCACCGGTACAAAGTTCATTCAGCATGCCTTCCCCTGCATGACCAAATGGCGTATGCCCCAGATCGTGTCCTAACGCAATGGCTTCCACCAGCGATTCGTTTAGCCGAAGCGCCTTTGCGATGGTCCGTGCATTCTGTGACACTTCCAGTGCATGTGTCAGACGCGTCCGGTAATGATCTCCCTGCGGAGATAAAAAGACCTGCGTCTTATGCTTTAATCTTCGGAACGATTTACAATGTAAGATCCGATCCCGGTCACGCTGAAAAACCGGACGAATATCACATTCCGGTTCTTCTCTGTCTCTGCCCCTCGTATTTTCACTCAGAGTTGCATAAGGACTCATATATGTACGTTCCAAATATTCCATTTCTTCGCGAATTGTCATAGAAATTTTATACTCCCTGTATCGTTTTTCACTTGACAAAAAAACGTCTTATTTAATAATTTCCGTATTCTTTTCCTGTTTCCTTTTTTCTATTTTAATTTTTTCATATTTTTTCTACTTTAGAGCCTACATTCGCAAAATCGCTTTTACGAAGCTTTTCTTTTGCTCATGTTTGGTTTCTTACCAAATAGATTCATAATCAAAAGTGTTCATTCATGCAAGCATAATTTACGCTTCTATTATGGATCTGCCCGGTTTTGAAGAAGTTACACGTCCTCGATCTGCCAGTCGATCGGCTCAATTCCGTTTTTCTCCAGAAATGCATTCGTCTGACTGAAATGCTTACATCCGAAAAATCCGCGGTACGCAGACAGTGGACTTGGATGTTGGTGCTTCCAGAATCAGATGCTTTGGATTATTCAGCATGCTTTTTTTTCATCTGCGCCGGACGCCCCCAGAGTAAAAATACGATCGGACGATCCTGTGCATTGACTGCACGGATGACGGCATCCGTAAACTGCTCCCATCCAATACCACGATGGGAATTTGCCTGATGCGCCCGCACGGTAAGTACAGTGTTCAACATCAACACGCCCTGTTTCGCCCATTTTACCAAATATCCGTTATTCGGAATCTTGCATCCAAGATCATCATGCAATTCCTGATAAATATTTACCAGAGACGGCGGCACTTCCACATCCGGTTTTACAGAAAAACAGAGTCCGTGCGCCTGTCCGTCATTATGATATGGATCTTGTCCAAGAATCACTACTTTGACATCCTTTAGCGGTGTCAGATGAAAAGCGTTAAAAATATCGTCCGGATTCGGGAAAATCTGTCTCGTCCGATATTCTTCCAACACTTTCTTATATAAATCTTTGTAATATGGTTTCTTAAACTCTTCTGCCAATGGCTGCTGCCAGTCATTTGTAATTGGTGGCATACTCTCTCCCCCTCGATTCCTGATAATTCTGCATACAGCATATGTTTGCAGAAACTCTTTTTCTATCTAATTCTATTTGACTTGATTCCATCATTTCCGTGAAAAATAACCTGCCATTCTTTAACGGCGCACAGACACACCTTTTTCTGCCAGATAATTTTTCAGATCCATGATCTCCAGTTCTTTATAATGGAACAGGGATGCTGCCAGTGCTGCATCTGCCTTTCCTTCCGTCAACGCTTCATAAAAATGCTCTTTTGTGCCTGCTCCGCCGGATGCAATCACCGGAATCGATACATTTTCCGCAATCAGACGGGTCAGCTCCAGATCATAACCGGCTTTTGTTCCGTCACAGTCCATGCTGGTCAAAAGAATCTCTCCGGCTCCCAGCTTGTCTACTTTCATTGCCCATTCCACAGCATCGATTCCAACGTCGATTCTTCCACCATTTTTATAAATATTCCAACCGCTTCCGTCTTCTCTTTTGCGGGCATCAATAGCAACAACCACGCACTGGCTGCCGAATTTGTCTGCCGCATCAGAAATCAGATTTGGGGTATTGATAGCAGATGAATTGATGGAAATTTTATCTGCGCCTTCTCTTAATAACGCACGGAAATCATCAACGGTACGAATACCATCCACCCACGGTAAACGGGATAAATACATTTTCTGCTACTTTTCGTACCATATCGACAACGGTATTTCTGGCATCCGAAGAAGCAGTAATATCCAGAAAAACCACCTCATCCGTGCCCGCTTTGTCATAAGCTGCTGCGATTTCCACCGGATCTCCGGCGTCTCTTAAATTTACGAAATTTACGCCTTTTACCACACGTCCATTGTTGACATCCAGACATGGAATAATTCTCTTTGTAAACATTATGCATGTCCTCCTTCGATTCCAGCAAAATTTTTTCAGGATCTGTAATCCCACGGTACTGCTTTTCTCCGGATGGAACTGGCAGGCAAACAGGTTGCCTTTCTCCACGGATGCATGAATGCAGGTGCTGTACTCCGTGGTCGCCTTCACAATTTCAGGCTCCTCGGCATGCAGATAATAAGAATGAACGAAATATACATACGAGTGTTCTTCCATTCCGGCAAATAATCTGCCCTTGTTATGGAAGTCAAGGGAATTCCATCCAATATGTGGAATCTTTAATCCCTCTTTATCTGGAATACGTCTGATCTGACCTTTTAACAAACCAAGACCTTCCACTCCTGGGCTTTCCTCACTGCTCTCAAAAAGCAGCTGTAGCCCCAGACAGATTCCCAAAAACGGAGTCTGTTTCTCGTTTAATTCACGAATGACTTTGTCAAGCTCCAGACGTTTCAGATTTGCCATGGCATCACCAAAGGCGCCAACGCCAGGCAGGATCACTTTATCCGCATTCAGGATTGTCTGAAAATCACGGGTGATCACGCTCTCCTCTCCGATATGCGCCAGCGCTTTTTCCACGCTTTTTAAGTTGCCCGCATCATAATCAATAATTGCAATCATCTTTTTCACTCTCCCTCTACTTTGTGCTCAGCTCCATCCAGAATTCCACACCGTCTTCGTGATTAATCACACCACACTGCTGGTGGAAGGAATCCATAATTGCTTTTACAATGGACAGACCGATGCCGCTGCCACCGTATTCTCTTGTTCTGGCCTTGTCTACTTTGTAGAATTTCACCCAGATTTTATCAATATCATCCTCCGGGATCGGCTGACCGGTGTTGAATACGCTGACACGCAATTTATCTTCGAAACGTGTGTAGAACACACGGATCACTTTTCCACCATCCGCATGGTTAATGGCATTGCTCATGTAGTTCGTAATAACTTCTTCTACTTTAAATTCATCGCCCCATACCCAGGCTTCTTCCAGATTGTCCAACTCCAGACGAATGCCTTTCTGTTCCATCAGGATTTTAGTCGAATTTGCCACACCGCGAACCAATTCTGTCATATCAAAACGCTCCATGACTACCTGATCATTTCCAAATTCCAACTGATTCAAAGTCAAGAGCTTCTTGACCATACGATTCATTTTGTCCGCCTCATCAATAATGACATCACAGTAAAACTCACGGCTTTCCGCATCATCATTGATACATTCCTGCAGACCTTCCGCATAGCCCTGAATCAGTGCCAGCGGCGTCTTTAATTCATGAGATACATTGGACAAAAACTCTTTTCGCATCTCATCAATCTGTATCTTCTTTTCAATATCATCCTGCAATTCTACGTTAGCAGTTTTTAACTCCGAAATCGTCCGTTCCAGATTTTCCGACAAACGGTTGATATGATTTCCCAGTTCTTCCACTTCGTAACTGTTGGAACGGTTGCTCTCATATTTCGCATTAAAGTCCAAATCTACCATTCGTTTGGAAATATCCGTCAGCTGCTGCAACGGTTTTGTAATATGTCTTGTAGTAAAAAATGCCACCAGCAGACTCGACACGATAGCTGCCGCTCCGACAAACAACAGGAAACGGTTGGAAATAGCCGCACTTTCCCGAATGCTTTCCACCGCAGTACGCATCAGAATCATATCACCATTTTCCAGTACACCTACCAGCACCAGATATTCGGAATCCAGACGGGTATCGTTCTTACGCAGTAACTGATACTGATCGTTGGAATACAGCACTTCCATATCATCCGTATGAAGCAGAACATTCCAGAGTTCTCCCCGCAAGGCATCCAGATCATTAACCGAAGAACGTAAAACTTTTCCATCCGGTTGCAAGATCAGTGTCATAATATTGCCGTTGGAGCACAGATTATCAAAAGTTACGGTAAACTCATCCGATTCCAGCTTATCCTGCTCACTGGCATTGGAAATCGTCTCATAATTTTCCATCAGCACATGTTTTTTATTGTGCATATAATAACGTGGCAGTAACGTGGTATTTAGTACCCAGCAAAGCAGAATTGCCCCTGCTACCAGAATACTGACAATAGACGTGATCTGCCGCGTCAGAGAATGTTTTTTCATAGTACTCCTTTATCTTCTATACCTCGAACTTATATCCCATTCCCCATTGACATATCAGCGTGTCTGATATGGGCGCGTATGCGCATAGCATGACCATCAGGTCTCAGACCATATGGGGAATAAAAATCACTTCTATACCTCAAACTTATATCCCATTCCCCATATGGTCTTAATGTATTCACCTTTGTCGCCCAGCTTACTGCGCAGCTTTTTGACATGAGTATCAATGGTTCTTGCATCACCGAAATAGTCGTAATTCCATACATTATTCAGAATTTTCTCTCTGGACAATGCAATTCCAACATTTTCCATAAAGTAGGTGAGCAGTTCAAACTCTTTGAAACTCATTTCAATATTTTTACCGTCAATCGTTACGGTATGCGCATTTTTATCCAGACAAATACCTCCAATTTCAAGGCTTCCCTCAACACTGAGCTGATTCGTACGACGCAGAATTGCTTCTACACGCGCCACAAGAATCTTCGGTGAAAATGGTTTTGAAATATATTCGTCCACGCCAAGGTCAAAGCCCATCAGCTCATCGCTCTCATCACTTTTCGCCGTCAGCATAATGATCGGCACTTTGGATGACTGCCGGATCTCACGGCAGACTTCCCAACCATTCATTTTCGGCATCATGACATCCAAAATGATCAGTGCAATGTCTTTATCCTCATAAAACAGATCCAGCGCTGCCTCACCGTCTCCTGCCTCCACCACATCAAAATCGTGTTTTACCAGGAAATCACGCACCAGCTTGCGCATTCTGCTTTCATCATCAACCACAAGAATTTTTAATTTATCCATCATAAGTCCCTCCGGTCTTCTATATTCTCAAAAATGGTAACAAACGCCCTGTTCCAAGGGCAAATTATCCTTTTTTAATTCTGAGTATATCCGATAAATGTGTCTATTTTATGGAAATTACCAAAAAAGCCAAAACTGCATCGAAAACACAATTTATACGGAATTATAGTATCAAAATAGTATCAATTTGTCTACTTTCCAAATATCATATAAAAATAAAAATGACTTAAAACCATTGATTTTACTGAGAAATCAGTACCAAATTAGTACCATAAAACAACAAAAAAAGAGCCAGAACCCTTGAAAAACAAGCGTTCCCGGCTCTTTTTATGGAGATGAGGGGAATCGAACCCCTGTCCGAAATTCCAGCCACCGTACTTCTACGAGCGTAGTCACTGTATTGACATTCCCTCTGCCGAACACCCAGTAACCGGTTTTCGGTTTCAGTAGCTTCATATTACGCCCTTATACGCAAAGCTTTGTATAAGTCGTTTCCTGCATGGTCGATGCCTGGGTCCGAAAGTGCAGGTGCTCCCGGTCAGACAAGCTGCAACTTAGGCAGCCAGTGCTAATTTATTATTATCAGCGTTTATATTTAGATTTGAAATTTAACGCATTTCATACGGCTCGCTTCTCCGGCTTTTAAAACCCCGTCGAAACCAGTACATCCCCGAATCACTTCGGCGGATCATGCCAGTTATCAGAAATTTATTCTTCTGATCTTTGTTATTATATGGGATTTTTTTCGGTTCGTCAAGAGAAAAGCCTCTGTCTAAACCAACAGTTTATTTTACTTTTTCTTTCTGAACTACAGTCAAAAAATATTATTCATTACATCAATATTTAATACAGGTTCTTTACTTTAAACTCACGTTCCACTTCACGCCGCTGATCTTTCTTCGCGATATCCTGACGTTTATCGTACAGTTTTTTACCACGGGCAAGTCCGATCTCGACTTTGATCAGATCTCCTTTGATATATACTTTCAATGGAACCAGTGTATAACCTTTCTCTGCAATTTTTCCTGCCAGCTTATTGATCTCATATTTATGAAGCAGCAGTTTTTTCGGACGCAGCGGATCCCGGTTGAAAATGTTTCCTTTTTCATATGGACTGATGTGCAATCCGTATGCGATCACTTCTCCGTTCTCGATTCGGATAAAGGATTCTTTGACACTGCATTTTCCCATGCGCACAGATTTTACTTCCGTTCCGTGCAGAGCTACTCCTGCCTCGTATGTCTCATCAATAAAATAATCATGATATGCTTTTTTATTATTTGCGACCAATTTGTATCTGTCTTTTCCCATAATTTTTCTACCTTTGCTAAAATTCTTCTTCCTTCTTTGGATCAACCAGTTCAAAATCAATTCTGCGCACCAGTTTGTCTGTACCGATCACACGAATTTTTACTGTCTGTCCCAGCTTATAGCTTTTTCCGGTGTTTTCACCCACCATCTCGTAGGTACTTTCAATATAATTGTAGTAATCTCCACGCAGCGTTGTGACATGCACCATGCCTTCTACCGTATTCGGCAGTTCCACATACAGACCATAGTTCGTAATACCGGAGATAACGCCCTCGTATTCATTTCCGATACGGCTCTCCATGTATTCCACTTTCTTCATTTTGATGGTCTCACGCTCTGCCTCATCTGCCCGACGCTCCAACTGGCTTGCCTGCTGTGCCACGCCCGGAAGGATTTTCCAATAATGCTCCATCCGCTTTTCATTCATCCGTCCACGCAGACTGTCTTTAATAATTCGATGGATCTGCAAATCCGGATAACGGCGGATCGGGGAAGTAAAATGACAGTAATACTGCGCTGCCAGTCCGAAATGTCCCACACATTCCACACTGTATTTTGCCTGCTTCATGGAACGCAGTGTCAGGCGGGAAATCAGTCCCTCCACCGGCGTATCTTCGATTTTTGCCAAAAGTTTCTGCAACTCTTTCGGATGCACTTCATCAGAACCCATATGGATATGATATCCGAAATTATTGATAAACGTGCTCAGCTTTTTAATTTTTTCTGTATCCGGCACTTCATGCGTACGGTACACAAACGGAATCTCCTGCCAGAAATAATTCCTGCGCACGGTTTCATTTGCCGCCAACATAAAATCCTCAATGATCTTTGTCGCCGGATTGCGGTCATACGGTTTAATGTCTACCGGATGTCCCTGATCATCCAGAATTACTTTCGTCTCTGGAAAATCAAAATCAATGGAACCACGTTTCCGACGTTTTGCACGCAGCAGATCTGCCACCTCCTTCATATCCAAAAACATCCGTACAAAATCTTTGTACTCTTCTGTTTTCTCCGGATCTTTCAGCGTAATAATTTTATTTACATCGGTATAACTCATGCGGCGGTCAACGTTGATGACAGATTCTGCGATCCGATGATCCACGATGTTTCCTTTTGCATCAATTTTCATAATACAGCTCAAAGTCAGTCGATCCTCGCCCTGATTTAGAGAACAGATTCCATTAGATAACGTATGCGGCAACATTGGAATCACACGATCCACCAGATAAACACTGGTGCCGCGTTTCAGCGCTTCCACGTCCAGCGCACTGTTTTCCTGCACATAATTTGTCACATCAGCGATATGCACGCCAAGCTGCCAGAAATCGCCATCTCTGGTCAAGGTCACCGCATCGTCCAGATCCTTAGCATCCTCTCCGTCAATGGTAACGGTCTGCCAGTCTCTAAGATCCATACGTCCTGCCATATCCGCAGAAGTCACATCTTTTGCCACGCGCTCTGCCTGATTTAATACTTTCTCCGGGAATTCCACCGGAAGTCCATACGCCCGCACCAGAGACATGATATCCGTACCCGGATCATTCTCATGTACCGATGATCTCGATGACTTTTCCTTCTGGTTTTTTGCCTTTTCCACCGTAAGAAGTCAGTTCTACAACTACCTTATGTCCGGTCACGGCACCCTTTGGAACGCTCGATTGGTACAAAATATCCATATTGATCCTTGGATATCCGGTCGTACAAAACCAAAGGTCTTGTTTTTATCAAAG
>ENA-OPYX01001766-OPYX01001766.1-human-gut-metagenome-genome-assembly--contig:-NODE-1766-length-10793-cov-2.790268_pt1 | contig 10793 bp, 19 predicted proteins | sample MGYA00242639_ERZ504486 | MGnify/ENA primary metagenome ERZ504486 (study PRJEB26092, sample SAMD00036296) | human gut metagenome | host: Homo sapiens | study: EMG produced TPA metagenomics assembly of... | reverse complement strand
GATGATAAAAAATATTTAAACTCATATTATTTTGAAAATAAATATTTAATTCGAAATATAATAGATAGAAAAATTGTATGTTTTTTTAAAGTGTTTTTTGTTTATATTCATTATTTTTGTCTATCCTTAAAATATGGAGGTAAAATGATGAATATTAAAAGATATAATGAAATTGCGGATAAGAATAAACCTCAAAAACAAGTATTAAAGCATATATTAAGTGCTTTTTTAGTTGGAGGAATAATTGGAATGATTGGAGAATTCTTTTTAAATCTTTACCAAAAAATTATTCTCTTTTAGTGAAAAAGAAGCAACCCCTATTATGCTTATTACCCTTATACTCATTGCAGCTATTTTAACAGGATTAGGTCTTTATGATCGTTTAGGAAACTTTGCTGGAGCTGGGTCTTTTATTCCTATTACAGGTTTTTCTAATGCAATGACTTCTAGTGCTTTAGAAGCAAGAACTGAAGGTTTAGTAACAGGTATAGGTGCTAATATTTTTAAATTAGGTGGTGCAGTAATTACTTTTGGAATAGTTGCATCATTTATTGTAGGAGGACTTAGATATGTCATCACGTATTTCTGGTAATAGCTTTATTTTTGAAAATGTCTATATTCAAAGTGTTGGTACAACTGCAGGAATTGTTGAACATCAAGGACCTTTAGGACATTATTTTGATAAGCATTATCCTGATCATTATCATCATCAAAAAAGTTATGAACAGGCAGAGATAGAGATGTTGAAAGATGCTATTTTGCTTTGTTTAAAAAAATGGAAAAGTCAAAAATGAAGACATTGATTTGTATTTTGGTGGAGATTTAAATAATCAAATTACAGCCTGTTATTATTATGCAAGTCATTTATATAAACCATTTATAGGCTTATATAGTGCTTGTAGTACGATTGGACTAGCCATCGCTAATGCAAGTATAATGATAGAAAATCATAATATTCAAAATGCGATTGCTTGCACTGTTTCTCATAATGCAACTGCGGAAAGACAGTTTAGATATCCTATTGAATATGGTATTCAAAGAAAAGAAACCATGACTTTACTGCTACAGGAAGTTGTGCGGTTTATTTATCTTGTAAGGTTAGTAAAGTAAAAAGTAGAATCTATTACTTTAGGAAAAGTAGATTGATTATGATCAATATGATGCCAATGACATGGGACGAGCAATGGCTCCAGCAGCCTTAGATACGTATTTACAACATATGAAAGATTTAAAAAGAGATGGTACTTATTATGATTTGATTTTAACAGGAGATCTTTCTAATTATGGAAAAAATGATTATGAAAGATTTATTAAAAGTAAGAAAATCAAAAATATAATGAATATGATGATTGTGGATGTCTTTTATATGATGTTACCCAAAATGTTTATCAAGGTGGAAGTGACCGGTTTGTAATGCTTTAGTAAGTTTTGGATATATTTATCAAATGATTTTAAAAAGGTAAATATAAAAGAGTATTTGGTTCTAGCAAACAGGAGCATTGTTAAATCCAGTAATGACAAATCAAAAATTATCTATTCCTTGTGTTTGTCATGGTTATGTATTGGAGGGTGTTTCATGAATTATTTATTATCATTTTTATTTTGTGGTTTTGTTTGTGTTATAGCACAATTAATCTATGAATATACAAAATTAACTCCGGGACATATTACTTGTAGTTTTGTTGTCCTTGGAGCATCTATTTAGATTTATTTCATATTTATGATACGTTTAATTAAAATATTTCATGCAGGAGCAATGCTTCCTATTACTAAGCTTTGGACATTCACTAATGCATGGCGCTATGGCAATGACAAAAGAATATGGTTGTTTTGGATTGGCTATGGGGATGTTTGATTTAACAGCAGCCGGAATTGCTTCAGCTATTTTATTTGCTTTTTTAGTCGCAATCTTTTTTAAACCAAAATCGTGAATAATAATTCATTTGATATCAATGTTAGAACACTTGATTTTCATAATCGAAAAATAGAAATCAATTATGTTTCAAGTCTCTGTTCTGATGAATTAATTGCTTATTTAGTTGAAGGAATTACGAATGCTAAAGGAAAACATTAAAGATTGCTTAAATAATAGGTGATGTCCAAGAAGAAATAGATGCTACCAAATATAAATATGCCATGCTTACAGGATGTGCTATTGTAAAAGATTTAGAAAAACAAAAAGTCTATGTTTTAGATACTCGTCATTTTCCTTCTCGTTCTATTGATGAACCTGATACAGAAAAAACAGTAAGAGGAAGTAAAGATGGTTTTAATGAAAATTTATTAAATTGTGCTGGATTAATTAGAAGACGTATTCGTACATTAGATTTAGTAATGGAAAAAGTAACGGTAGGAAAAACAAATAAATTGGATATTTGTTTATGTTATCTGCAAAGTAAAAATAGACAAAACAATGTTAAAAAGTATTAAAGAAAGATTACAAGAAATTAAAAATGAAGATTTAATTATGACAGATCGAGCTTTAGAAGAACTGATCTTTGATCAAGGTTATAATCCTTTTCCACTTGTAAGATATAGCGAACGGCCAGATGTTGTGTCAACACATATTTATCATGGCTATCTTGCCATCATTTGTGATACTTCAAGTTCGGTTATGATGTTGCCCACAACTCTATTTGAAATTTTAGAACACGTAGAAGAACATCGCCAAACACCTATTATTGGAACTTTTATTCGTTTAATTCGTTTTAGTGCCGTTTTTCTTTCTATCTATTTAGTTCCTTTATGGATGCTGATTAAAAATCAAGGAAGTATCAGTTTTAAAACACTCTTTTCTATTATTTTTGGTAGAACTGGCTGTTAGAACTTTTAAGAATTGCGACTATTCATACGCCTGATTCTATTTCAATACGATGGGGATGATTGCTGTCAGTTTTTATTATGGTGAATTTGCGATTGAACTGGGTTTCTTTTCAGGTGAGATATTGTTATTTGTATCTATAGGAAATGTTTGTGGTTTTGCAACTCCTAATTATGAACTCTCACTAACGAATAATATGTAAAATCTTTATGATTCTATTTTCAGGGTTATTTGGCTGGTTAGGTTTTATTGCATATCAGGTTATTTTATATATGTATTTAATATCATTAAAACCTTTTGGTTTTTCTTATCTTTATCCGTTGATTCCTTTTAATGGAAAAGATTTACTTCAATTCATTATTAGAAAACCTAAGAAGTAGTGTATAAATTGTACATAAATCTTTTAAAATATATGTACGATTTATACATTTTTTATAAAACAAAAAAACAGAAGTTATCTCCCGTTTTAAAATAATGTAAATAAAATAAAACTACATGTAGCAATAGCAACAGCTGGTGGATCAATATGTGTTCCACAATCTGTGTTAAGCACCATGCCAAAAATCAACCCAATAAAATGAGCAATGACTCCAAAAATAACAGCAATGATAATATTACCTGTTTGTGCCATGGCATAACCTACAACAAGAGTTGTATGGTGTGTAGCAGGGAAAGCAGGATCACTTAAAGCAAAGATAAGTGTTAATGCACTAATTGAAAAACCGATTGTATAAAGTCCAGTTTCTTTTGCAAAATAAGCCATGACAGTTGAAACTGCAATTCCTATAAGTAATTGGAATAACCAAAAAGAATTAGGTGCTGTTTCTAAAAAATCTAAATTCTTTTGATTATATGTATTTTCTCTATTAAATAAACTTCTACCTAAAACTCCTACAAGAATAACCGAAACAGCTCCGGTATCTACCGGAAATGAAAATAATTTTCAAAGGCAAAAATCAAATAACCTAAAACCCACCGATAGCGCCTACGAGTAAAACCTTTGGATCATTGGTAAAAGCAAGTGATCTAGAAGTTTCAACACCTCTTATGTTATGTTTTGTTCCTGCATAGGCAGTTGCAAGTCCTGCAGCATTAAAGATAATACATGGTAAAAATAAATTATTTGATAAAGCTTCATTTAAAAATGTGGTATCAACACCAACATGTTCTAATAAAAATATAAGGAGACCGATAAAACCTGTACAAATAAAGGTTTGTGTTCCACCAATTAGTGCTCCTAAAATTCCTGCAAAAAAAGCTAAAATAATAGATAATAATGAAAACATTTTATAACCCCTTTCAGGCGTATTATATAGGAAATAATCAACATAATAAATACAAAATATAAATTTATGTTATAATACCTAAGAGGTGAAACAATGGAATATCAAGTTATATTAGATGATTTTCAAGGCCCTTTAGATTTATTGTTACATTTAATTAAAGAAAAAGAGATGGATCTACAAACACTTGAACTATCAGTTATTACAGATCAATATTTACAATATATACATATGATGGAATCATCACAACTTGAAGTGATGTCTGAATATTTAGTCATGGCTGCACAGCTTATTGAAATGAAAAGTAAAATGCTTTTACCTAAAGAAAAAGTACAAATTGAAGATGAGTATCAAGAAGATCCAAGAGAAGCACTCATTAGAAGACTTATTGAATATAAAAGATATAAAGATGTTTTAGACGAGATTCAAGAAAAATATGAAAAAAGACAATCTATGTTGATTAAACCCTCTCATAATATGGAAGAATATGTCATTGATACTTCAACAATGATTCCAGAGGGGTTAGAAGTATATGATTTAATGAAGGCTATGCAAAAATGTATCAAAGAAAAATGTTATCACAGACCATTAGATACACATATTTCTAAAAAGATATTTCCATTGAACAAAGAAGTGATCAAATTAGAAATTATTTTAAAGTAAGAGTTAATAAAAGGGTAAAATTAGATGAATTATTTGATAGAGGGGATCGCTATTATTTTATCGTGACATTTTTATCGATTTTAGTTTTAGCTAATGATAAAGAAGTTGAAATTATCCAAGAAGGATTGTTTGATGATATTTATGTAGAGGGGAAAGAGTAATGGAAGATTGTAATAATATTATAGAAGGTATCCTTTATCTAAAAGGTGATGAAGGTATTGATATAAAAGAATTATCACTGATTTTAGAAATTTCTAAAAAAGAAGCTGTGGAAGCTATGGATCATTTTATAGAAGCTTATTCAAAAAGAGGCTTTGATGGCCTACAAGTTGTTGATTTTGGTGGTAAATATAAACTTGCAACGAATCCTCAATATTTTCCTTATTATCAAAAAATGGTAGAACAATCAAAAACAACACTTTCTCAAGCAGCTTTAGAAACACTCGCTATTATTGCTTATAATCAACCAATTACTCGTGCTAAAGTTGAAGATATTAGAGGAGTTGGTTGTGATGGCATGATTAGAAAACTCATTGCTAAAGCACTTATTAAAGAAGTAGGTAGAGAAGAAAGTCCAGGACTTCCTATTTTATATGGGGTAACGAATGAATTCATGGATGCTTTTTCACTGGCTTCTTTAGATGAACTTCCTGAATTAGGGGATATTGTAGAAACTGAAAGTGATGAAGATATATTTGCGACAAGATATCAAGAAGGTGATTTAAGTGAAACTGATTAATCATTTGAAAACAATTAATAAACATAAATACTATGTGACAATGCTTTGTTTTAAATGTGGTTTATATAAACAAGGATTACTACATGATTTATCAAAATATTCGCCAACTGAACTAAAAACAGGTGCTAAATATTGGGTAGGGACGCGTTCACCTAATTCAATTGAAAGAGAAACGATTGGTTATTCTACTGCCTGGTTACACCATAAAGGAAGAAATAAACATCATTGGGAATATTGGATTGATTTTTCAAGAGAAGGGGTTGTTCCTGCCAAAATGCCTACAAGGTATGTTGTGGAAATGTTTTGTGATCGAGTAGCAGCAACAATGGTTTACCGTGGAGAAAATTTTGATGTATCGGCTCCTTTAGATTATTATAATAAGACACATGGTTATTATGTCATTCATCAAGAAACAGATGCAATGATTAAAGATATGTTAGTTCATTTATCTAAAAGTAATTTAGAAGAAACAATTGATTATATTAAAGAAGCTTATTTATAAATTCTATGTTTTGCATAGAATTTTTTTATAGAAATGATATAATAGCTATATTATATTTAAGGAGCTTGAAGATGAATTTTTTACATTTAAAATATTTAATAGAAGTTGAAAAATATGAATCTATTTCTAAAGCAGCACAGCATCTCTATATTAATCAACCACGTTTATCTAAAATTATTAAAGAAATAGAAGAAGAAGCTAATATAAAAATCTTTGAAAGACATAATAAAGGGGTTGTTCCAACAACTAAAGGAAGAGAATTTTTATCACAGGCTAAAAAAATTGTTCAAGAAGTAGATTATTTAAAAAATATGTATCAGGATGATCCTCATAAATTGAATTTAGATATTTGTGTCCCTCGTTCAAGTTACATCTCAGAAGCTTTTATTGAATATTTAAAAATGGATAATAATATGAAAAAGAAATTGAATCTAAATTATCGAGAAACGAATTCAATTGATACGATTCAAAATGTTTATGATGGAGAAAATAATTTAGGAATTGTACGTTTTCCTTTAAGAGGTCAAGATTATTATTTCAATATTTTAAATTTAAAAGAATTGACTTATGAAAAACTATTTACTTTTGATTATCAAATACTTATTTCAAAAGATAATCCTCTTAAAGATAAAGATATCTATATGAAAGATTTAAAGAAACAAATTGAATTAAAACATGGAGATATTCATATTCAAGAAGATCATCATAATCATAAGCATATGAACATTTATGAAAGAGGAATACAATTTGAACTTTTAAATGAGATTCCAGAAACTTATATGTGGGTTGCCCCAATGCCTAAAAAGCTTTTTAAAACAAAATGATTTTGTTTTAAAAACATGTAAAGATAAGAAAATACCATATGTTGATTATTTAATTTATCGAAAAGGATATATTTTATCAAAAGAAGATCAAAATTTTATAGAATGTTTGAAAAATGTAATCGAACAAGTGAAGTGAAAAAATGCACATGTAATGTGAAAAAAATAACTTGATATATAAAAAAAGGCATATCACTATGCCTTTTTAGTATCTAACCAAAAATAAATGTAAGTGCTATCATTAGAGATAGGAAAAGAGGAGAATAAGTTATGCAAAGATTTACATTACCTAGAGATTTATATCATGGAAAAGGTGCTTTAGAAGCCCTTAAAACATTAGAAGGAAAAAAAGCTATTGTATGTGTTGGTGGAGGATCAATGAAACGTAATGGTTTTTTAGATCGTGCTGTTAACTATTTACAAGAAGCTGGAATGGAAGTTAAATTATTTGAAGGTATTGAACCAGATCCATCAGTTGAAACTGTTATGAAAGGTGCAGCTGTTATGGAAGAATTTAATCCAGATTGGATTGTTGCCATGGGTGGAGGTTCACCAATTGATGCAGCAAAAGCTATGTGGATTAAATATGAATATCCAGATATCACATTTGAAGATATGTGCAAAGTATTTGGTATTCCAAAATTACGTAAAAAAGCTCATTTCTGTGCTATCCCATCTACTAGTGGTACAGCAACAGAAGTTACTGCTTTCTCAATTATTACAGATTATAATAAAGGAATTAAATATCCTATCGCTGACTTTGAAATTACACCAGATGTTGCTATCGTTGATCCTGATTTAGCTGAAACAATGCCAGTTAAATTAGTTGCTCATACTGGTATGGATGCAATGACTCATGCTATTGAAGCATATGTTTCTACAGCAAACTGTAATTATACAGATCCACTTGCTATTCATGCAATTGAATTAATTCAAGCTAACTTAGTAAAATCATATAATGGAGATATGGCAGCAAGAGATACAATGCATGATGCTCAATGTTTAGCTGGTCAATCATTCTCTAACGCTTTATTAGGTATCGTTCACTCAATGGCACATAAAACAGGTGCTGCTTTCGTTGATCAAGGTGGACATATTATTCATGGTGCAGCTAATGCAATGTATTTACCAAAAGTTATTGCTTTCAACGCAAAAGATCCAACAGCTAAAAAACGTTATGGTGTCATCGCTGATTACATGCATTTAGGTGGAGCAGATGATGATGAAAAAGTTGCTTTATTAATTAAATATTTAAGAGGTATGAATGATGAATTAAATATTCCTCATGGAATCAATAAATATGGTGCAGACGGTATGCCAGCTGAAACTGGATTTGTTCCAGAAGATATCTTCTTAGCACGTGTTGATGAAATTGCTGATAATGCAATTGCTGATGCATGTACAGGATCAAACCCACGTATTCCAAACCATGATGAAATGGTTGCTTTATTAAAAGCTTGCTACTATGATACAGAAGTAGATTTCTAATAGAATAAATGAGGTCCTAAATAAAGGACCTCATTTTTTTATGTGCATATACTATAAATACGTTTTTTAGGTGTTTAATACATACTTATGAAAACAATAATTTTTTTTATTTATCTATAATAAAGATAGATAAAGGGGGTAGCTATTATGAAGTATGCAATATTAGATGGAAAATTAACTCATATTTCTAAAGTGAAAAAAGGAACAATTGCCAGAGTTTTTGGATACAGTGATGATTTAGTAATAGCTGTAGGTGGTAGGGAAAGAAAATATTGGAAATATTTAGATGTGAAACGTACAAGAATGTATCAAGGATTATAGGAATAACATTGTTTATTCCTTTTTTTGTATGTATAATAGAATTATTGGAGGTTATAGGATGAAATATGGAAATGAGATAAAAAATATATGTCATCTTGCATGGCCTGCTATTATTCAAGAAGCAATGAATACGGTAGTAACTTATGTAGATACAGGGATGGTTGGTTCTATGGGAGCAACAGCTTCTGCAGCAGTTGGTTTAACATCTACTGTTACTTGGCTGTTAGGAAGTATTTCGGTTGCCTTTGGAGTAGGTGTCTTAGCCGTATGTGCTCAGTCAGATGGCGCTAAAGATTATAAAAAAGTACAGATTGCGGGTCAACAAGCCTTATTTATTTCTTTTATTATAGGATTGATAACAACTATTATTAGTATCATAATTGCTCCATTTTTACCTGGTTGGCTCAATGGTGCCAAAGAAATAAGGCATGATGCCTTTTTTATATTTTTTAATTGTATCAGCACCATTTATATTTAGAACATTTATTATTATTCTCTCTTCAACTTTAAGAGCTGTTAAAGATATGAAAACACCAATGATGATCAACGTTTATATGAATATAATCAATATCGTTTTAAATTTCTTTTTAATTTATCCGACAAGAAAGATATTTGGTATAACTGTTTATGGAGCTGGTTTATCCGTAGCCGGAGCAGCGATAGCTTCAGCTATTTCTTATATTGTTGGAGGAATTTTGATTTTTAGACATTATTATCAAAATAAAATCTTTGATTTTAAACATACAGGATTTCATTTTCATAAACCAGTATGTTTAGAATGTTTAAAAATTTCTATTCCTGTTGTTATGGAAAGAAGTGTTATTTGTTTAGGACATGTTACTTTTGCTTCGTTGATTGCTAAATTAGGAGTTGTTTCTTTGGCAACACATTCGATAGCAATTCAAGCAGAACAAGCGTTTTATGCACCGGGGTATGGTTTCCAATCAGCAGCAAGTACACTTGTAGGAAATGCTGTTGGTGAAAAAGATGAATCTAAAGTTAAAAGAATGACGTATCTTACATGTGCAATTACTTTAAGTATCATGGTTATTGCTGGTGTTTTATTATTCATAAATGCATCAAAATATTATGTCGATTTTTACTCCTGATCAAAAAAGTTATCGCTTTAGGAACTAGGGTATTAAGGATTGTTTCTATTAGTGAACCAATCTATGGTATCTTGATTATTTTAGAAGGAACTTTTAATGGAATGGGGGATACCAAAGCACCATTTGTATTTTCTTTGATTACGATGTGGGGAATAAGGATTTTTGGTTCAATGCTCATGATCAATGTCTTTTCATTTGGACTTGAAAGTGTTTGGATCATGATGGTTTTAGATAATATTTCTAGATGTTTATTATTATCAACACGTTTTTTGAAAGGAAAATGGAAATATCGGGTTTATCAATAGGAGGAAAGAAAATGAAATATAAAAACTTTGAAAATACAATTATCGCAAGAATTGATAAGGGTGAAGATATTGTTGAACAAGTTAAAAATATTGCTTTAAAAGAAAATATCAAACTTGCAAGTATTCAAGCTTTAGGTGCAATTAATGATTTTACAGTTGGTGTTTTTAAAACAAAGGAAAAGAAATATTATGCTAATGAATTTAAAGGTGATTATGAAATTGTATCTCTTACGGGAACTATTAATACAATGAATGGTGAATATTATAGTCATATGCATCTATCTGCTGGAAATGATCAAGGAGAAGTTTTTGGTGGTCATTTAAATAAAGCAATTGTTTCAGCAACATGTGAAATGGTTATTCAAGTCATCAATGGACAAGTAGATCGTTACTTTGATGAAGAAATTGGATTAAATTCATTAAAATTATAAAGGAGCTAACTATGGAATATTTAACATTACCACAAACGGATTTAAAGGTATCAAAGATTGCTTTAGGATGTATGAGATTGCTGATAAAAGCATTGAAGAAGTGGAAGAACTTGTCAAAACTGCTCTAGAATCAGGAATTTAATTTTTTTTGATCATGCAGATATTTATGGTGGAGGAAAATCAGAAGAATTATTTGGTGAAGTATTAAAAAGACATCCTGAATTATAGAAAACAGATGATTATTCAAAACAAAGTGTGGTATGTTCTGGAAAAAGATATGATTTTTCTAAGGAACATATCTTAAAATGTG
>ENA-OPYX01001765-OPYX01001765.1-human-gut-metagenome-genome-assembly--contig:-NODE-1765-length-10793-cov-3.840521_pt1 | contig 10793 bp, 12 predicted proteins | sample MGYA00242639_ERZ504486 | MGnify/ENA primary metagenome ERZ504486 (study PRJEB26092, sample SAMD00036296) | human gut metagenome | host: Homo sapiens | study: EMG produced TPA metagenomics assembly of... | reverse complement strand
GGAATACCATCATTTTTTCGCGGTAAAGCGGATCGCGGAAATGGGAGGATTCTTTCTGCTGCGTCGCATCCGGCAGAAGATTTCCGATTAGAAAATCATTTACCGATGAAATCGGATATGGAAAATCCGGGTGGGACGGGAGGTGCTTTAACAGCATTTGGGCTGCGGTGAGATGTAAGATAAAACCTGGCATGGGAATGAAGATGTCCTTTCGTATTTGCTTCTAATCTAAACAAAATGGCAGCGTTTGTCAAATTCTATTTACTTGGCATGATAGGATGAAACCTCATGTGTGCTTCTTAATTTGATCATTTTATACATAATGATGAAATTAAATTGACAATGATAAAATTAACGAATATACTGAAATCATAGCAGAAATACAACATATTGGAGAACGCAAATGAGACAGTTTACTTACCAGGAAAAGTGGAAAAAATTACTCACGCCGGAAATAGTATCTTATCTGACGCAGATTCATGAATTCAAAGGAGAGCAGACTTTGTTCATCGAAGCAAAAGCGGATGCGCTGAATCAGCTTGTTGAAATTGCAAAAATTCAGAGTACAGAAGCATCGAACAAAATTGAGGGTATTTACACTTCGGATGAACGGTTAAGAGCCCTGGTGCGGGATACGACGAGACCGAAAACGCGCAGCGAGCGTGAAATTGCCGGTTACCGGGATGTGCTGAATACAATTCATGAAAGTCATGATTACATTCCACCCAAGCCGTCCATTTTTTTGCAGCTTCATCGAGATCTGTAAAAATTTTGAAGGATATGACATCGGCGGAAAGTATAAAACAGTAGATAATGTGATAGAAGAAGAGGATACGATCGGAAATACATTTATTCGATTTCGCCCGGTTCCGGCATGGGAGACACCGGCAGCAGTCGAAGCATTATGTGCGGCCTTTGAACAGGCGATGGGATCGGAACAGATAGATCCACTGCTTTTGATTCCCATGTTCATTCTCGATTTTCTGTGCATTCATCCTTTTAATGACGGAAATGGAAGAATGAGCCGTCTGCTTACTTTACTTTTATACTATCGGGCAGGCTATATTGTAGGAAAATATATCAGTATCGAGAAATTAATCGAAACGACAAAAGAAGAATATTATGAGTGCCTGCGGCAGAGCTCCGAACAATGGCATGAAAACGAAAATGATTATGAGCCATTTGTGAAATACATGCTCAGCATTATGATTGCGGCATACCGAGATTTTTCTTCCAGAGTGAATCTGCTGACAACATCTGGAATGTCAAAGCCGGATCGTGTAAAAGAAATCATTCGTACAACACCGGGGCAGATTACCAAAATGGAAATATTAAAAATGTGTCCGGACATCAGCCAGGTAACGGTTCAGAGGGCACTTGCTGATTTGCTATCGTCTGGTGAAATCCTGAAAATCGGCGGCGGGCGATATACGAAATATACATGGAATAATAATTAACAAAAGGGAGAAGTTGAAGAGATGATTACTGGTGAATTAAAAAATAAAATTGATGCATTGTGGGATATTTTTGCGGCGGGAGGCCTTGTAAATCCGCTGGAAGTCATTGAACAGATCACCTATCTGATGTTTATCCATGATCTGGACGACTCAGATAATATTCGTGCCAAAGAGAGTGCCATGTTGGCCTGCCGTATCAGAGTATTTTCGTGGAAGAAGTAAAAATAGGAGAAAGAACGATTGACGGATCGCAGCTGAAATGGTCGGTATTTCACGACTTTCCTGCTGATCGGATGTATTCTGTGATGCAGGAATGGGTATTTCCATTCATTAAGACATTGCATAGTGACAAAAACAGTGCGTATTCCAAATATATGGATGACGCAATCTTTAAACTGCCGACACCGCTGGTACTGTCGAAGGTGGTAGACTCGTTGGACGAAATTTATAAAATGATGAGCGAAATTCAGGCAACCGATGTACGGGGAGATGTGTATGAATATCTTCTTTCGAAAATTGCTCAGTCCGGCCGTAACGGTCAGTTTAGAACACCTCGCCACATTATTCGTATGATGGTGGAAATGATGGATCCATCCAGCAGTGAAATGATCTGCGATCCGGCCTGCGGAACTTCTGGTTTTCTGGTTGCAGCAGGAGAGTATTTAAAAGAAACAAAAAAAGAAGAAATCTTTTTTGATAAACAGAAAAAAGATCACTACATGAATCATATGTTCCATGGATACGATATGGATCGAACGATGCTTCGTATCGGCGCGATGAATATGATGACACATGGAATTGACAATCCATTCATTGAGTATAGAGACAGTTTATCTGATCAGAATGGCGACAAAGATAAATATACGCTTATTCTGGCAAACCCTCCATTTAAAGGAAGCCTTGACGCAGAGTCCGTATCCGGTGATTTGCTGAAAGTGTGCAAGACGCAAAAAAACAGAACTGTTATTCCTGGCATTATTTCTGCGGATGCTGAAAATCGGCGGTCGCTGTGCCTGCATTGTACCAGATGGAGTTTTATTTGGGTCGTCTACGGCGCACAAGGCAATTCGAAAAGAAATCGGTAGAAAAACCAGAGACTGGAAGCAGTTGTTTCCATGCCGCCGGTGTATTTAAGCCTTACGCGGGAGTATCAACGGCGATCCTGATCTTCACCAAAACCGAACATGGCGGAACCGATCAGGTCTGGTTCTACGACATGACCGCCGGTGGCCTCAGCCTGGATGACAAACGGTCACCAATTGCGGAAAATGATATTCCGGATATCATAGAGCGATTTAAACATCTCGATCAGGAAGTGGACAGAAAACGCACGGACAAATCTTTCCTGGTTCCGAAAAAAGAGATTGTGGAGAACGGGTATGATCTCAGCATTAACAAATACAAAGAAGTAGAATACATCCCGGTGGAGTATCCGCCGACATCAGAAATCATGGCAAATATCCGCCAGCTGGAATGGGAGATTGGGAAAGAGATGGATGAGTTGGAGAGGTTATTGAATTTATAAAGGGAAAGAAGGACGCTGATGACGAGAAACGTAAAACATTTTTTAGAAATAAAAAAAGAAACGAGCAGCCCGCTTGAGTCATAAGACTGTACGGTGAAAACCCATTTCTTAATATTTATACTACGTAAAAATACATTTGTTGTCAAGTGATGAAAAGAAATTAAAATCTGTTTTGAAATCAGGAGTATCTACGGCGATCCTGATCTTTACCAAGACCGAACACAGCTGAGCCGATCAGGGCAGACATCCGTCAATTGGAGCAGGAGATCGGGAAAGAGATGGATGAGCTGGAGAAATTATTGAAATAGGAGGGGACCAAATTGCCTAGAGTGAGTAAACGTGGGGGATTTTCTGATAGAAATGGAATTAAACCAGAAAGCGTAGAGATTCAATTAAAAAAATTTGATCAAAGGACAAGAATACAATTGCAAAACTTGATCAGTGAATTATATGGGGACATATATAGCGGGGAGTTAAAGTACGGTTATAGCGGAAGAAATACACAAAATTTTTTCAAATTTGTTCTTGGTGAAATATACGCAGAACCGGTTAATTCACAGAAAATATATAAGGATACTGAAATTTTTAAATTGATTAACAATACGATGTTAAATGATGAATATGATGATGTGCTAACATTAACAGAAGCTATTGTTCAATATTGGGATGATTATTTGAAAGGTAGCAATCCTAGTTATTATAATGAGTATGTTGGATATACAGATAACTCTTTATTTGATTATGTAAATTCGATTTTTGAAAGAGAATACATAGGTTATAGATTTATAGACGAAAAAATAGTGCCTATTAGTGATAAACATGAGGTATCAGCGATACGAGAAGCGCTAGAAAATAAGTATCAGCCAGTGCGAGAACATATTGTTAAGGCAAATACTTTGTTAGCAGATAGAGAAAATCCGGATTATGAAAATTCAATAAAAGAAAGTATAAGCGCAGTCGAGGCTATTTGTGAAATATTAACTTCAACGGGAGGAAAAGAGGCCACGCTTGGAAGCATGTTGAAAAAATTAGAAGATAAAGGAATTAAAATACATCCGGCATTAAAAGCGGCATACAGCTCATTATATGGATATACCAGTGATGCAAGTGGAATTCGACATGCAAAAAATGTAGGAGGAAAGAATTCTACGTTCGAAGAAGCGAAGTATATGCTGGTGGTTTGTTCTGCTTTTGTCAATTATTTAATAGCACTAGAGGCGAAATGAGTAAAGAAAGGACTATTCGAATTATCAAATTCGGATTTGTGGGATAAATGTATGTATGTTAGGCTAGGAGAAATATGTGATTTTCAATCTGGAGGAACACCATCCAAAAATAATCAAAAATTTTTCGGTGGAGATATTCCGTGGATCACAACAGTAGCTTTAAATGGTTCGGGAATCGATGGAAGTGACGCAGTAAATTGGATTACAGAAGACGCTATTAAACAAAGTGCAGCCAAAATTGTTCCGGCAAATTCCATAATGATAGGAACACGTGTTGGAGTGGGAAAAGTAGCCATTAATTTAGTTGATATGTCTACCAGTCAAGATGTTGTTTCTCTGATTGGAATAGATGGAACTAGATGGTGTAAAGAGTATCTTTGCAAGTGTTTGACTGGAAAAAGTCAATATCTAAATTCCCAAGCACGTGGCGCAACAATTAAGGGTATAAAAATTGATACACTTGCAAATTTGAAAATACCAGAGATACCAATTGAAAAACAGTATGAAGTTTCAAGGATAATTGATAAAACGAGGATTATTATAGAACAACGAAAACAAGAGCTTACGAATTTAGATGAGCTGATGAAAGCCCGATTTGTCGAGATGTTTGGTACCTATCCGGCTAATGAAAAAAGGTGGAATGTCGGGACTATTAGAGATGTAGTAACAGAGGTACGGTATGGATCCAGCCGAAAAGCAGCAGAAGGAATGCAAGGTCAGTATTTATATTTACGTATGAATAATATTACGTATAGTGGCGAACTAGTGTTAAATGATATTAAAACCATTGATGTACCAGAAAAAGAGCTTCTCAAGTGTTCAGTACAGCGTGGAGATGTTCTTTTTAATCGTACAAATAGTAAAGAACTAGTAGGAAAAACATGTGTTTATAACCGAGATGAAATGATGGTGCTTGCTGGATTTATTATAAGAGTTCGCGTGAATGAAAAAATATTACCGGAGATATTATCGACGTTTTTAAATACAGATTTTTCAAAAAAGATGTTATATGGGATGTGTAAATCAGCTATTGGTCAGGCAAACATTAATGCGCAAGAGTTTCAGAACATAGAAATTTATATTCCAGATATGAAATCACAAGAACAGTTTGTTGAATTTAAAAAGCAGATTGACAAATCAAAAGTTGCAGAATAAGATACAAAATTTTTATAGGCAAATACAGTCTAACATATTAAAATGATTACAGGGAATTTTGCAATGAAGAATTTGCAGGAGAATTTTATGAAAATATAAAATTAAAAGATACAGTAAACAAGAAGGTACTACCCGGGCAGCCCGTTTCTTGTTTATGTATCTTTAAACTATTTTGATCATAAACGATGAAACCTAATTTGTCAAGCGGGAGGGAATTGTCTTGGATAATAAAATAATCTATCATGGAAGTAATATGAAAGTTGAGATACCCAAAATCATGATAAATGGCTACTACAAAGATTTTGGTTACGGTTTTTACTGCACAAATCTGAAAAAACAAGCCATACGATGGGCTATGACGAAAAAAAGGTGATTCCGTTATCAATACGTATTCCTATCAGAGAAATGAGAATCTCCAGATTAAAACATTTGAAGAAATGACAGAAGAGTGGCTGCAATTTGTAGTAGACTGCAGAAGAGGAATAGAACACAATTATGATATCGTAGAAGGTCCAATGGCAGATGATCAGATTTGGAACTATGTGGAGGATTATGTAAGCGGAGAAATATCAAAAGAAGCCTTCTGGGCATTGGTGAAATTTCGGTATCCGACACACCAGATTGTATTCTGTACGGAAACAGCATTGAAAACAATTCATTATGAAGGAAGTGAGAAGGTATGACAAACAAATTTTTCCCGGATGAATTTATTGAGAAGAATGATCTCTATTTCATGTGCTACATGATCGAGCGTGTTGCAAGAAAGCTTCATCAGCACAACAATTATGTTGTAAATGCAATCGGAAAGGACGAGCTTTATCGTCTGATCAGTCTTGCTAATGTACTTCACTGTGAAAATCCAGAGGCATTAGAAGACCGATGGATCGAAGAGTATCAGCTCCAAAATGGTGAATTTGACATCACCAATGTAAATAAAGATTTAGTAGATCATATTCCAAGCGCAACTCAGATCGGAAAAGTATATCAGCGTCTGATTCTTGATACTGCTGATAAAGACGAAGACTATGTAGACGGACTCATCCGAGTTTATAATAATGAGATCTGCAGCATTATCGATAATTACGAATGCAGTGCATATTACGAACCATCTTATGTAATAGCAAGAGCCTATTTTAACGGAGGATTTTAAGAAATCAAAGGGAGGTGCGCATGGTTACGAATTTGATTATTTGAAAAAAGAACCTAAATTTTCCGCCTTTGCCGACGTTGCCGTGTCCGCAGAAAAGATTATTTTACTCGACCCGGAGGCCAGTATTTTGAACAGCCGACGGGCGATGGAGTTTGCAGTGAAATGGATGTATTCTGTGGATAATGCGCTCGAGATGCCGTACCAGGACAACCTGCAGAGTCTGATGAACAGTGAGGATTATCGCCAGACAATCGGCCCGGATTTGTGGAAGCGGATGGACTATATTCGGCGGAGCGGAAATAATGCGGCACACAGCAGCAGAAAACTGGGACGGGATGAAGCGATGCTTTGCCTGGAAAATCTTTTTATTTATCTCGATTATATTGCATACTGCTATTCCGATCAGTATCAGCGGAGAGTCTTCGACAAAACATTGATCACAGCGCGGATAGAGAAAGCGAAAAAGTCGAAAGAAGATGCGAAAGCAGCAAAAGAAGCTCTGGAGAAAGAACTGGAGAAAGCGGCGCAGCAGGAGCTTGACCTGAAAAAACTAAGTGCAGAAAATGCTTCTCTGCGGGAAGAATTGTCCGCGCGCCGTCAGGAACAGCAGCAGACGTATGTTCCCAAACCGCTGGAACTGTCCGAGTATCAGACGCGAAAACTTTATATCGATTCCATGCTGACAGAAGCAGGCTGGGTGGAAGGCAGAGACTGGATCAATGAGGTGGAAATTCCGGGAATGCCGAATAAATCAGAGGTTGGCTTTGCTGATTATGTCCTTTATGATGATATGCACCGACCGCTCGCGGTAATTGAAGCAAAGCGCACCTGTGTAGATGTTTCCAAGGGAAGACAGCAGGCAAAATTGTATGCGGATCTGCTGGAAAAAACATACAAAAGACGTCCCGTTGTCTTTCTTACAAATGGATTTGACACGCGTATTATTGATGGCCAGTATCCGGAGCGAAAATGTTCTGTGATTTATTCGAAGAGAGATCTGGAAAAGTGGTTTAATTTGCGGTCTATGCGCACAAGTCTGAAGCATATTACCGTGGACAAAAATATTGCGGGACGCTATTACCAGGAAGCTGCCATAAAAGCAGTGTGCCGCAGCTTTGATGAAAAGAACCGCAGGAAAGCACTGCTTGTCATGGCGACCGGTTCTGGCAAGACGCGAACGGTGATTGCACTGTGCGATGTATTATTAAAGGCAGGCTGGGTAAAAAATGTTCTTTTCCTGGCAGACCGAAATTCACTTGTTATGCAGGCAAAACGAAGTTTTGTGAACCTGCTGCCGAATCTGTCCTGTACCAATTTGGTTGAAGAAAAGGATAACTACAATGCGCACTGTGTTTTCTCTACGTACCAGACAATGATCAATTGTATTGATACAGTTCATGACAGCGAGGGAAAACTGTTTACCTGCGGCCATTTTGATCTGGTGATCTGTGATGAGGCGCATCGATCAATTTACAATAAGTATCGGGATATTTTTAATTATTTCGATGCGCCGCTGGTAGGACTCACTGCAACGCCCAAAGATGAAATTGATAAAAATACGTATGAAGTCTTTGAACTGGAAAACGGCGTTCCGACGTATGGATATGATCTGGCGCAGGCGGTAAAAGACGGTTATCTTGTAGATTATGTTTCGGTGGAATCGCGATTGAAATTCATCGAACAGGGAATTGTGTATGATGAATTGTCGGAGGAAGACAAAGAAACGTATGAGGCAACATTCGAAGACGAGAACGGAAATCTGCCGGAATCAATCAGTTCATCCGCGTTAAATACCTGGATTTTTAATGAAGATACCATAAAACAGGTATTGCATATTCTGATGACGAATGGCATCAAGATTGATTATGGGCAGAAGCTTGGAAAAACAATTATTTTCGCGAAAAAGCACAAGCATGCAGAAGAAATACTCAGAGTTTTTCGAAAGGAATATCCGCAGTATCCAGATGACTATGCAAAAGTGATCGATAATAAAATTGAGTATGCGCAAAGTGCAATTGATGAATTTTCAGATGCGAAAAAAATGCCTCAAATTGCAATCTCTGTGGATATGCTGGATACCGGTATTGATGTGCCGGAGGTGCTGAACCTGGTGTTTTTCAAAAAGGTGATGAGTAAGGCGAAATTCTGGCAGATGATTGGACGTGGAACACGACTCTGCCCGGGCTTGCTGGATGGCGAGGATAAGCAGAAGTTTTATATTTTTGACTTTTGTGGAAACTTTGAGTTTTTCCGAATGAATAAAGGGAAAGCAACTGCAAATATGATTGCTTTGCAGGGAGCAATATTTAATTTGAAATTTGATATTGCCTACAAACTGCAGGATATTTCCTATCAGGTGGACAGACTGATTGCGTACCGTGATGCGCTGGTAAAACAGATGACAGAAAAGGTGCGGGAGCTGCCGAGAGATAATTTTGCGGTAAGGCAGCATCTGAAATATGTAGATTTGTACTCGGATGAAAAAAACTATAATGCTCTTACCTATGAAGATACGTTGCTTGTGCGTGAAGAAGTGGCACCGTTAATTCTTCCGGATAAAGATGAGGCAAGTGCAGTTCGTTTTGATGCATTGATGTATGGAATTGAACTGGCATATTTGATTGGAAAAAAATATACACGGGCCCGCAGTGATCTTATGAAAAGAGTAGCTGGTATTGCAAACGTTGCGAATGTTCCGGAAATTCAGGCACAGTCAGATCTGATTGGGCAAATTCTGCATACAGATTATATTGCGAATGCGGGAATCAATGAATTCGAAGAAATCCGGGAAAGATTACGGGATTTGATGAAATATATTCTAAAAACGAAATTGCTTTATAATACCAATTTTGATGATGACTTATTATCCATCGACTGGCGCGAGTCTGAACTGGAAAATGATGAGCTGAAAAATTATAAAGCAAAAGCGGAGTATTATATCCGGCAGCATCAGGACACGATTGCAATTGCGAAACTGAGAACAAATCAGCCGCTGACAGAAATGGATGTTGCCAGCCTGGAAAAAATTCTCTGGAATGAGATTGGTACGAAGCAGGATTACGAGCAGGAATTTGGAACGAAACCTTTGGGAGAATTTGTCCGGGAAATTGTCGGACTCGATATGAATGCAGCCAAAGAAGCGTTTTCAGAGTATCTGACGAATGCCGATCTTGACAGCAGACAAATTTATTTTGTGAATCAGATTATCGAATATATTGTTCATAATGGAATGATGAAAGACCTTTCCGTGCTTCAGGAAGCTCCGTTTACAGATCGGGGAAGTGTTGCGGAAGTCTTTACAGATCTGGCAGTCTGGATGGGCATTCGGAAAGTAATCAATCAGATTAACGAAAATGCGGTAGCGTAAATTCTAAAAAAAAACATAAACACCGGCAAATTTCTTGACATGGAAATTTGTCGGTGTTATTATTTAACGCGCGTAAATAAATAACGCTGTTAAGCATTTGCAGCAAAAGGAGGGGGAAACATGAAGGATGCATTTGAAAAACTGTTTCGTGCGGTGCACCAGTTTAAAAAACTGAACGTATCAGACCTGATTCCGGGACTCAGCAGTTCCGAATTTTCCGTTATGGGTGCGATTTTGCAAATGGGAGAAAACGGAAAAATTACAAGCTCAGAGCTGGCGGCGAAGACCAAAACACTTCCGCCGGCTGTGTCGCGCACACTGCGCGGACTGGAGGAAAAAGGATATGTAGAGCGGAGCGTTGACAAAAAAGACCGCAGAAATACGTATATCAGTCTGACAGAGAAGGGCTGGAAAAAGGGGGAAGAGGTACGGGACAGAATGCAGGACTTTGGCTGCTCTGTGATGTCACAGTTAAAGGAAGAGGATATAGATCAGCTGGTTGCTTATCTGGATCGTATCTATGAGATCGCAGAAAAAGAAATTGACACCCGAAAACGACAGAATTAGTGTGCCGGCAAGCTGGTACACAAAAAAAGACAGAAAGGGGAAAAAATGAGTAAGATTTTCAAGAACATGATCCCGTACTGGAAATCGATTCTCGTGATTCTTGTGCTTCTGTTTGTCCAGGCGTGGTGCGACCTGTCGCTCCCGTCGTACACATCCGATATTATTGATGTGGGCATTCAGAACAGTGGTGTTGAGCACGTTACACCGAAACGAATCACAGAGGAAGAATTTCAGACGGCCGAGTTTATCATGACGGATGATGAGGTGGATTTATGGGAAAGCCTCTATACGAAAAAGGACGGCTATTATGAACGGAACAAAGCTTCTGAAAAAGAACTTGATGAAA
>ENA-OPYX01001760-OPYX01001760.1-human-gut-metagenome-genome-assembly--contig:-NODE-1760-length-10810-cov-10.094262_pt1 | contig 10810 bp, 7 predicted proteins | sample MGYA00242639_ERZ504486 | MGnify/ENA primary metagenome ERZ504486 (study PRJEB26092, sample SAMD00036296) | human gut metagenome | host: Homo sapiens | study: EMG produced TPA metagenomics assembly of... | reverse complement strand
TTACTTTTCTTGCTCATGAAAGAAAAGTAAGTATAAAAATGTAGGTGTTCATTTCTTTGGTGGCAAAGAAACGAACTAAAGAAAGCCACCGCAGATAAAATTTTTAGCTTTGAAAAAAATATATAGGCATTCATTTTCTTTAGTGATAAAGAAAACGAATCAAAGAAACTACCCTGCTCACGCACTTTTTACTTTGTCAAAGATAAAAATATGTCAACAACGTTCTAAACTCGCAAGCTCAAACAGTAGAACTAAAAACGTAGCCATATTTTTATCTTTGCCAATAGCCTGATGGCTACCATAAAAAGATGCTAAAATGCGGGAAAAAATAGGTATTATTAGAAAATTTTCCACATAAGATGTAGGAGTTCATTTCTTTAATGGTAAAGAAACGAACCAAAGAAAGTTACCGCAGATAAAATTTTAGCTTTGAAAAAATATATAGGTATTCATTTTCTTTAGTGGTAAAGAAAACGAAGCAAAAGAAACCACTCTCTCACGCACTTTTTATGATAGCCTTATGGCTACCATAAAAAGATGCTAAAATGCGGGAGAGATTTGGTGTTATTTAAGATTTCTTTTTTACAAATAAGTATCTACCTATTGTTTTGAAGTAAATAATATATTTTACTTATGAATAGATATATGATAATATAAGGTCAAGGTTGAACAAGGTATTAATTAAGAAATTATAAATAAGATAATTTATGAAAGAAGGCTTTATATTATGATTAGAAAAGTTCCTGTACCTACTGCTGGGGTGATGCTTGGATTGGCGGCTCTTGGTAATTTGCTTGCACCATATTCCATGATTTTGAAATATGCTTGCGGTATTAGTTCTGCGTTTTTAGGGGTGTTGTTATTTAGTAAAATTATTTTACATCCGCAGATGATGAAAAATGATTTGAATGGAAATTCTATTTTTGCCAGTGTGTTTGCTACTTTCTTTATGGCGATTATGCAGCTTTGCACTTATACTTTTCCGTTTGCACCTATAGCTAGTGAAGTAGTTTGGTATGGGGCGATTTGTGGTCATTTTATGTTGATGGCATGGTTCACTTATCGCTATATCATCAATTTTGAATTAAGAGATGTTTTCCCAACATATTTTATAGCATATGTAGGTATTGTGGTAGCGTCTGTTACAGCACCTACTTTTAATCACCACAATTTAGGTGAATATATTTTCTGGTTTGGTTTCACTATGTATATGATATTATTCGCTCTTGTTACTATCCGTTATTGCAGTAAACATGCAATCGCTGAACCAGCTAAACCTTTATTTTGTATCTATACTGCACCAATGAGTTTAAGTTTAGCAGGATATCTTGCTTGTGTTGCTGATAAATCTTTAATCATGATTGTGATTATGCAGATATTAGCTCAAGGATTATTTGTGGCAGTGCTTACACAGATGCCAAAACTTTTAAAATTAAAATTCTATCCAAGCTATGCAGCATTTACTTTCCCATTTGTTATTACTGCGATTGCACTTCGTCAGACTGTTAGTTATTTAAATGAAATCAATATAGCAGTACCTGGTATTTTAAATTATGTAGTAGGAGTAGAAACTATCTTAGCTACAGCGATTGTAACTTATGTGTTCATCAGATATTTGAAATTCTTACATGAACAAATGATTGTAAATATGGGGGATAGAGCAAAAACTGTTTTTGGTACTATAACTAATATTGTTAAATAATGAAGCCTTCAAAATTATAAGAATATACCTAATACTATTAGTTAGATTTATATCTAAACCTATTTTTTATTTTATGATAAAATAAAAAGACAAGTAAAATACTTGTCTTTAATGATATAATTCTTGGCATAGGGAATAAATTGATGTGTCATGCCTCTCTTTTAGGGAGGTGGTAAATATGACGAATTATGAAGTATTGTCTTTGATAATATCTTTATTAACGCTTGTATTTACTATACTTTCTTATTTTAATTGATTTTAAAATAAAAAAGAAGCCATCTTGATGGACAGCCTCTTCTTCAACAATAACACTATAAGAAGAGGGCTGACATCGGCAAACATCAGTTTATTCTCTTCTTTGTTTATTATACTACAATGAATATGGCAAAACAAGTTGAATTAATTTAGATATTATATTAGGTATTATAATTGATTTGTTTTACTAAGGACAGGATATTGTTATCAAAAAGCATTTTGCCAAATAGTCTATAGATGGTATAATATAGCTATTGTTTTTAACTATTTATAATTTGTATATATAAGAAAGGATGGAAATGAATGGTTGAATCAGCATGGTCGCTATTGCCTCCGATAATTACCATAGTATTGGCTTTGGCGACAAAAGAAGTATACATGTCGTTGATTGTGGGTATCTTTGTAGGGGCTTTAATGTTCACAGGCTTTGATTTATTAGCTGCTATTGATACATTTTTTGCAATTATGTCCGATAAAGTTGGCGGAAATGTATATATTTTAGTATTTTTGGTCTTATTAGGTATTATTGTAGCAGCTATTGCTCGCTCTGGTGCTTCTCGTGCTTATGGTGAATGGGCAGCAAGTGTAATCAGAGGAAAACGCAGTTCCTTACTCGTTACTTCTATCTTAGGGGTAGTTATCTTTATCGATGACTATTTTAACTGTTTGACTGTAGGTACAGTTATGCGACCTGTTACTGATAAATTTAATGTAACTCGTGCAAAACTCGCTTATATCATCGATGCTACAGCAGCACCAATTTGTATTATCGCTCCAGTATCTAGCTGGGCAGCAGCAGTTAGTTCTTCACTTCCAGAAGACAGTGCTATTGATGGTTTCTCCTTATTCTTGCAGACAATTCCTTTTAATATGTATGCATGGTTTACTATTATCTTTATGTTGTTCTTGATTTGGACAGGTAAAGATTTTGCCGCTATGAAGACTTTAGAACAAAGAAGCAATGGTAAATTAATTATTCCTGAAGAATATAAAGAAGAACAGATGGAAATAGTAGGTAATGGTAAAATCTTAGATTTATTATTGCCACTTATCGTTTTAATCGGTGGCTGTATCTTCGGTATGCTTTATACTGGCGGTATTTTAGATGGTGCTAGTGTATCTGATGCTTTTGCAAATTGTGAATCTGCCAGAGGTCTAGTAATTGGTTCCTTTATCGCTTTAGTGTTCACATTCTTACTCTATGTGCCACGTGGAGTACTCCGCTTTGGCAAATTCTGTGAATGTTTTAACCAAGGTTTTAGAGCAATGACACCTGCTATCTTTATCTTATGTCTTGCTTGGAGCTTATCTGGTGTTTGCGGTGAAGATTATTTAAATATCGGTGGTTATGTTGGCGGTATCGTATCCAATAATGCTACTGTAGGTATGTTCATGCCAGCAGTATTCTTCCTTGTAGCTATCGGTCTTGCTTTTGCTACTGGTACTTCTTGGGGTACATTCGGTATCTTGATTCCTATCGCTCTTGCTGTAGTATCTACTGATCCTCATCTTTTAGTAGTTACAGTAGCAGCAGTATTAGCTGGTGCTGTAGGTGGTGACCATGTATCACCAATATCTGATACTACTATCTTGGCTTCTGCGGGGGCTCAATGTAGCCATATCGACCATGTAAGTACACAGGTTCCATATGTAATCGTAGTAGCTACATGCTCTTTCTTAGGATATTTAGTAGCAGGTATTGCAGGCAGTGGCTGGAACGGTGTAGTAGCTGGTTTTGTTTTATTAGCTATAGCTATGACTTATATTTATAAAGTTTTAATGAAAGATTAATAAAGATTAATTAAGAAAACTCTAGGATTTATATTCTAGAGTTTTTTATATCTAAGTTTATATTTGATATTATTAGGAAAATTATATTTTTTGAAAAATATAAATATAAAATAAGGAAATAATATAGTAGTGGATTTTTACATATATATGATATAATATAGAATTAGTTAAGAATGGATTTATAAATTAATAATAAAATTTGTGGAGGATTTTATGGGAAGATTTTATAAAAAAGCGATAGTTACAGCTTTATTAGTATCAGCATTATCAACTACTGCTTTTGCGGCCTCAAAAGATAATACAGATTATGAAAATATACCACCAGAAGCTGTTATTGTTACAGATTTTAATAGTGATATCTTTAAATCATCAGCATTTTCTAATTATGATAATGAACATCAACAGTATAGATTAAGTAAATATGATATTATAAATGTGAGTATTGTGGGCTTTAATGATAGTCTTAATAAATCAAATACTATGGGACGATATGGATACACTTCTAGTGCGATTAATGGCAGTGTAAATTATAATTCTACATTAGCACAAACAGGTTTTAATGATATTGTAATTGGTCCTGATGGATATGCACAACTTCCATATGCTGGTTCAGTAAAACTTGCTGGGCTTACAGTTGACGAAGCAAAAGATTTACTCACTATGAAATTAGGAAGATATTTAAAAATACCATCTATGTCGGTGATAGTTACTTCTTATGGACCTAGAAAAGTACAGGTTTTAGGAGAAGTAGAAAAACCAGGCATTATAGAGCTTGCGGCAGATGACATGAATGTTTTGGCTGCTGTAACAAGTGCAGGTTGGGCAAATAAATATGGTCGTATCAAAAAAATACAAGTTATTCGCATTATTGATGGTGTGATGTATGTAAAAGAAGCTAATTTAAAAGATTATATCGAAAAACATGATATACGTCAGAATATAGAATTAAAAGATGGAGATATCTTATATATTCCTCGTTCTAATAAAATTGATCTTCAAGATGATATTATGCCTTGGATTAGTTTCTATGGATTATACAAAAATATTACTGATTAATGGAGTTTTGATTTAATGGATACACAAAATAATGATACAATTGATTTAAAAAAATTGTTTTCTTTAATGATAGAAAAGAAAACGATAGTTATAGCGATAATAGTAATTTGTACTATTATTGCCACTATAGTTGCTTTTGTCTTACCAAAATCTTATCAATCTACCACACTTGTACGTGTAAAATCTAACAACAGCTCTACTAGGGCTGGTTATGCAGCTATGGCAGCTGGCTTTGGTATAGATATAGGGGGAGGAAGTTCCGGTTCACCTGAATCTTATATAGAACTTATGAAATCTCGTGAAGTTTTAGAACCTATTATTGCTGAATTAGATTTGCCAGAGGAAACAAAGGAGAAAATGACAGCAGCAGGTTTTGCAAAATCTAATTTAGAGATAACTAATATTAAAAAGACAGAATTAATAACTATAGCTGCTTATGGTAAAACACCAGAAGAAGCACAGATGATTTCACAAGGGGTAGCAGATAATTTCTTAGCTTTGATGACTAAATTAAATAAAGAAGATAATTCCACTACTTTGAAATTCCTTGATGAACGTATAAAAATCGCTAAAGAAGAGATGGAAACAGCAGAAAATAAATTAGCTGCTTATCAGCAGGAGCATAAAATCTATGCACCTGATGAACAAGCCAAAGCTATTATTGCTAATTTAAATAATTATGATACAACTATTGCTCAGCTTCAAGCGCAGAGTGAAGGTGATAGTGCAAAACTTGCAGGTGTGACTAGCCAATTGGAACAGCAAAATGCTTCTTTATTAGAATATAATGTATCTGATAATACAAATATCGGTAATATTCGTGAGTCTATTGTTAATAAACGTGTAGAACTTGTAGGTCTTCAACAACAGTTCACTGATGAACATCCAGATGTGATTAAAGCGAAAGAAGAATTAAATAGCCTAGAAAAATCATTATCTGATGAGATCGCAAAGGCTGTAAATTCTCAATCAGTGACTTTAAGCCCAGTACAAGCGAGCCTCTTAAAAGATAAAATCAGTACAGAAGTGCAGATATCTGTAAATAATGCTTCTTTAGAAGCTTTGAAAGCAAAACAAGCAGACGCTCAAGAGAATATAGCTACATTATCCGCTGATAGTGTGGAATATATGCGTCTATCTCGTGAAGCGACTATAACAGGTCAAGTATATACTTCTCTTGTTCAGAACTATGAACAGACTAGAATTCAAGAAGCGAAAGATTCTATGGATATTCAGATCATCGATGCAGCAGATCTGCCAAAAGAAGATATGCCAGCTAAGCCAAATAAAAAATTAATTGTGGTTATCGGTTTTGTTTTAGGTATAATGATCAGCTTTGGCTATACTTTATATAATTATAGTAGAAGATATGGTTTATAATAGAATTTAAAAATATAAAATGGAGAAGAATTACTTCTCCTTTTATACTATAAATAAAATAAATGCAATGTAGGTGAATTTATTGGCACAGAATTATAAAACTAATTTAAACAGAATATCCGCATAATTTGGTCCGGTATATCACTGATGGCAGATTATCTAGCAGTATTATTAGCTGAACTGATAGCAATATATTTTAGTGAGGAAAATCTTCGCTATATAGATTTATTTATCGTTATACCGTTTATTTATATAGCTTTTATCGCTGCTGCAAGGACTTATCGTCGCATTATTCCTTTTTGGCAGAGGGTTGAGTCGCTTTTTTATAGCAGTATATATAGCATTATCGCTATTTTATTATTCTTTTTTGTGCGAGCAAATTCTACTGAACATAGTATAGCTTTTTTAGCTTTATTATGGTTAGCTAGTTTTAGCTGTCTAGTGATAATGCGTTATCTATTAAAACGCATCTTAGATGAACGTAAAATATTGCAAATTCCCCTAATTATTATTGGTGCTCAAGAAGAAGCTTTAGCTTTTACAAGAAGTATAAATAATGATATAGGGATGAGTTCTTATAAAATAGTAGGTTTAATCAGTGATAAAACTCCTATAAAAGGATTAGAAAATTATCCGCTATTAGGTGATTTTAAGGATATAGAAAAGATAATCAAAACTACAGGAATAAATAATGTATTAATAGCCGTATCATATTTAAAACAGGAAGAAATACAAAAAATAATACATATTGTTCAACCTTTAGTTAAGAGTGTATGCATTATACCTAATTTACAGGAAATTCCAATGGGAGGAGCTGATTTAGAAACTTTTTTTGATGAAAAATTTATGTTGATAAAAGTTCGTAATAATTTAGCTCGCAATATTAATAAATTTATTAAATTAATTTTTGATATAATAGTAGGTTTATTGATATGTATACCAGTGATTCCGATAATAATAGCTTGTGCTATATGGGTAAAATTGGACTCTAAAGGACCTATTTTTTATAATGCAAAACGCATTGGTAAAAATGGCAAAGAATTTACTTGTTATAAATTTCGCTCTATGTATACAAATGGTGATGAATTATTAGAGAAATATTTAGCTGAAAATCCAGTAGCAAAAAAAGAGTGGGATGAGTTTCAAAAGCTTCATGATTTTGATCCTCGTGTTACTAAAGCTGGTAAGATTATGCGTAAAACTAGTCTTGATGAATTGCCACAAATTATCAATGTATTAAAAGGTGAGATGAGTCTTGTAGGTCCTAGACCATATCTGCCACGTGAAAAGGAAATGATGGGACATTTTTATAATATTATTATCTCTACAGTACCAGGGATAACAGGTTATTGGCAAGTAAATGGTCGTTCTGATGTAACGTTTGAAGGTAGATTAAGGATGGATGATTGGTATATACGCAATTGGTCTGTATGGATGGATATTGTGCTTTTAATTAAGACTATAAAGGCAGTATTTTGCAGTAAAGGAGCAGTATAATAGATGAAGATTATTATTTTAGCAGGTGGCGGAGGTACTAGATTATTTCCTTTATCTAGAGATTGTTATCCTAAACAATTTCTTCATGTAATTGGAGATAAATCTTTACTTGCTCAAACTATAGAGAGATTTTTAGGCTTAGTAGAAGCAAAAGATATTATTATAGTGACTAATGAACGCTATATTTTTCAGGTGCAAGCAGAATTAAAAACTATAAATGCACAAGAAGCACATATTATTACTGAGCCTATGGGAAAAAATACAGCTCCTGCTATTGCTTTAGCACAGAGTTATTGTCAAGATGTATTGCAATGTGATGATGATGAGATATTATTTGTCAGTCCATCAGATCATTTAATTAAACCGATAGATGCTTTTCAAGATTTAATTAGAAATGCTCAAGATGTAGTTAAAGATAATATAGTTACTTTAGGAATTAAACCTACAAAACCAGAAATTGGTTATGGTTATATTGAAGCAGAGAAAAATAATAACTTAGCTAAAAAAGTTATTTCTTTTAAAGAAAAGCCAGATTTGGTTACAGCTAAAGAATATATCGCTTCTGGTAATTATTATTGGAATGGTGGTATGTTTATGTTTAGCATAGCTACTATGCAGGCTGAACTAACTAAATATATGCCAGTAATAGTAACTCAGAATGGTTATCAGTATACAGTAGATAATTTTGAAAACATGCCTGATATATCTATTGACTATGCAGTAGCAGAAAAATCACAAAAGATGATGATGATACCAATGGAAAATATTTATTGGAATGACATCGGTAGTTTTGATGCCATCGCAGAAGTACTTTCTGATGAGGATAAAAATGTATTTAAAGGTGATATTTTAGCGGAAAATTGCACAGATACGATGATTATTGGTGATAATCGTTTAATAGCTGGTATTGATTTAGAAAATTTAATGATCATTGATACTCCAGATGCACTTCTTGTAGCTAAAAAAGGTGAAAGTCAAAAAGTAAAAAATATAGTGAATAAGCTTAAGCAGAATAAACGTAAGGAAGCAAAAGAAAATGTTACTATGTATCGCTCATGGGGAAAATACACTTTACTTACTGAAAGTGAAGGTTATAGAGTGCGTAAAATAGAGATGGATCCAGGGGCTTCACTTACTATGCAGATGCATTATCATCGTAGTGAACATTGGACTGTCATCTCTGGTACAGGTAAGACTATTATCAATGATAGAGAAAGTATTTTTACAGAAAATCAAAGTACTTATATTCCTATGGGAGTAAAACATAAATTATCTAATCCAGGAAAAATACCTTTAATTATTATAGAGGTTCAATCTGGCAAATATATTAATGAAGATGATATTGTAATTTTTGAGTAGTTTAAAGAATATGTAGGTGAATTATTAAATGAAAATAGCAGTGGTATGTGATTGGCTTGTAACTTATGCAGGAGCTGAAAAAGTTTTAGAGCAGATATTAAATGTCTATCCGGAAGCGGATTTATTTGCTTTAGTAGATTTTTTAGATGAAGATAAACGTGATTTTATTAAACATAAGAAAGTGACAACATCTTTTATTCAACATTTACCAAAAGCTAAAACTAAATATAGATCTTATTTGCCTTTGATGCCGCTTGCTATTGAACAATTAGATTTATCAAAATATGATTTAATTATATCTAGTTCTCATTGTGTAGCAAAAGGAATTATGACAGGACCAGATCAAGTACATATATCTTATGTACATTCTCCTATTCGTTATGCTTGGGATTTACAACATCAGTATTTAAAAGAAGCAGGCTTGACAAAAGGGGTAAAAGGCTGGTTAGCTAAAATAATTCTTCATTATATGAGAATATGGGATACAAGAACAAGTAATGGAGTAGACTATTTTATAGCTAATTCTAAATTTATAGCGAAACGTATTTGGAAATGTTATCGAAGAGAAGCAGATGTAATTTACCCGCCAGTTGATGTAGAAGCATTTGAGTTTTGCGATCAAAAGGAAGATTTTTATTTAACAGCATCTAGAATGGTTCCATATAAAAAAATGGATTTAATAGTAGAAGCATTTACACAGATGCCAGATAAAAAGTTGATTGTAATAGGTACAGGACCTGATTTTAATAAAATACAGAAAATAGCAGAAGGTCATGAAAATATAAAATTAATGGGTTATCAACCTTTTAACGTATTAAAAGAACATATGCAAAAAGCAAAAGCTTTTGTTTTTGCAGCAGAAGAAGATTTTGGTATTACCCCAGTAGAAGCTCAAGCTTGTGGAACTCCTGTTATTGCTTATGGTAAAGGTGGAGCGTTAGAAACAGTGAGAGGTTTAGATAAAAAAGATAATCCTACTGGCGTGTTTTTTTACAAACAAAATAATGAAAGCTTAATAAAGGCAATAGATTATTTTGAAAATAATATGGAGAAAATAGAATTTAAAAATTGTAGAGAGAATGCTTTAGATTTTAGTATAGATTGTTTTAAAAAGACTATTAAATATTATATTGAAAAAAATATTAATAAAGGCGGTAAAGTATGAAAATTATTATTTTAAGTGATTTTGCTTTTATTAATGGCGGAAATGCTCAGGTAGCGTTAAATACAGCGGTTGATTTAGCCCAAAAAGGTTATAATATTACATTATTTACTGCGGTTGGACCAATAGCTGATTTTTTAAAAAATATATCAAATTTAAGAGTAATATGTTTAAATCAATACGATATATTATCTGATCCAAATAGAGTAAGAGCTATTATAAATGGATTATGGAATTTTAAAGCACGAAGAGAGTTTAAAATTTTATTAAAAAATTTTGATATAAAAGATACCATAATTCATATTCATAGTTGTTCAAAAGCATTATCTAGTTCATGTATTCAAATAGCAAATAAAATGGGATTTAAAACAATATATCATTTACATGATTATGGAATAGCATGTCCTAATATGGGATTTTATAATTATAAAAAAGATTGTATTTGTAAAAAGAAAGCAATGAGTGTTCAGTGTTTAATAGATAACTGTGATTTGAGAAATTATTTTCATAAATTATGGAGATATATACGACAATTTATTCAAATAAAAATATCAAAAATGCCAGACAGAATATCAGCTTTTATAGCAGTTTCTAAATTTAGTGCAAAT
>ENA-OPYX01001759-OPYX01001759.1-human-gut-metagenome-genome-assembly--contig:-NODE-1759-length-10811-cov-2.622426_pt1 | contig 10811 bp, 13 predicted proteins | sample MGYA00242639_ERZ504486 | MGnify/ENA primary metagenome ERZ504486 (study PRJEB26092, sample SAMD00036296) | human gut metagenome | host: Homo sapiens | study: EMG produced TPA metagenomics assembly of... | reverse complement strand
CGCCCCTTACAGGGGAGCTGGCCGAGCCTGCGAGGCCTGAGGGGCTCTGCCCGCTTGCCTTAAGTACAGCCTTTACTTTTTGATCACAAAGCACGGCAGCGGCGCTGTCTGTGCCCAGTTTGCAAACTCGCAGACCAGCACGGTATAGCGCGTCAGCGGCAGGGCCTTAAAAAATGCCAGCGCGGCCTGCTTCTCGGCGTCACCGATGACCTTTCCGCTGTAGAGCACCGCGGCCAGTACGCCGCCGGGGCGCAGAGCCTCCAGCGCCGCACGCAGGGCGGGCACACTGCCGTCCGCCGTGGAATGCACATCATGCTCCGCACCCGGCAGCCAGCCGAAGTTGAACAGCACGCAGTCCGCCGTGCCGGGCTGCACCAGCTCAGCCAGGCGGGCGTGGTCGTGCAGCACCGCACGCCCCACTGCGCCATAGCCTGCCGCTGCCAGCCGCGCGTTTGTGTTATCAACGGCCTGCTGTTGAATATCCAGCCCCAGCACGTGCCCTGCCGGGCCAGCCAGCGTACACAGGAACTGCGTGTCGTGGCCGTTGCCGCAGGTGGCATCCACGTACAGCCCGCCGGGGGCGAGCCGTGCGGTCAAAAACGCATGGCAGAGCTGCACGGCGGACAGGTCGGGCACGCGGCGGCGCACCAGCTGGCTGCCGTCCGGGGGCAAAGCCATATTTTTGCGCCAGCGCCCTGCCCGCGGCATCCCGGGGCAGGGGAGCGGTGAACCGCGTGGCCTGCTTTGGGTCCAGTCCGCCGTTTTGGCGCAGAATCTCTTTCAACAGATAACTGCCGTAGCCGCGCCCGCGCCACCGGGGCACGACCTCCAGCCGCAGGATGGTCGTGCCGTCCACGACGGCTGTGCCGATGGCCTCGTTTTCCTTATATAGAGTGTAGCAGCCTTTTTCCCTGCCTGATTTGCATAGCATTACCCGTTGATTTCGTTTGTGTTCAGGTCGTAGTGTATCACGTCGTCCCATTTGCGGCGGATGACGATCTGCGCGGTCAGGTCGGTGTCGTCATAGACCAGCGACCACTGGGTGTTGCTGGTCACGTCGTTGGGGCTGGGGTCCTGGGCGGCTGCCTGCAACGCCTTCCATGCGATATCCGCAGGAATATCCCCGTCGGGATCGCGCATTGCCAGCACTTCCATAATAGCGTCATAGCGCTCTTTACCGTGGCCGTAGATGCCATTTCTCTGGTTTGGCTGCACCTTGTAGGCATAGCAGCCGTAGAAATTCGTGATGGCCTGCATGGATGTCCAGCGCAGCGGGCGGCCCTCCTGCTCCGGGTCATATTCCAGCACGCGGGCATCGCCGCTTGCATCAACGACAAAGAAGTGGTAGTCCCGCCCGGAGGTCGCAAACATATCATAGCTGTCCAGCAGGTCAACGGCCTCCTGCGTAGTGGCGGCGCGGTCGAGCACCAGACGGATAGCCAGCGTCGTGAAGATTTTCTGCTTGCCGGTGCTCTGGTTGACCGGCTCGCTGTCCAGCGTCAGCACCGCGATGGAAACACCCTTTTCATTCATGCCGTCCAGACAGATGAACGGAGCGGTCAGGCAGGCGAGCTTTTTCGCCATGGATATGTCCGGCTGGTTGGCCGAGATATTATCCAGCGCGGCCAGCGCCACGGATTTGTAGCCGTCCTTCGGCGTACAATAAACCAGCATGGCCGAGGTATCGCGCTTGAAATCATAGTTGCGGCCCATCAGGATATTGCGGCCCATCAGGATATTCCTTTCGGACACCGTTCCAAAGGCGCTGCATCCAAAGTTCGGAGCTTTCATGTGGACCGGCAGCAGGGGAAGCGTTTCCTTTAAGATCGCGTCAATCATCGACTGGTTGTCGGTGATGCCGTAGTTGATGACATCGTCGATGGAATAATCATACTTGACATCCATGCGGTAAAGGTTATAGTCGTCATACGCGGTGATCTGCTCTATGCTGTTTACCGTGCGCAGCCGTCCGGCGTACAGCACGCCGAAGCCCGCCACTGCCAGCAGGATCAATACCAGAAGCACAACCAAAATACGCTTTAACATCCTTTTCATAGAAGACGCCTCCTTTATATGTGTTTTATGATTTGATTATATCATATTTTATTGTGCGGCGCAACGCTGCAAATTGTCATAGGCAATACCGCATAATTCTAAGTGCCGATACGGCGAGCGAGGTGCGGCAGCTGCTAAGCCAAAAGCGCAGGCAATACTTTGTGTATTGGCGAGCATTTTGGCAACGCAGATGCCGTGCCGCAGCCGCCGGAGCGGTGCTTAAGCCGTAAGGCGGGAATTGTGCGGTGTTGCCCATAATCTTCACCGTTTTTCACATACTTTTCACTCTCTGACGAAACCTATTTCACAATTAGCCTGTATACTGTAGGCATAGAAAGCGAAAGGAGACGACCACTATGAGCAACGAATACGATTACTCCGGTCTCTATAACAATACATCCGGCAGCGGTCAGCCGAACGGCCAGAACCCGCAGCCCGAGCAGAGCGCCCCCGCGCAGAACCAGCAGCCCCAACAGAGCAGCTACCCCAACGTAGGCTCCAGCGGTGCCAACACCGCCAACACGGCGCGCACAGATTATTCTTCCTACAATTCCGGCAGCACGTCCGGCCAGAATCCCCAGCAGGATTCCAACGGCTACACCAGCAGCTTCAGCGGCGGCAATGGCAATAACGGCGGCTACAACGGCTACAGCTATTCCAGCGGCCCCGCAGCAGCCCCCCGTGCCCCAGAAGAAAAAGGGCAGCAAGGTCCTGCTCCGCGTGCTGGCCTGCGTCGGCGTGGCTGCGCTGGGCTTCGGCGGCGGTCTGGGCGGCGCTGTGGTCGCCAGCCGTGCGGGCCTGACAGGCAACCAGGTGGTCGTCCAGCAGGTAGAGCGCAGCACGGACGCCACCGCCGCAGGCAGCACCGATGGCACAAGCATGAGCGTGCAGCAGATTGCGTCTGTCGTCTCGCCCAGCGTTGTCGCCATCACCACCGAGCAGATGAGCAGCAGCCAGACTTGGTTCGGCGGCTACTACGTCCAGAGCGGTGCCGGTTCCGGCGTCATCATCAGCCAGGACGGCTACATCCTGACCTGCGCCCACGTCGTCAGCGGCGCGACCAGCGTAAAGGTGCAGCTGAATGGCAGCGATGAGAGCTACGACGCCACCGTCGTCGGTCAGGATTCCACCTCCGACATCGCGGTGCTGAAAATTGATGCTACGGGCCTGACCCCGGCGGTCATCGGCGACAGTGACGCCCTGGCCGTGGGCGAGGTCGCCGTTGCCGTCGGCAACCCGCTGGGCACGCTGTCCAACACTGTCACCGATGGCATCGTCAGCGCGCTGAACCGTCAGGTCACCGTGCAAAACAACGATATGACGCTGATCCAGACCGATGCGTCCATCAGCCCGGGCAACTCCGGCGGCGGCCTGTTCAATGCGAATGGCGAGCTGATCGGCATTGTCAATGCCAAGTCCAGCTACAGTGAGGCCGAGGGCATCGGCTTTGCGATCCCCATCAACACTGCCATGGAGATCGGTCGGCAGCTGATCGAAAACGGCAGCGTGGCTCGTCCCGCGCTGGGCGTCAAGATCATGGATGTGACCGACGCCCAGACCGCCCAGCAGCTGGGTGTCTCCACAATGGGCGTCTACATTGTCGAAGTCACAAAGGGCAGCGGTGCCGACGCCGCCGGTGTACAGGCGGGTGACCGCGTGCTGGCCGTCGATGACACCGCCGTCAGTGATTCCTCCGCGTGAAGAATTACCTGAAGGACAAGGGGCATCGGGCGACACCGTCAACCTCCAGGTCGAGCGCGACGGCAAGGTGCTGACGCTGGCTGTTACGCTTGGGTCCAGCGCACAGTAAAACAATATAGAAGCAGGGATGCAGACCGAAATCTGCATCCCTGTTTTTTGTTTGAATGGCTTTCCCCTCGGGGGAAGCAGTCAGCGGGCGGGGCCGCTGACTGCTGACTGATGAGGGGAAACCGTGCCATTATGACCCGGCAGCGGGTTGCCGCCGGAAGTCTGCCCCACTCAGGGGGTCGGCGTCCGCCCCTGACTCCTCACTCAGTTCTGATCCTTACTTTTTCCCACCAGCGCAGCCAGCACGCCAAAAATCAGGCTGGCCGCTATGCCGCCGGACGCCGCCGTCAGGCCGCCGGTAAACGCACCGGGCAGACCGCACTCGTCCACGGCATTCTGCACGCCCTGTGCCAATAAATGCCCGAACCCCAGCAGCGGCACGCTGGCCCCCGCCCCGGCGAAATCCGCCAGCGGTTTGTACAGCCCGACAGCGCTTAAGATTACGCCCGCCACGACATACCCGGTCAGGATCCGGGCAGGGGAGAGCTTCGTGTAATCAATAAAAAGCTGCCCTACGACGCAGATCGCGCCGCCGACCACAAACGCCCAGACGTAGCTCATACCGCACCTCCCAGCTCAACACAGTGGGCGATGCCCGGGATGCTCTCCCCCTGCAAAAACGTGGTCTGGCTCATCAGCGCACCCGTTGCCAGAAACAGCACGCGGCGCAGCTGCCCCGCGGCCAGCATCGGCAGGATCTTCCCGCACAGCACCGCCGCACTGCATCCTGCCCCGCTGCCGCCCGCCTGTACATTCTGACTGTTTGTGTCATATAATAAGCAGCCGCAGTCCTTATGGTTGTCCAGCGGCAGCCCCTCTTTGGCCATCTGCTCATGCAGAAGTGCCGTGCCGACCTCGCCCAAATCGCCCGTAAAAATTGCGTCAAAATCCTGCGGGCTTGTCCCCGTGGCCGAAAAATAGCGCAGCAGCGTCGAGGCTGCCGCAGGCATCATCGCCGCACCCATGTTGTTGATGTCATGCACCGCAAAATCCTGCACGCGGCCAAACGTCACCGACAGCACCGGCACGCCCGCGCTGCCGTGCGCCCGCACCAGGCAGGCCCCCGCGGCGGTGGCTGTCCACTGGGCCGTGGGGGTGCGCTTGGCACCGTACTCCAGCGGCGTGCGGAACTGCCGCTCTGCCGCGCAAAAATGGCTGCTTGTCAGCGCCAGGACCCGCTCGGCCATGCCGCCCGCCGCAAACACCGCGGCAAGGCCCAGTGTCTCCGCCATGGTCGAGCACGCGCCGTAGACACCCGCAAACGGTATGCCCAGCTCCCGCATCGTGTAGTTGCTGGCCGTACACTGGGCCTGCAGGTCGCCCGCAAACGCAATATCGACTTTGGAACGCGGAATATCCGCCTTGCGCAGACAGAGCTCCACGGCCTTGCGCTGCAAGAGGCTTTCGGCCTGCTCCCAGTTTTCGCAGCCCTGCTCGCCAAAAGCCGCGTCCTGCGTCACAAAGTCAAAGGCCGACGCCAGCGGGCCCTCGCTCTCCTTTTTGCCGCCTGCCGCGGCCCAGGCCGCCACGGTGGGCGGCGCGTCAAACAGCAGGGTATCGCCTCTGCGCGTCATCGGTCACCCCACCTTTCCCAGCAGCCAGTAGAGCACGCCCCACACAAAGCTGGCCAGCGTCCCAAACGCGATGACCGGTCCTGCGATGCCGAAAATCCTCGCGCCTACACCGGTCACCCAGCCCTCGGCCTTGAATTCAATCGCCGGGCTGACGACGGAGTTTGCAAACCCTGTAATGGGCACCAGCGTCCCCGCGCCCGCCTTGGCGGCCAGCTTTTGGTACCAGCCCGGCAGTGTGAAAATGGCGGACAGAAAAATCAGCGCAATGCTCGTCAGCGTGCCCGCCAGCGTTTTGTCGTACCAAATCAGGAAAAATTGCCGCAGTGCCTCGCCGAGGGTGCAGATGGCCCCGCCGACCAAAAACGCCCACGCGCAGTCCCGCACCACGGGCGACGGCGGCGACGCGCGGCTGACCATCTCATCATATTGCCTGGGATCCAGTTTCACATTTCATTCCTCCCTTTTTTGGGGGTAGTATGTGCCTAGCTGCCGTAAAATATGACCTGCCCGCGATAATACGGGTGCGGCACCATGACCTTGTACAGCGTGCGCAGCTCTTTACAAAGCGCCGCGTCGGGGACCGTACCGCCGCAGGGCAGGGCCAGCACGGCGTACCGCGTGCCGAACACCCGGCTTTCCAGCGCCGTGGCCCGCGCGCCTGCCGCAGGTAAAAGCCCAGCATGCGCCGCCGCGCGATGGACGGGTCGGGAGCCTCGGCGGGGTGCTCACATTCCAGCACCAGGTCGTGTACCCGCATGGCGTCGTAGTCCCGGACCAGCCCCAGCGCCGCCGTGCCCACGCCGCTGCCGCGCAGGTCGTACCGCACGGCAAAGTAGTCCAGCAGCGCCGTGCGCTGGCCCGGCAGCACGACCTGCCACGCATAAGCCAGCCGTGCGCCCGCGTCATCGGTCAGAAGGAGCGGCTCGTAGACGCCGGACTCCAGCAGGCGTTGGATCTCGGCAAACGGCTTCAGCTCGGCGGCAGGAAAATCCCGCGGCAGGGCAGAGCGGTAGAGGTCCTCACATTCAGCAGCAGACAAGCGTGTGAATTTGCATAGGGATTTCTCCTTTCTGTGATTGAATTATGGGGGAAAATACGGTATATAGGTAAAAATGGGGTTATGGCGCAGTTCTCGGGCGGATATGGAATCCGCCCCTACGGGCATGTAGGGGCAGGGCATTGCCCGCCCGCAGGCACATTGCGGCAGCCACCGCGTTCCGCGGGCGGCCAATGGCCGCCCCTACAACGCACCCGTTATTCGTAGGGGCGCATTCCGTATGCGCCCGCAAGCAATTTATAAAGGAGCCACCCACATGGAATGGACTGACATCAGCATCACCGTCGCCAAGCGCGACGCCGACACTGCCGAAGCCATCGCAACGATGGTTGCCAACGGCGGCATCTATATTGAGGACTACAGCGACCTGGGAGCAGCAGGCGTGGGAGATCGCCCACGTTGATTTAATTGAACAGGACCTGCTGGACAAACCGCGTGCATCGTGATCGTACACATGTACCTTGCCCCTGACGAGAACCCCGCCGAGGTGCTGCCCCTGTTTGAGGAGCGGCTGAAAAACAGCGGCATCGGCTACCAGCTCAACACCACCGGCGTCGAGCAGGAGGACTGGCAGAACGCCTGGAAGAAGTACTACCACGCCATGGACATCGGCGAGCGCCTCGCCATCGTGCCCGGCTGGGAGGATTACCGGACGGACCGCATCAGGATCGTCATGGACCCCGGCATGGCCTTTGGCACCGGCACGCATGAGACGACCTCGCTCTGCCTCGAGACGCTGGACAGCCTTGTCAGGGGCGGGGAGCGCGTGCTCGACATCGGCACCGGCTCCGGCATTCTGGCCATTGCCGCGCTGAAATTAGGCGCAGACTCCGCCGAGGGCGTGGACATCGACCCCATGTGCGTGCGCACCGCGGGCGAGAACGCCGCGCGCAACGGCGTGGCGGACCGCTTTAAAGTCCTCGTCGGCGACCTGTCCGACAAGGCCAGCGGCCAGTACAACATCATCACGGCCAACATCGTGGCGGCGGCCATCCTGTCGCTGGCCCCGCATGTGCCGGTGCTCATGGCCCCGGGCGCACGGTTCATCGCCAGCGGCATCATCGACGAGCGCAAGGACGAGGTGCTGGCCGGGCTGAAGGCCGCAGGTCTCGAGCCTGTCGAGGTCAAGGAGAAGCGCGGCTGGGTCTGCATCATCTGCGAAAAGAAAGAGGTTTGATCTATGCCGCATCGTTATTTTACGCGGGAGCTGGCCGATGGCCGCGCTGCGCTGACCGGCAGCGACGCCCACCATCTGGCCGACGTCATGCGCGCCAGAATCGGTGAGGAGGTCGTGCTCTGCGGGCCGGACGGGCTGGAATACCTCGGCACGGTCACGGCCATCGAGCCGGGGCGGGTGGAGTTTTCCGTAACCGACGGCACGACGAGCAAGGCCGAGCCGGACTGCGCCGTGACGCTGTTTGCGGGCTACCCCAAGGCGGGCAAGCTGGAGGAGGTCATCCGCCACAGCGTCGAGCTGGGCGTGACCGAGGTCGTGCCGTTTTTCAGCCGGTATTGCGTAGCCACGCCCAAAAAATGAGGATATCAAGAACGAGCGCTACAACCGCATTGCCGCCGAGGCCGCCAAGCAGGCGGGCCGCGCCATGCTGCCCCACGTGGCCCTGCCGCTGAACGATTTTGCCGCGGTTTGCAAAGCATTTGCGGATTTTGACGTTGTGCTGTTCTTTTACGAGGGTGGCGGCGCACCCCTGCGGGAGGTGCTGCACCCCGGGCAGTACAAGCGCGTTGCCATCGTGACCGGCAGCGAGGGCGGCTTCTCCGTCGAGGAGGCCGAGGCCGCAAAGGCCGCCGGCGCTGTGACCGTAGGGTTAGGCCCCCGGATTTTGCGCTGCGAGACCGCGCCGTTAGCCGCGTTGACGTCCGTCATGCTGCTGACCGGTAACCTAGAGTGACCGCAGCAAGCCATACTATGTAAAAAAGAACAGGAGCGTCACCGTGCGTGGTGATGCTCCTGTTTTTGTTGGTTGTATTGTAGGGACCGGGCATGCCCGGCCCGGGACGTATAAGGCAGGCGGGCGTTTGCGGGATGGCTTGTAGGGGCGGCATATATGCCGCCCGCGGCTTTCCTGGAACGGGTGCTGACGGGCAGGCTGCGGGCCGCACATGTGCGGCCCCTACGGCTCTATTGCCTTTTTACGGGCGTGGAGGGGTCAAGACCCCTCCCTACGGAATGTCGTTCACGGCCGGTTTGTAGGGAGCGGTCTTGACCGCTCCGGGGAGGTGTGTGGCTGGCGCACAGCCCACGGGAGGTTATACATAGCGGCAAACGAGCAGAGCCGCGAAAAAAGGTGCCCCACGAAGTGGGGAGCTGGCCGAGCCCGCAAGGCCTGAGGGGCTCTGGCCCGTTCATGGCCATGAAAAACTCGCCCTCACTTCGCCTTCACATACGCCCCGAACGCATTCGGCACGGGGTAGACCTCTGCCAAATCCTCCGGCGCGGCCCAGACATACCCTTCGGGCAGAGCACAGGCGGGGGCGGTGCCCTTCCAGCCGCCAAGCTTCCAAATCTTGTGCGTAAATACGTGCTTGCGGGGGCAGGGGCTCGTCCAGCACGGCCTGTACACCGATGCCCGCCAGCGCGGCTGTCAGCTCGTCCCGCGTCAGCGCTTTTTCCCACGCTGCGGGCTGCCACAATCCGGCCAGCAGTCCCCGTGCGGGGCGGCGCTGCAAAAGCAATCCCTGCTCACTTTCAATCAACGCCACCGTCACGGGCACCTTGCCCTTGGCCTTGGGCGCGGGCTTCACAGGCAGCTGGTCCGCCCGGCCACCCGCTTATGGTCTACAAATCGTCAAAATCATACGTTTTTTTCGCTCGCTTGGCCCTGCCTAACAGCACCGCCGCCCCGGCGCTCCACCCGACGCGGGCGCAATAGACCGCGGCATCTGCTGTCGGCAGGCTCAGCCCCACCAGCAGCCGCAGAGCGGCCTCGTCCCGGTCATCAATGGCACGCCGGAACGCTGCCTCCGGGTGAGCGGTCAGGTAAAGCTCGTAGTCCGCGCGGGCGTCGTCACCCAGTCCAAACGGCTGCACAAGCCGCCCGAGTGCTAACCGGCAGAGCTTGTCCTCGCTCTCGCCGACGCAGGCCTGCGCAAACGACGCATCAAACGCGGCGTAATCCACCGCGCCGCCGGGCGTGAAGCACTGCCGCATCCGGTAGCCCTCGCCCTCAATGCTGTGGTTGAAGATATGCGCGGGCGTGTTCTCGTCCAGAAACTCCGAATACTCGGGGTAAAACAGCTGCGCACCGTCCAATTCCACCGTAATGTCCGCGCTGACGGCCCCCAGCAGCTTTTTTAAGCCCGTCGGGGCATCGGCGGCAGCCCGCAGGCGGAAGGTCTGCAATTGGCGGCAGTTCGTAAATAAATCACTGCCGAACCCCTCGACCCCGGGCCCCAGCGTGACCCGGCGCAGCCTGCGGCAGTTGTAAAACGCCGCGCTGTCCAGCACCCGCACGGTGTCGGGCAGGGTGACCTCCTCCACAAAATTGCCGGTGATCTCATGCGTGTCGTCCCCGGTGCGCCGGGCCCCGGGCCTGACCGGCCTGTCCGCAAAGCAGTACGGCCCCAGCTCCGCAACGGGCAGTCCCTCAATTGTGCCCGGCACAGCGGGGCAGGGGGTGTCGCCCAGCAGCCGCAGCAGCCGCGCACCGCCGGGACAGGGCTCCCAATAAAGACCCACAAAAATCACCTCTTTACATTAGGGTCATTATAGCATAAAATGTGGTTGCGAGAAACAGAAAAGTGAGAGAATTCTATGAAAAGCGTCAAACAAACGGATATTCTGACGGGCAGCATCCCCAAACAGCTGCTCCTGTTCTTTCTGCCCATCTGGTTCGGCACGCTGTTCCAGCAGCTGTACAACACGGCGGACACCCTGATCGTCGGTAACTTTGTGGGCACAAACGCGCTGGCCGCGGTGGGCGCAACAGGACCCTTCGTCAACCTGCTGGTGGGCCTGTTCGTCGGGCTTTGCAGCGGCGCGGGCGTCGTCATTGCCCAGAGCTGGGGCGCACATGACCCCGATGCCGTGGACAGGCAGGTACACACGGCGCTGGTGCTGAGCGCTGCCGTTGGCGCGCTGCTGACCGTGCTGGGCCTTGTGACCGCCGCGCCGATGATGCGTCTGCTGGGCACGCCGGACGAGATTTTGCCCGACGCAGCGCTGTATCTGCGCATCTACTTTCTGGGCATGATCCCGCAGATGCTCTACAATATGGGCACCAATATCCTGCGTGCCATCGGCGATTCCAAGCGCCGCTGTACTTTCTGATCGCGGCGTCGCTCGTCAACATTGTGCT
>ENA-OPYX01001758-OPYX01001758.1-human-gut-metagenome-genome-assembly--contig:-NODE-1758-length-10814-cov-6.960419_pt1 | contig 10814 bp, 19 predicted proteins | sample MGYA00242639_ERZ504486 | MGnify/ENA primary metagenome ERZ504486 (study PRJEB26092, sample SAMD00036296) | human gut metagenome | host: Homo sapiens | study: EMG produced TPA metagenomics assembly of... | reverse complement strand
GTGCGCTCCTGGCATCTCAGCCGGAACAATCTTTCTTCGTCCGGTGTGAAATTACACTCTATCAAGAACCTGTCTATATCTTTTTTCGTGAACACATATAATTTCATGAGCATACCCCTTACTAATGCTAACGTTGATTCTGCGCAAGATAATTTGTAAGCTTCTGTTTTGTTTTTTTTAATTCTTCTACATTATTCCCACTAATCTGACTGTCCAACATGGTTGATAACACTTCCAGAATCAATGAATCACGTTCTGCGATTCTCCGAAGACTTTCATAATCTCGTCTATCATGTTCTTCCAGTGTCTCTACTCGCTTATTAAGTCGGAATGCCGGGGTAATCCATTTAAAGATTACGGCTGCCGCCCCTCCGACAATGGACACCCCTCCACAGATAGAGAGGAAAAGCTGTACAAATTCTGATATGCTCATTTAGCTACTCCTTTTCCCAGTAATATACCGGGATCTCATTACCACTATCCCATGTATCGAAATATTTGCCCTCTTGCACCGTCACCGCATGACCATCTATGCAGAGAATGTACGTGCCTGTCGGATGGTCTGCACAAAAGTCGTTGACTGTATAGATATATCGTTCTGATTGTTCAATCAGTTTGCGTCTGTACCCATGTTTGTAGAGGTACACTCCCCAAACGTAATTAGCTGATGGCATATCTGACAGAGCGCATGCCTGTATCATTAATCCGGCGAATACCGTTTCCCAGTCGAAGCCAGTTGCTTTACATATTGCCCGAACAACGCAATCTCCTGTTCTCTTATCCTTAACGGGATTAGGATTAAAATATTCCCATCTATCCATCAGTCAATCCCCCTTTGCTGTCTTATATCGTTTTGCCGCTCCTCTGGCTTTGGCGGCGTTCTGACGGTTCCACTTCGCTATCATAAGCCGGTCTTGCAGTTCCCTCAGGTCGTTCTGCTTACAGTAATCTTTGTATGCAGCATTTTGCTTTTGGAGAAGATAAGACTTCCGATCAAGGTCTTGCTGGAGTGCAAATCTTGCCTGTTCATCCTTGCAGTTATCAACCGCCGTTTGCAGTCCAAGGACTTCTCTCTTCGTCTTGCGGATTCTCCGCTCATAAGTACGTTGTCGCTGTTCCTTTTCGTACTGCTTCCCTTTGTCGGCTTTATCCTGTGCTGATAGTTCTGCATAAGGATTAAATTCTCCGTCACTTGCCCCAAAGCTATGCCGACAGTTGACCCCTGACAGTCCGCTTGCTGTTCCATATCCAGTCAGTGAGAAAGGTGGAAATTTCTTGTTCTTGCCAGAACGAGAGTATATCTTACCTTGCCACCATGAGTGGTTTCCCGGATTCTGACCGCCGTCACCCGTTCTGGCTCCTATGTGTGCACTGACCAGAACTAAATCCCAGTCCATTTCTTCCATGCGTTTTAGGGATATATCTCCGGTAGCCTGTGCCACACCAGTTCTGACAGAACGTGCTACTGCTGTTTCAATTGTATCTTTTCTGCCAGATGGATATGTAACGGTAACACCATCTGACGCAACGTTATTAACCGCCTCTTTAATGGCTTGCGTATATCCAACTGCCCCAGTCATCACATGGTTATATGCAAGGTCACATTGCTCGATATAGAGCCTTTGAGCGGCACTTGCAGTCGTTCTTGTGAAGTTCTTCCACTCGCCCATAGTCGCAAGCATATTTCGCTCCATGAGCCTTATCATAGCTGGCGACTGTTCGAGCGGTACAGGGCTTAATCCTGCCGCCTTGTATATCTTGTCATCATAATCGAGAGCAGTGATACCGGCATCTTCAAACGCTTCAAGAAGTTCCTGTCGTTCACGCTTGGTGTATTTGGATAATTCTGCTAGAATGTCCTCTAGCAGTTCGCCGGATTCCTGTAGTGTTCTGATTCTCCACGCATCAGCATTGGTCAGGATATAGTCCTCACCTCTGCCGATTCTTCCCATCATTCTCGACACGATCTCAGAGATGATATACTGATGCAGTTCTTCTGCAATCTGTTCACTGCCCTCTGTTATCCGGCGTAAATATTCTGGACTAAGCATAGTATATCACCTCTTTCGATAAATGTTGTGGTACATGTTTTGTTTTTTGATGGTTAACTAAAGCCCTCTTTAGTTAATTAGTTTTCCGCTTTCGGTTCTTCTTCCTTATTAACATCCATCAACTCATTATACTGTTCCTCAGTAATCCTGCCAGTCGCAAAGAAAATATCAATCTTATTTTTCAAATCATCTGTCAGTCCGTTTCTTTTTTTAAGTTTTAATAATGTTCTATATAACATAATCATTCCTCCAATTCTGTTAATGCTACTGCATATTCACTGTTGACATAGGCTTCTGCGGATTGTAAATCCATATCGTAGATGTAATCTCGGTTGTCATTTAACTGCTGTTTCACATAGTTCCAACCATTTGCCATGCTTATTGGGTAGTTGAATACTGTATATCCATCAAGCTGTTCACTGTTGACACTTATATTGGTTACTGGGTAATAAGTCATTAACTGCTTGAATGCTAAGGCTTCTTCCGGAGTGATAGGAATTTCTTCTGCGACAGTCAGCACATTATATACTTCTGGATTTTTCTCACGAAGCCATTTCTTAAATTCTTCATCTGCCATACCTCGCATATTTAATGCTGCTGTTTTTCCGTCAGCGGCAATATACACTTCTGAAGTTGTTACCTGATGGTAGCGACCATTTTGAATTTTGAACATATTTGACAAACCAATTTTTGAACCATCAATACCGAGTTCAGAAATGTTTATATGCCATACCCCATTATTAAAACCGTATTTCAAATCACCTAAACGCCACTTCAATATATTTCGTATTACTTTCCCATGTTCAACATCCACATAATCAGCAATATACTGCTGTCCGTCAATTGTGACGTTGCCGCCTGATTTTACTGGAATAGCATTGAGGGTGATATTGTTAAGCGTAACGGATTGAACCTTTAATCCATCTTCATTTGTTACTTTAACTGTAGGATTCACCACGCTCTTAATCTCAACTGGATTCTCTGGCGTTGGCGTTCCATCCTGTGATGATTTGCCATATATCATCATATCTTGAATCTTGCCATTGTCAGAATCGGTAAGATGAGTTTCGCCTTGATTCGATGCATAGAACTTTGTAATTTTGTTGGATATATCTTCCCTTAGCGAAGCAACGTCCGTCTTGTTCTGCTCAATCTGCTGCGCCTGTTCTGTGGTGGCTCCGGGCTTGACCGGATTCTTTTCAAGGTACTCATTTACTGCGGCTTTGATTTCTTCCGGCGAAATCTCACCGCCTATTCCTTTTAAGCATAATTCGTATAAATACTTCTCTTTTCGCGTGATTGGCTTCGGGAGTTCGCCCTTGTAATCACCTGTCAAGTACGCAAGATATTTTTCTTCCCTTGTTACTGGTTTATCTGCCATCTCTTTTTACTCCTCTCCGAATAATGTTGGTTCGTCTGGCTGAGCTTCTTTAACCATTGCCCTTGCTTCTTTTTCGGTCATTCCCTCAAACTTTACGAAATACAACCATGCCGGAACCTTGCCAGTGGTCACATACTGCCACCATCTTGCACGGTCGTTTTCACGTACATACAGAATATCTCCGAAGTCATAATTGACTTCATAAGCTCCGACTGGCGCAAGCCCGTACAGGTCAGCGTAAACATTCAATGCGTAAATGACTTCATTCAGACAGGATTCCAGTTTATCTCGAACGTCTTTGATAAACTGCACTGTTCTCTGCTGTTCCGCTTCCACTCCTGTAGCTGTCTGAATGCCGCTAGCTTCGTTAAAAACAAAGTACCCGTTGGAAAATCCAATCTTGTACCCTAACTGGCTTAAAAGGGCATTTATGCCGGCTATACGGGTATCTGTGTTGAGAATTGGGTTGATTTCCTGATAGAACTTTTTCTCGTCCTGTCCGAATACATTCTTGACAAAGTGCGGTAAGTTCATCTCATTGCGTCTATTCTCCATACCCTGTGGTGACATGGCTGCTACAGGCGTACCGCTTGGCATAAGTAGCCTATCATCTGCCAGAACTATCTTCTGAGAATCAAATATCTCTCCGGCATTTCTGCTGTATGCAATATCGAGGTCTTTTAATTCTTCAATTGCTTCTGCAAATATTGGAAGTCCCAGTGGCGTACTAATATCCACATTGTTAGCCTGCGGTGTCCGCAACACTCCGTATAGAGGTCCGTCCAGCTTCTCACCGTTTGCCTTGAGTATCGGCGGCGTATCTGCCATTAGGTCAGCCCATTTGGTCTGCTTAAGGTCAATCTTGTCTCCGATTGACTGAGGAGATTTCGACACATAAGCCCTGTTTGAAACATAATACGGATAGGTTGTCACGCCATTCACGGTAGTCTCAATAAATCTATGATATTCAAGCCGTGTATAATATTTCCGCCCAACAGTATAAGAATCCTTGAATATAATCCCTTTAATTTCCTGATTATCATAATCCACAATCATCACATCTGCCGGAGTGAATACGTCAAGGCTCTCACCGTTTGGCTTAATAAACACCGTTCCATAAGCACAGCCATATTCCACCCAGTGCCGAATCTGGAAGTATACCTTGTCAATCTGTTCCTGTAACCACGTAGCTCTTGCAGAACCGTCTACCTGAATGCCGATCGCCAATGTTGCGAGCCGAGCTGTCTCTGAGCAGACAGATTTAGCAAAATTAATCGTCTTGATATTATCCTTATCATCTAACCAGTCTGGTGCACCTCTGTAGATGTTCGCACATCGGTTAATCAGTGCTTCCATCTCTGGAAATTCTGCCGCCTGGATATTAAAGTCCTCTTCGGCTTGTTTTTTGAATATCATGTTAAACCACCTTTTTAGTGTTGTTATAAGTCCCATTTAATCACCTGAATTAGCTGATTTCAGCACATTTCTGATAAACTCTATGTCTTTATTGAAATTCTTTATATCTTCGTTCTGTATCTCTACTGGTTTATCATTCCACAATTCTCTTCCGGCTCTTTGCCCTTGGAAGAACTGGAATTTGTCCAGAATTTCCAAACATTTGAATATGTTTTCTTTACTATTCATTATGCACTGTAACCTCTCCTGTTAAACAACGGCTCATAAGCATACCTAAGCGCCGAGATTGCGTGGTCGTTTCCATCAGGATAACCACTTATTACATTTCCCTCTTTGTCCCTGTCATACTCGTACTCTGTGATTTCTTTGTATGCATTCGGTGTCCGCTTTGGGTCAATGACTATGGTCTTTGTTTGCAAGAATTTAAAACCATACTCGATACTGCCCGGTCCCTTGATTGCTCCTCTGGCAGGAAGTCCGGCGTCCCGGAAGTCGTTCACGGACTTAGGCTCCGCAGAATCACATATCATCGCATAATCGTCATATCCTTTTTTCTTGATCCAATCAGCGGTCTTGGAGTTGCTCCATTTATTTACATACAGCTCGTCAATCAGATATATCTTCTCTCTAGCAGAATCGTAATAAGTTCGGAGATAGCAGAACTGGTCCGGATACCATCCATAATCTACGCCAGCGAAAATACGATCCATGCGACTGATTTCTTCATCTGTAATATCTCTAATCTCCAGATATTCAAATACGTTTCCACCGTCACCATTTGGGACACCCAGATATTCATGCTCATAGGCTTCTGGGCGAATCTGTTTGAGATGTTCGGCATCGTCAAAAAACTGTTGTCCAAGCCATTCCTTTGGAACCGTTCTGTAATCAGAAGAATGAACATATCTGTCGTCTCTCTGGATTAATACTTCCTCATTCATGAAGTTATGTCTTGTTTTTGGTGGGTTGAATGACATAAAAGTCCAGTAGTCTTTTCCACCTCGCATCGATGACTGCAAGATGCTTCGTACTTCTTCCATTCCGGTAAAAGTATCACATTCTTCCAGCCATGCAAAAGCAAAGTATCCGAATGGAGCTTTTAACGACTTTAATTTCATTCTGTCATCAACGCCACGAAACATTATAGTCTGTCCAGTCGGCATATATGTTATTTTCATTGGGCTGACAGTACATTTAAAATCACCATCAAGATGCAATGCTGATATAGCAAATTGCATCTGTGAAAAAACGCTATCTCTTAATGTGTTCGCTGTTTTTCTGAATATGATACAATGCTTATCTCTATTCTCTTTTCTTGTCATTAGCAATATAATGACAATGCTCACGAAAGAAGACTTGCAGCTTCCACGTCCACCTTTGAATATATAATAAGTATGTTTGTGTTCTAAAATATCTCTTAGCACATTATCGAAATTATACGGAAATAAATCATCTGCGGATATTTTCATACTGCTTCATATCTCCAAACATATCCATAGGCTGTGGGACGTCCACCCGAACAGCATCGAGAAATGGCACTATTCTTATAGCCTAACGCTCGCTCCACGTCCATAGTGCAGTCCCATGTTTTTATTATTTTACCATTGTATCTGTCTATCTGATTAACCCTTTTGGCTGAAACGCTTTTACTACCTCTATGGGAATCGCCAATTCTTCTTTTGGTTTCGTCTGAAAGCTTTCTTCCTGTTTGAGTTATTGCTCTTTTAGCTACAACTTCTTTTGTGTGCAGCCTATCGCCGAAATGAAGCTGCGTTGCTGTCTTACTCATTTTCTTCTTTGTACGAGCGCAACGCTTCTTTCCGAAATTTCCACCACTGTCAAAATTAAATCCGTACTTTTCTTCATTGCTTCGATGTTCTGCAATGCTTTTTCGTTCAATTAATTCGGCTTCTTCTTTGGTGAGATTATCGGATATAATTTCATGCTTAATCCCTTCCCAACCATATTTTTTTATAATTTTGAAGAAATCATCGTTTCCGTAATATCCGCTGTCCCACCTTGCTTTTACTGTTTTGCAAGTCATTCCTATATACACTCTGCCATCAGGCACAGTATGTTTATATACTTTATATCTTCTCTCCGTTTCTGGTAAGTTCAATTACTATGCCCTCCTCTTTTTCTTCTTTCATTTCCGGTTCTGGGTTATCTCTCCATTTATCACGTTTTCTGTTTTTTAACCAGAATATTTGAGCCGTGGTATTCCCCTCAAGAGCATTTTTGAAAAGTGCATTTTCTACTAAGTAATCAGCTATTTCTTTCCCTTCTTTTAGGGACTCCGAAATCTCCGAATATTTCTTTTTCCATTCATATAATGTCGATGGGGAAATGCACATATTTTTTGCAATCTGCTCGTCAGTTAAACCATCTCTAGCCCAACCTTGTAAAAGTACTTGACCTTCTTGAGAAAGCCAATATTCATACTTTCCCGCCATATTAACCTTCTCACCTCCAGACATAAAAACGCCCTAGCATAGTTATAGTTATATATACTATAATACCATACTAGGGCGTACATAGCTCTCTACCACTTTTATAAATTTTTAAGTTTTTTTTTAAAGCCTGCCAATCAGTTTGGCCAGATGATAATATTCCGCCATGACCTTACGTTTGTAGCCATAGAAGTCATTTTCCGTTGCGGGAACTGTCCTGATCTTTTCCATCGTCCGATATCCGATACTGTTCACGATACTGTCATAGATTTGCGATTCAATGCCGGGTGCGTATTTGATAGATACCTGCAACAGATTGTATTTGTCACTCTCGTTAAGATTCCGTAAATGACTTTGTAATGTCGGTATATCATCCGGCGGTACTCCGTAGTCAATCAGTGTTGCCTTCCTTAACTTCATTTATTTCACCTTCTTCGTTCGGACTCCAGTCACATGGTATGCCTTGAAAACATTCTGGACAGTGTTCGTAGAATCCGCAGCCTCTGCAATCCGCTGGCTGTCCAGTACAATATTGCTGTAGTACGTGGTATGCTGATATAGCAAGGTTTGGCGTTATGTCTGGTGTAGGTTTGTTATTCATTCGCTTCACTTCCTCTCAGCATCAGGCTCAAAGTGTTATATCCCGGACAAGTTCTGACTCCGTTTCTGGTATCTCTTAACAATACACAATAAGGATATAACGCCATGACCTCATAGATGTGTTCTGTGGTATCTTCGCCACGCTGGTCGATGTATTTGAAGCACTTTCCCGGTTTGAGAAAGTACCTTGCGTATACATACGCTTTTGTTCCAAATCTTACACTTGCGTTACTCATTCAACTCTCCCCATCCTTCACGATTTTGATTGCAACTTCAAACGCATCAGTTTCACCCTCGAAATACTCCGATGCTTTCTGTAATGCAGCAGTTCTTGTCTTTTTTGTTTTCAACTGCTCCACAACCTTGTCCGCATCAAAAGCTGTCGGCTGTTCATTAATTTCTTCAACAACACTTTTCAAAACACAAGCTAATTTAATTGTTTCTGATTCATCAGGATTTAATGGTTTCAGCCACTTTACTATATTTTCTTTTAATAAGTCGGCATCAATCAGTCTCATACTCTTCACACTCCTCCGCATATTCATAACTGTCCATATCATCACATCTGCACTGGCAGGAATCCTGCTTCGTACAGCAGATGCAGCACTCTGTTTCACCGTCTGGACACTCTAATTTACATCTTCCCATTTAGCCCTCCTTATATGGTTCTGGCAACGGTGTCCATGCAGTTACAGGCAATCTGAATTCTACAGGAGTCTCAATTTGCCCTGGAACTACAAAGGCTCCAATTCCGTCTCTTATTACTTCATATCTACCAATTGCCGGGATAAAGCCTTTAAGCAGTACAGCAACATCCTTGCCCGGCTCTGGCAGTTTCTTTTCGACTGGAATCCAATCGTTTTCATTTTCATCCAGTTCTAAGTCATCCTGAAGCTGTTCGATTATGTCCAGAACGTCTCTGGCGGTAATCATTTCGTGCTGTTCTGCCAGCTTCTTCATCTGATTGTGATAATCGGTTAATCTGTCTTTGATATGGCTCATACCTCCACGCTTTCATCATCCGGCATCTGGAATACCATTTTCTTCATAAATGCATTTCTAATGTCTTTTGCAATTGATGTATTTTCTTTTTCCTGCTGAGATTTATTAGCAGCTTTGTAAACATCAGGTAAGAAGAATTTCATTTAATTCCGCATCTGCATAGGCTTTCCTGAATCATATCCAGCACTTTCATGGCTTTTTCTTTTGTGGAATATTTTCCTAAAATTAAAATATCCTCCACTTCTCTGTGCATCCTGCCAACTCCAACATATAACACTCAATGAATCTGGGAGTTTTGGATTGACTACAATGTTTTCAAACTTTACCAGTGCTGTTTTATCCTGACTTCTGATTAACATTTTGCATCCTCCTTGTTTACTCTTTTATCCCATGCTTCAACGAATTCTTTATAATCCCATGTGCCCGGGCAAAATTTTAATCCGCATTCACAGTGAATGGCTATTGGATTTCCCCCACTGTCAGGATCGTAAAAAGACGGCGCCCAGTCTCTTTCTGGAATGTATACATTTTTCTCTGTATCTATCTCTTTTCCGCAAAACGGACAAGGTTTTAATTTCTCCATTTCCATCCTCACTTTCCCCATGTAAGCAACTGGCATGCTATTGCGCAGTCCTCCATGATTTCTCTGAATGTAGATATTGTCCTGTATTTTCCATTATTCATCCACACTCCAATCAAATCTCTGTCCACATTTTGAACAGTAATAAACTTCTGTCCCAGCAAGAATTCCTGGTCTGTGGGTAGTTATAAATACGTTCCCACATTCGCAGCATTCCCATACTGAGCAAGTGTCGCTTCTGTTACGCATAAATTTCGGCTTTTGTGGTGTATGTTTTTTAATGAGTTGCCTAAACTCACTCATTTCAAGATTGTTTATTTCAAATGCCGTACATTTAGCCATTTGGTTCATCTCCTAATTTCAATTTCTCTGCAATTGCTTTAATCACTGATACAGTTACTCCGTTTCCTGCCTGCTTGTATAACTGACTGTCAGAATTAACAAACTCCGCTTTTTCAAAATAATCATCAGGCCAACCTTGCAGCCGAAAACATTCTTTCGGTGTCAGTTTCCGGATTGCTATGTAACACTGATATTTTTCATACCAGACTGCATACGCAATTAACTCATCAGAAACTTTCACAAATATCCCTTGATTGCAACTTGTGTCTAGTGTATTTGCAATCTCTTTCCCAACTCTTCCTCTTCTGGTCTTACTACCTGGAACTGATAAATTCACAGCATCGACACCAACTCTGCACTCCGAATACCCTTGTTTTGTTGCTTCTTTAACCTTGATTGCAACTCCATGCCGGTCCTGTCCTGTTAGTGTGAACATCGGCTCTCCATTATCTTTGAACCTTCTTCCGTTTTGACGTTTCTCCGCCCTGTCTGGTGTTAATACTGGAATTGCTATTTTAGGTTCTGTTTTTTTCGCCGGGTACCGTGCTTATTGTTGGTGAAAGTCCACCACTGTCATAAACCCTTTCTCTTTGTGAATTTCTGCCATTTATACAACCAAACAGTTTTAACGAAACACTATTTTTTCCGTCTGTTCCTTCGATAGGAAATATTTTTGAGGTGCTTCTCCCTCTAAGATGTCCGATAATGAAACATCTTTCCCGGTTTTGTGGCACTCCAAAATCTTTGGAGTTGAGCACCTGCCATTCTGCATCATACCCCCACTGCTCCATTTCAATGAGCAGTCTGGCGAAATCCCATCCTCCATTAACACTAAGCAGATTTTTAACGTTCTCAATGAAAAGGTAAGTGGGTTTATCTTCTTCTTTGAGCTGTCCGACAAGGTACATAACTCTGAAAAACAGGCTTGAACGGTTTCCTTGAAATCCGGCTTGCTTTCCTGCAACGGATATGTCCTGACAAGGGAATCCGAA
>ENA-OPYX01001757-OPYX01001757.1-human-gut-metagenome-genome-assembly--contig:-NODE-1757-length-10819-cov-2.034231_pt1 | contig 10819 bp, 15 predicted proteins | sample MGYA00242639_ERZ504486 | MGnify/ENA primary metagenome ERZ504486 (study PRJEB26092, sample SAMD00036296) | human gut metagenome | host: Homo sapiens | study: EMG produced TPA metagenomics assembly of... | reverse complement strand
CAAGAAAATAATGATAGAAATTATCAAATTTTCAGAAGAATTTGAATACTTTATTTCGCTTCCCAGCGGCCGGAAGCACCGCATGGAAGTACCAGCCCATTGGAAGTTACCGGGAGTCCGATTTCCTGGGAATCGACATGTCCGTCAAATTCTTTCAGCTCTGTAGCCAACATATAAGTCAGCACAGCCGGAGCAAGTCCTGTAGTATAGGAGTTGATCAGGAAAAACAGCGGATTTGGACTTAAAAGCTTCACACACAGCTTGATGAGCGGATGAATTGCTTCTTCAATCTTCCAGATTTCACCTTTTGGTCCACGTCCGTACGATGGTGGATCCATGATGATCGCATCGTAGTGATTTCCACGGCGGATCTCACGTTCTACAAATTTCACACAGTCATCTACCAGCCAGCGGATCGGCGCTTCAGAAAGCCCAGATGCAGCTGCGTTTTCTTTGGCCCAGGTAACCATACCCTTGGAAGCGTCTACGTGTGTAACCTGTGCACCGGCAGCGGCAGCGGCCAGAGTTGCACCGCCTGTGTAAGCAAAAAGGTTCAGGACTTTGATCGGGCGTCCGGCTTTACGAATCTTATCACCGAACCAGTTCCCAGTTTGACAGCCTGCTTCCGGGAAAAGCCCAGTGTGTTTTGAAACTGAATGGTTTCAGATGGAAAGTAAGATCCTTGTAATGAAGATTCCCACTGCTGCGGGAGATCAAAGAATTCCCATTCGCCGCCGCCCTTTTTTGCTTTCTGTGGTAGTGAGCATTCATGTTTTTTCCATCCACGGCTTATCTTTGGGGTGTCCCAGATCACCTGTGGGTCCGGGCGTTACCAGCGTGTATTTTCCCCAGCGTTCAAGTTTTTCACCGCAGGAAGTGTCAATTACTTCGTATTCTTTCCAGTCATTTGCAATCCACATATATGATAACCTTTCTTTGATAACCTGATTTGTATATTCTGCTTATTTAGTATAGGTGAAAGCTCGAAATTGTGCAAGTTTTTTATACGACGGGGACTTGACAATCAGTACTTTACCATACTAAAATATACAGGATAATGATTTAGCATAAAAGCTATATCAGAAAATCCATTATAAGATGAATGAATTTTGCCGGACAGTATTCTGGAAGCGGCACGAGGAGGACGAACAATGCAGAAATACAGTGAGATGAGCAAAGAACAGCTTCAGGCTGTCAAGAAAGAGCTGGATCAGCAGTATGCAGAAATCAAGGCACAGGGACTTGCCCTTGATATGTCACGTGGTAAACCGTCAGTTGATCAGCTGAATATTTCCATGGATATGATGGATGTTCTGTCAAGCAGCACAGACCTGAGATGTGAGACAGGCGTTGACTGTCGTAACTATGGTGTAATGGATGGTATTCCGGAAGCTAAACGTCTTCTCGGAGAAATTTCTGAGGTTGATCCGGAACACATTATTATTTATGGAAACTCCAGCCTGAATGTTATGTTTGATACTGTATCACGTTCCATGACCCACGGTGTTATGGGAAACACTCCATGGTGCAAGCTGGATAAAGTAAAATTCCTCTGTCCGGTTCCAGGATATGATCGTCACTTTAAGATCACAGAGTTCTTCGGAATCGAAATGATCAATGTTCCGATGTCACCGGAAGGACCGGATATGGATATTGTAGAAAAACTGGATAAGTGAAGATCCGGCGATCAAAGGTATCTGGTGTGTACCGAAATATTCCAAACCCGCAGGGATACACATATTCCGAAGAGACAGTTAAGCGTTTTGCACATCTGAAACCGGCAGCACCGGATTTCCGTATTTACTGGGATAATGCTTACAGTGTACATCATCTTTATGATGACGAAAAAGACCAGGATTTCCTTCTTGAAATTTTGGATGAATGCGCAAAAGCCGGAAATCCGGACATGGTTTATAAATTTACATCTACATCCAAGATCAGCTTCCCGGGTTCTGGTATCGCAGCTCTGGCAGCATCTAAGGCAAACCTGGATGATATCCGCAAATACATTACCGTACAGACGATCGGACATGATAAACTGAATCAGCTTCGTCATGTAAAATTCTTCAAGGATCTTGAGGGTGTTCATGCACATATGAAAAAACATGCAGCAATCCTTCGTCCAAAGTTTGAAATGGTAGAGGCTACCCTTGAGAAGGAACTTGGCGGACTTGGAATCGGAGAATGGACAACACCAAAGGGTGGATATTTTATTTTCCTTCGAATCCCTGGACGGATGTGCGGAAAAAGATCGTAGCAATGGCAAAAGAAGCCGGCGTTGTTATGACTGGAGCAGGAGCTACCTATCCATATGGAAAGGATCCGAAAGACAGCAATATCCGTATTGCACCATCTTTCCCACCGATTGAAGAGCTTGAAAAAGCGGCACAGGTATTTGTCGTTTGCGTTAAACTTGCCAGTGTAGAGAAATTACTGGCTGAATAAAATTTCATATTTCCGAATGTTAAGGAGGCGCCATGGCGGAAAATAACAAGAGTATGGACAAAGGAAGAAAACTACTGATCGGTTTTATTATTGTACTGCTCCTGCTTACCGCAGGCGCCTACATTTTTTGGAGATTTATTAGTTTTACCGAGCATTTTCTTCCCGGCTCACAGGTGAATGGATTTTAACTGTTCTTATATGACAGAGAAGGAAGCAGAGAACCTGCTGGAACAGAAGACAGGGGTATATGCACTGGCAGTACAGACTAGAGGAAACGGACAGGAAGCAATCACAGCGGATGAAATTCAACTGAAATATACATCTGACGGCAGTGTAAATAAATTGCTTCACAAACAGAATCGTTTTAGCTGGTTTTTAGCATTCAGCCAGCAAATGACTTACGAGCTGCCTTCTTCTGTGTCTTATGATGAAAGCCTGTTTGAACAGAAAACTGCCAGTTTGAAATGTATGCAGGACAATGTAGAGCCGGTGGACGCGTATATAAAGGAAATCGATGATGGAATTTGAAGTTGTTCCGGAAATTGAAGGAACAAAAATAGACCGTGATAAACTGTGGAGGACATCAAAAATGCTGTTACTACCGGCAGGACAGTTGCAAATCTGGAAGAAGACGGATGTTACATAAATCCGACCGTGTATGCAGATGATCTGACAAAAGACTGCCAGCAGATGAATGAACTTACGGATGTTGTGGTTACGTATGATTTCAGCGACCGCAAGGAAACAGTAGATCGGTCTGTGATCAAAAACTGGCTGACAAAGGACGAAAATGATGATCTGGTGCTGGATAAGGCGGTTATTGCAAATTATATTTCGGAGCTTGCGAAGAAGTATGACACTGTAGGCACAGAACGAACTTTTTCTACTTATGACAATCAGGAAATTACGGTATCCGGTGGAAATTATGGCTGGGTGATCGACCAGGAAAAAGAAACAGATGCATTATATCAGGACATCATGGACAAAAAGACAGAAGTACGGGAACCTGTTTATGAACAGGAAGCGCAGAGCCGTAATACAAATGATATCGGATATTCCTATATAGAAATTGACCTTACCCGTCAAAGAATGGTATTATATCAGAATGGATCCCCGATTGTGGATACTGGTTTTGCGGCAAGCAGCAGTACGCCGACAGGTGTTTACAGACTGGGTGACAAGCAGGAGGCTGCTTCTGTAGATTTCTGGATGCCTTTTACAGACAAAACTTGGCATTTATGGAGATTTCCGGTCTGGTCATTACAGGAACGGATGTGTCAGATGAAACTGGGGATTCTGGCGATTTTGGAAGCTCAGAGGAGAGTGTGGATTTTGGCTCCTCAGACAGCTGGATGAGTACAGAAGGCTGTATAGTGCTGCCGGAAGAGCAGGCGCAGACAATTTATCAGAATGTAGATTCTGGATTGCCGGTAGTTATATACTGATACCAGGGGGAAAAGATCTGAATCCATGTGAGCTTGCTCACAAGTGGATGAGTTAGAATATTATGTGAGGATGATGAGAAAATGAAAATTGTTGTATTAGCAGGTGGAACCAGCACAGAAAGGGATGTTTCAATCGTATCTGGAACAGGAATCTGCGGAGCGTTGAGACAGAAAGGACATCAGGCGATTCTGGTAGATGTTTTCTGTGGTCAGGAAGAGGTAGACTGGGAAGATCCGTTCCCGGCAGAATATGATGTGGAAAAAGCAGCAGCTTATATCAGAGGATTTAATCTGCAGATGGCTGAACTGAAAAAAACAAGAAAAAATTTCTTTGGACCGAATGTCATCGATCTTTGTAAAAAAGCAGATTTTGTTTTCCTGGGACTTCATGGAGCCAACGGGGAGGACGGTAAGCTGCAGGGAGCATTTGATCTGATGGGTATTCCATATACCGGAACCGGATATCTGAGCAGTGCCATGGCAATGGATAAAGGTGTGACCAAGGCAATGTTCCAGATGAGAGGTGTTCCGACTCCGGCAGGTAAGGCCATGAAGAAAAAGGACCGTGTGGAAACTCCACAGGAGCTGGGAATGGATTTTCCGGTTGTTGTCAAGACATGCTGCGGTGGTTCCAGTATCGGTGTCTATATTGTTGATAACCAGGAAGACTACACGAAAGCACTGGATGGTGCATTCACTTATGAAAACGAAGTAGTTGTAGAGGAATTTGTAGAAGGTGTTGAATACACAGTTGCTGTTGTGGACGGTAAGGCATATCCGGTCGTTCAGATCGTTCCGGTACAGGGCTTCTATGATTATGAAAATAAATACAAACCAGGTGCAGTAAAAGAAACCTGTCCGGCGCCGATTTCAGAAGAACTGACAAAACGTCTTCAGGAAGCAGCCGTGGATGGTTATCATGCACTGGAGATGGAGAGCTATGCCCGTCTGGATTTCATTGTGACAAAAGATGAAAAAATCTACTGTCTGGAGGCAAATACGCTTCCGGGAATGACACCGACCAGCCTGATCCCGCAGGAAGCAGCGGTTCTGGGTATGGATTATCCGACACTGTGTGAAGAACTGATCAAAGTGTCTCAGAAAAAGTATGCTTAACAGACGAATATGTACCTGAATTGAGGTAACATATCAGGAGAGGAAATCAGAATGAAAAATCTTACTTTGAGAAATCTTACAAAAGTATGTAATGGCATCTGGCATGGCGACAATGCTCTGCTGGATCAGGAGATTTCTGCAATTACTACAGACAGCCGTAAGATTGAGAAAGACTGTCTGTTTGTGCCAATCGTGGGAGAGAGAGTCGATGCACACCGTTTTATTCCGGATGTGATGACGAAGGGAGCGCTTGCAACACTTTCCGAGCGAGAATTGCCGGAGGCTGACTATGCATATATTCAGGTAGAAGCTTCTCTTCAGGCAGTTAAAGATATCGCAGAGTTTTATCTGGAACAGCTGCAGATTCCGGTTGTAGGTATTACGGGAAGCGTTGGAAAGACCAGCACCAAAGAAGTGATCGCATCCGTCCTGAAAGAAAAGTACCGCACTCTGAAAACACAGGGAAACTTTAATAATGAGCTCGGACTTCCTCTTACAGTATTCAGACTTCGTGATGAAGATCAGATTGCAGTTCTGGAAATGGGAATCAGTGATTTTGGCGAGATGGCCCGGCTGACAAAGATTGCAAAACCGGATACCTGTGTGATCACAAACATCGGAACCTGTCATCTGGAGAATCTGGGAGACAGAGACGGAGTCCTGAAGCAAGACAGAGATATTCCAGTCTATGAAGCCGAATGGACATATCGTTCTGAATGGTGACGATGATAAACTTATTACGGTCCGTGAGTACAATGGTGTGAAGCCAGTATTTTTTGGCTTGAACAGTGAACGTGATGTGTATGCCGATCAGATTGAAAGTAAGGGCCTGAAAGGGGTTGCCTGCCGTATCCATCTGGGAGAGGATGCTTTTGACGTACTCGTTCCGACTCCGGGAATACATATGGTCTACAATGCCCTGGCAGCTGCGGCTGTAGGACGAATTTATGGTCTGACGATCGAAGAGATCAGGAGAGGCATTGAAAGTCTTGAGACGATTCGAGGACGTTTCAAAATGATCGAGACAGATAAGTTCCTGGTCGTAGATGACTGCTACAATGCGAATCCGATGTCCATGAAGGCATCTCTGGATGTGCTTCATGATGGGGAAGGCCGCAGAGTGGCGATCCTTGGGGACATGGGAGAACTTGGCGAAGATGAAGCTGCACTTCACGAGGGTGTAGGCATACATGCAGCAATATGTGGAATTGATGCATGTGTATGTGTAGGAGATCTGGCTGTTCATATAGCAGAAGCGGCGCGCAAAGCGAATCCGGATTTCCCTGTATATTATGAAAAAACAAGAGAATCCCTTCTGGAGCATCTGAATGATTATGTACAGAAAGGCGATACGATTCTTGTAAAAGCTTCTCATTTTATGAAATTTGAAGAAGTCGTAAAAGCGCTGGAAGAAATGTAACGGATAATTTAAAAAAGAAAATTTTTACGCAGGTGAGCCGGAAAGGTGTTACCTGCGTAAATTTTGGCAGTTAAGAGGGGAGTTTTGCGAGAATTTGACGAACGATTTTTGTTTCATATAGGACGGGGCAGGTGTAGAATAGGCTTAACGGTAAATATTGTATTCAAGGAGGGACTTATGCTGGAACGAATCATGGACCTGCAGATCCTGCTCTATCTGATGACTGTTCTTGGAACAGCTGGAGCGATAGGGATGCTGGCAGTACACCTTACTTACAGAAGAAACCCTGCGAAAGACAAAAGCGACAACAAACCTGAGAGAAAATGGCTGAATCTGTGGAAGACACGAGATAAACTCCTGAATCGGATGAATTTCCTGGTATGGTATTCCATCACTGCTATCTACTGTATGTCTGGGAATGTCGCTTTTTTTTATATCCAGAATCCGTGACAGCAGAGGACTTCCGATGAGCTATCTGTATATAGGGACTGCCGTGCCAATTGTTCTTCTTGTCCTCAGGCAGGCTCTGGATTTTAGCTTCAAAGAAGAACTGGTTATGAATTCACTTGCGGATTATATTCTGCAGGCGCGTTCCTGCAAAGAAAACCCACCGGCCGCCCGTAAATACGAACCGGTGCGGCAGTACAGAAAACAGATCCGGTATTCAAAGAGGAAATGGTGGAGCGGATTGCTGCAAGTATCCGACAGACTGCGGCGACAGGAAGTCATTTCAGCAAGATGCTGAGTCCGGAGGAGGAAGAAATCATGAGAGAAATCATCCGGGAGTTTATGGAATAACCAGGATATTTCTTGTAGAGTCGGGAAGGATTTGTTATACTTTCGATGTAAAAAGTGGTCACTGTGGAAATCGAAAGTAACCAAAAAAGATTACGTAGGAGAGAAAAAGGCCGGAAGTATCAGACCTTTTGTAAAAACGATATGAATAAAAAAAGAGTTATATGGATTGAGCTGCTTCGTGTCATGGCGTGTATTGGAGTTATTGGCATTCATGCAGGCTCACAGCATTTTCGTGATATGCCACTGGATTCGTCTGTATGGGCGGTTTCAAACTTTTATCACGGGATCAACCGGTTTGCAGTAGCATCTTTTATTATGATCAGTGGATGTCTGTATCTTGACAGTAAGCGGACATGGAATCTCAGACGTTTGTGGAAAAGAAATATTCTGCCGATAGCTGCAGCATATATTTTCTGGCAGATGTTTTACGCAGTATACAGGATTATTACAAATGGAACGCTGGCGAAGGGCAGCAAAGCAGCCCTGGTCAAATTTATGGTATATATCAGTAAATCGTATTTCCATCTCTGGTATCTTCCAATGCTGATCGGACTTCTGATCATCACACCGATGCTATGGGAAATTGTAAACAGTGCCAGGGGAAAACAGTGGGAAGAGTATATGATCGTACTGTTTCTGGTGTTTCAGATCCTGCCATATACAATAAATTATTTTCCACTTCCATGGAAGGACCATATCATGGATATTCTGCAGACTGTGCAGCCGGAAATGGTTACCGGTTACATAGGATATTTTATACTGGGGCATTATCTGTCTCATTATGAGGTATCAAAGAAACTGGAATATCTGGTTTATGTACTGGGGATAATATTGATTTTGGCAGCGATCGGCTTGTGTTACATCAGCTCACAGAAATCAGGAAAACCAATACAGTCATTTTATGAGAACTACACACTGGCAGGATTTTTCTGGGGAAGTTCGTTTTTTCTGTTTTTCAAAAACCATGTATCCAAGATCAAATGGAATGAAAAACAGGAAAAGAGGATCTGCTATCTGGGAAGCTGCACTTTTGGAATCTATCTGATCCATGCGCTTATCAGAGATATTCTTCACAGAATAGGAATTGACAGTATGATGATAAGTAATACTGCAATTGCGATTCCGCTTCTGATCACAATGATTTTTGTACTAAGTCTTGCTGCAGTTATGATCATTAAAAAGATTCCGCGAGTTAGTAAGTGGATCATATAAGAGTAGATATGTAAATAAAATAGAATCATTACTTCACAATAAAAAATCTGCCGGGGACAGGAGATGCCTGAACTTCGGCAGATTTTTTTAATCTTCTTCGATCACCTGGATTTCAAGATAATCAAACTCGATATGTTCAATAAAACTGTCCTGGCGAAATCTGGTCTTTGAATGGCGTTTGAAATCAGAAATATTACTTTCCAGCCAAATTGGGTTCTCCAGGTCAAAATCATAGCAGATTTCCTGCAGGGCATGAAAAATTTTGTGTGTTCTTGTATCTTCCGAGTCATCATCAATGACCAGATCTTTTAGCATGTGGTTGTCTTTCCACATTTTTCCCCATAAACGAAACATAATGCTGTACCTCCTGTAAGAAGTGATTTTATACTGAATCAGCAAAAACAATACTTTAAGTATAGCTATTCTTTATAGAGAAGTAAAGAAAATTTATTGCAGATTTTAGCGAGATAAAGTATAATAGTATTACTGTTCGCAGGTAGTATCCCGCGAGATGTTTTGCCATTATTCATGGCATAAATCGCAGAGCGGTAGATGCGTGATTTTTATGAATGGAGGAGTTACAATGAAGCTTTATGACAGTGGTATTTATCTGGTAAATGGCCGTGATATCGTAGAAGAAGAGAACATGACACAGCCGGTTTCCAGAGAAGAAGCAGCCAGAAATACAATGGCTTATGGTATCCTGGAAGCACACAATACTTCCGGAAATATGCAGAAACTGCAGATTAAATTTGACAAGCTGACATCTCATGATATTACATTTGTAGGTATTATTCAGACAGCACGTGCTTCAGGACTTGAGAAATTCCCGGTACCATATGTACTGACCAACTGCCACAATTCTCTTTGTGCAGTAGGTGGAACGATCAACGAAGATGATCATATGTTTGGACTTACCTGCGCCAAGAAATACGGTGGAGTTTATGTACCACCTCATCAGGCAGTCATCCATCAGTTCGCACGTGAAATGCTTGCTGGTGGCGGTAAGATGATCCTTGGTTCCGACAGTCATACTCGTTATGGTGCACTTGGCACCATGGCAATGGGTGAGGGTGGTGGAGAGCTTGTTAAACAGCTTCTTTCCCAGACCTATGATATTAATATGCCGGGTGTTGTAGCAATCTATCTGAAAGGGGAACCGCGTCCGGGTGTAGGACCACAGGACGTTGCACTGGCAATTATCGGTAAAGTATTTGCCAACGGCTATGTGAAGAATAAAGTTATGGAATTTGTAGGACCTGGAGTAGCCGGTCTGAGTGCAGATTTCCGTATCGGTATCGATGTCATGACGACGGAGACTACTTGTCTTTCCTCTATCTGGCAGACCGATGAGACGATTGAAGAGTTCTATGAGATCCATGGCAGAAAAGAAGATTATAAAGAACTGAAACCAGGTAAGGTAGCTTACTATGATGGATGTGTAGAAGTTGATTTAAGTGAGATCAAACCTATGATCGCCATGCCATTCCATCCGAGCAACACATATACCATTGATGAATTGAAAGCAAATCTTTATGATATTCTGGATGATGTTGAGAAAAAAGCGCAGATCAGCCTGGATGGTAAAGTACCTTATACACTGAAAGACAAAGTGATCGACGGACAGCTTTATGTGGACCAGGGAATCATTGCAGGATGCGCGGGTGGTGGATTTGAAAATATCTGCGCAGCAGCAGATATCCTTCGTGGTGCAAGCATTGGAGCTGATGCATTTACACTCAGTGTTTATCCGGCAAGTACTCCGATTTATATGGAACTTGCAAGAAATGGAGTCCTGGCAGATCTTCTTGAAACAGGTGCGGTTGTTAAGACTGCATTCTGCGGACCATGTTTTGGTGCAGGAGATACACCTGCCAACAATGCGTTCAGTATCCGACACACAACCAGAAACTTCCCGAACCGTGAAGGCTCCAAGGTCCAGAATGGACAGATTTCTTCTGTTGCACTTATGGATGCAAGACTATCGCAGCAACAGCAGCAAACAAAGGTTTCCTGACATCCGCGGAAGAATTTACCGGAAATTACAGACATCAGAAATACTTCTTTGATAAGACTATTTATGAGAATCGAATCTTTGACAGCAAGGGTGTTGCAGATCCAAGTGTAGAAATCCAGTTTGGCCCGAATATTAAAGACTGGCCGGAGATGCCGGCACTGGCAGAGAATCTGGTGCTTAAAGTGGTATCTGAGATTCATGATCCGGTTACTACGACAGATGAACTGATTCCGTCCGGAGAAACTTCTTCTTTCCGTTCCAATCCACTTGGACTGGCTGAGTTTACTCTTTCCCGTAAAGATCCGGCTTATGTTGGACGTGCAAAGGAAATTCAGAAGGCAGAGAAAGCTCTTGAAGCAGGTGAGT
>ENA-OPYX01001756-OPYX01001756.1-human-gut-metagenome-genome-assembly--contig:-NODE-1756-length-10820-cov-5.648929_pt1 | contig 10820 bp, 10 predicted proteins | sample MGYA00242639_ERZ504486 | MGnify/ENA primary metagenome ERZ504486 (study PRJEB26092, sample SAMD00036296) | human gut metagenome | host: Homo sapiens | study: EMG produced TPA metagenomics assembly of... | reverse complement strand
TTGGGAGTTTTGCGGATAGCATCTGTCAGCAGTCCACCGTCTTCATAACCTACATATCCGGCAGGTGAGCCGATGAGTTTGGCCACTGTATGCTTTTCCGTATATTCGCTCATGTCAAAGCGTTGCAGGGCGATACCTAGTTCGGAAGCCAATACTTTGGCTACCTCTGTCTTTCCCACACCGGTGGGGCCGACGAAGAGAAGGCTTGCCAGTGGTTTGTTTTCGTCCAGTAGCCCGGCTTTGGCCATTTGTACGGCTTCCACCACTTGGCAGACAGCTTCTTCCTGACCGTATATCTTTGCACTGATGCGTTCATGCAAGGTTTCTAATGTGGCATTGTCCTCTTCCTTCATGGCGAGTACATCCACTTTACAGATACGTGCCAGTATATCGGTTATCAATGCTTTGTCCACCGTTTGTGTTTCTGTATCTGTGGGGTGGATTTCACGATAAGCCCCGGCTTCGTCCACCAGGTCGATGGCCTTGTCGGGCAAAAAACGGTCGCTGATATACCGTGCGGCAGCTGTGACGGCATATGCTATCACTCCTTCTTCATAAACTACTCCATGGAACGTTTCGTACCTTTCTTTTAATCCTTCCACTATGTGGATAGTTTCTTCGATTCCGGGTTCCTGTATGTCAATCTGTTGGAAACGCCGTACCAATCCTCTGCTACGTGAAAAATAGCGGTTGAATTCTTCGTAAGTAGTGGAACCGATAAACCGGATCTCTCCTCCTTCCAAATAAGGCTTGAGCATATTAGAGGCATCCATCGAACCGTCTCCCGTCCGTCCGGCGCCTATCAGGTTATGTATTTCATCTATATATACAATGGCGTGTCCTTCTTTCCGTATTCCTTCCATAATGGCTTTCAGCCTTTTCTCGAATTCACCCCGATATTGTGTACCGGCCAATAAGTTGCCTAAATCCAGTTCGTAGATACGACAGCCTGTGAGGCGTTCGGGAACATTGCCTGCTTCTATACGTGCAGCTAGTCCGTAGACCAGTGCGGTTTTTCCCACTCCCGGTTCACCCACGTGCAGAGGGTTGTTCTTTTCTTTGCGGCAGAGAACTTGAATGGTGCGTTCCAATTCCACATTCCGGCCTATAAGCGGATTCCGGTCTTGCAGACCTTCATTGAGGCAGGTGACGTAGTTGCGCCAAGGTTCGCTTTTCTCTTGCTCAGAGGAAGTTTCCTCTTGAAACTGATTCATGTGCTCGTAATTTGAAATGAGGGAGCTGAGAAACTCCGGCATATCTTCTCCCACTGTTTCTTTTAGCAGATAGCCGGCCCATGAATCTTCCAGTTGAAGCATTCCTTGTACCAGATGAGGAACATCCATTTCTTCTGCGCTTGAATGGCTGATTGTCATATAGGCATATTGCAGCAGCTCGGAGAGTTGACCTGAAATTTCCAACTCATATTCTATTTCTTGAGGAACTCGTTCCACTTTTTTCGACAGATATTCGGAAATGGACTGGGACAGTTCTTCCGGGGTACAAAAACACTCTGCCAATGCTTTTTGAAAAGGAACTTGTTCCAGCAATGCGCTCAATAAGTGTTCGGGCGTGATAAATTCATGCCGATATTGCATCGCTTGGCTCTGCGCAGAAGCGAAAGCGTAGTTCACCGAATCGGTATTTGGTATATCCATATCTTATTCTTGATTTTTTATTCTTCTTCCGGTGTAACCGTGAGTCGGAGAGGGAAACCCTCTTCACGAGCCATACGGGTGGCTTTTTGTACTTTTGACCGGGCGATATCATACGTATAGATGCCTATTACGGCCGATTCACTTTTGTGTACTTGCATCATCAAAGCTTCTGCTTCCATCGTTGATTTGAAAAAAACGGTAGTTAATATCTTTACAACAAATTCCATTGTAGTAAAGTCGTCATTGAAAATAGTAACTTTGAAGCGTCGCGGCTCGCGAAGGTCTATACGTTCTTTTTCTTTATAAGATGATTGTTGTTGTTCCATATTGGTATTTGTCATACGTACTTATGGCACAAAGGTAGGGAAAGTATTGGAAAGGTAGGGTAGGGAAGAGATGAATTTTGTAGACGGATGGTCTGGAGCTGATGTCTTGAATTCCTTTCATGCCTGTCTGTCATTCTTAAAACATCCATATATAATAAGATGTTTCAAGGATGACAGACGTGTATGAAAAATAAAATGTGAAAAAATTCAAGGATAAGAGGTGGAAACTTAGACTTTTCTGTGAACAAACTGGCCGTCAATCCAAATGGTGGCATGGTTTCCCCGGAACTTCAGCAGGATATATTCGGGGTCTTCCGGTCCTTTAGGAAAATGATGGATAAACCAGTCTTGCCATAACTCTTTCTTGGTGCCAGTGTCTGATACAACTTCCACTTCTCCGGTCATGGCCACGCTGTTTCCCTCTTTGTAGAAACATATGCCGGCTTTCGGATTAGAGCGGAAATCCTTTGTCTTTGCCGAACTGTTTCCTGTTGCAAACCAGATGGTTGTTAATCCTTCCGTTTTGATTTTACTCAAGGGAACCGGCCGGGGATACCCTTCTTTATTGATGGAAGTTAGTGTGACTACTTCACATTGTTGAAGCAAAGCTTTTGCTTTTTCTTTAAGTGATCCCATTGTTTCTTTTTAGTTTTTGATACGGTACAAAAGTAAGAAACGCCAGGATGGCTTCGTTGTAAAAAAACGACTTTTATAGTTTCAGATATGTTAATGTGGTTTCTTCCGTAACCGGTAAGGATAAAAAGGAACCGGGTGTATTGCCTGATAAGGCTTTTATTTCCTTACTCAAATGGGCTGTGTCATAGTATCCGGCCTCAATGGCAACAGAGAAGAGTTGATTGGAAGAGGTGGAACGCAGTAAATCCACTGCATTCTTGAATTTGATAATCCGGCTGTATTCCTTAGGGGAATATCCGGTCTGATGTTTGAACTTGCGCTCGAAGTGTCTTTGGCACAAGCATACATTTTCTACTAAAGAACGGATAGGCAGTTGGCCTTTGGAAAGGTTAATGCAATCTACTGCATATGATATCTGTTTTTCTATCTTGTTGTTAGTACATAAGGCTTGGGTGAGAAAAGATTCTATCAGTCTGATTTTGTCCTGTATGTACGGTTGTTCACATAATCTTTCTGCTAGCGAGTCGTTGAAGATACCTCCTGACTCAAAAGTGCTGATTCTTTGATTCCCAAGTTCTTCCAATGGTAATTGCATGAAGCGGAATAAACCGCAAGGCAGAAAACGGATACCAAACATATGGATGCTTTTCGCATAGGTTATTAGGGTGGAGTATCGGCTCATGGGACCTACAAAATAAGAGCGGTAGGGTTGCATTATAAGACTTTCTTGTTCCGCTATGTCAGCTACTTCGCCAAGGGTGAAGATAAAATCGGTGCAACCGTCCGGCAATATGTTGATTTTCATCCCATAGTCCGGATTGCCTTTAAATTCCCAGTATTTGTCAATATAGGGGGCTAAAAGCAGGGAAGGCTGGTATTCATTATACATGAAGATTGTTATTTCTTTTTAGCAGCGATAGCTAGTAATACTCCCAGTACCCCCCAGATTACCATGCGTGGGATAATACCGAAGGTCTTGTTGTGATACACTCCTGTGCTGATGCGAAGCCCAAGCATTTCTCCCAAAGTAGCTAGAATGGCGAACTTCACAAAACTCATGACCATACCATGGATTGCATTGAAAGATTTGTACCATTCATAAATGGTATCGCTAATAAAAAAGGGTAGAAACAATGCTATTACAAACAAAAAGAACAGAATATCACTCTTTTTCATAGATAGAAATGTGTTTTTCATTAATATTTGCGACAAACATACGAAAAAAATCTAAGTTCCTAACCAAACAATAATTTAAATTCGACGGCTCTTTATTTGTTATCTAGCTATAATCTTTTATCTTTGTTTCCCGTCATGGAATAAAATAAAAAGGTTATTATGAAAACAAAAGGATGGATTTTAACTGTAATTTGTAGTATGTTGTTATTGGTGGCGGGTATCACTTTTGCATCAATGGTGCTTGTCGGGCAACCGGCTTTGGCAAACGAATCATTGTGGTGGTGGATCTTGATAAATTTTGGTGTGATGGTTTTATTATTCGGGTATGGCGTGAAACGGGGAATCCAGATATTGCGTATCTTCAGCATACCGAAAAGCAAACTGACACGGGAACCAGGTGTCGTGGTTTGTGATTATAATATCAGCCTGAAAAAGTATGCTTTGTATAAATTGTGGGACATCCGTCATTTCAGTTTTTCTTTGTTGTTCATCATTTATATTTGTATTGCACTGTGTACAGGGCACTATATTGTTCCCGAAGAGCAAAGCCTGTTCAGTCCGCTGCTGATTTGGTTCTTGTGTCTTATTTATATCTTGATTATGCTGCCTGTCAGACTAAATAAGATTTATAAGCGGAGTATTGCGGGGCAGACTTGGGTAGAAATAACTCCGGAAGGGCTGACATATGATAAGGCGGAACTGAAACAGACATTCCCTTGGGAGGAGATAGCAGGTATAGCTCTTTATAAGACTTATTGCTTTCTGTATGATAAAAGAGGCGGTGAATTTTTGATTGTAACTTCGGATGAAAAGGTGAAAGAATCCCTTCTTTACTATTTAAATACGAAAAAATAATGAATTAAAGCTAAGTGTTTTTTATAATAAGGTTGTTCATATTATTATAATGTGTATTTTTGTAACAAAGTAATAATGAAAAACCTCTTAAGTATGAAAACACCTGTTCTCGCGCTATTCATTTCTTTAGTGGCATTTGGAGCCTGTGTGTCCAATAAACAAACCCAGCCGTCAACCGATTATACCCAATTGGTGAATCCGTTTATCGGAACCGATTTTACCGGCAATACTTATCCGGGAGCGCAAGCGCCTTTCGGAATGGTACAACTTAGTCCGGATAACGGTTTGCCCGGATGGGACCGTATTTCCGGTTATTTTTATCCGGACAGTACGATTGCCGGATTCAGTCATACCCATTTGTCGGGAACGGGAGCCGGAGACTTGTATGATATCTCTTTCATGCCTGTAACTTTGCCTTATCAGGAAGCGGAAGCTCCTTTAGGCATCTATTCCAAATTCTCTCATGCGGATGAAGAGGCTTCAGCTGGTTATTATCGCGTGTTGCTGAAAGATTATGATATCAATGTGGAGTTAACTGCTACAGAGCGTTGCGGTATACAGCGTTATACGTTTCCTGAAGGAGAGTCGGCTGTCTTTCTGAATCTGAAGAAAGCGATGAATTGGGACTTTACCAATGATTCTTATATTGAGATAATTGACTCATGCACCATTCAGGGATATCGTTTTTCCGAAGGATGGGCAAGAGACCAGCATGTGTATTTCCGCACTCGTTTCTCCAAACCGTTTGCCTCGGTAGAGATGGATACTACTGCCATTGCTTTGAAAGGTAAACGTGTAGGTACGGCTTATATCGCCCGCTTTAATTTTGATACGGAAAAAGGAGAGCAGATTGTTCTGAGTACTGCTCTTTCGGGAGTAAGCATGGAAGGTGCTGCTAAAAACATGGCGGCTGAAGCACCTCACAATGATTTCGATAAATATTTGGCTGAAACTAAAGATAATTGGAACCGTCAGTTGGGAAAAATAGAGGTAACAGGTGATAACAAGGACGATAAGGTTAATTTTTATACAGCATTGTATCATACAATGATTGCCCCGACTATTTATAGTGATGTGGACGGGGCTTATTATGGTCCCGATAAGAAAATTCATCAGACGGATGGTTGGGTGAATTATGGAACTTTTTCATTGTGGGATACTTATCGTGCCGCACATCCGTTATTTACTTATACGGAACCTCAGCGTGTCAATGATATGGTGAAATCATTCATTGCTTTTTATGAACAGAACGGACGTTTGCCGGTATGGAATTTTTGGGGAAGTGAAACGGATATGATGATTGGCTACCACGCTGTACCTGTTATTGTCGATGCTTATTTGAAAGGTATTGGTGATTTTGATGCAGAGAAGGCATTGGAGGCTTGTGTGGCTACTGCTAACTTGGATGATTATCGCGGCATTGGTCTGTATAAAAAATTAGGATATATACCTTATAATATAAAGGATGAATATAATGCGGAAAATTGGTCGCTTTCCAAAACATTAGAATATGCTTTTGATGATTATTGCATAGCCGAAATGGCTCGGAAGATGGGGAGGACTCAATTAGCGGACGAATTCTACAAGCGTTCTCAGAATTATCGCAATGTGTTCAATCCGGCGTCAAGCTTCATGCAGCCGATAGATGATAAAGGAGTATTCCAACCTAATTTCAGCCCGGATGACTACACTGCCCACATTTGTGAAAGTAACGGTTGGCAGTACTTTTGGTCTGTACAGCAGGATATTAAGGGGCTAATTGCCTTGACTGGTGGTAAGGATCGTTTTACGGAAAAGTTGGATAGTATGTTTACTTATATCCCGGCTGGTAATGCAGATTTGCCTCTTTTCAGTACAGGTATGATTGGCCAGTATGCTCATGGTAATGAGCCTAGCCATCATGTGATTTATTTGTATAATAAGGTACGTCAGCCTTGGAAAACTCAGAAGTATGCGGCGCAGGTCATGCATGACCTTTATTTCAATGCACCTGCCGGACTGTGTGGAAATGAGGATTGTGGACAGATGTCTGCCTGGTATGTATTCAGTGCTATGGGATTTTATCCTGTCAATCCGGTAAGTGGTGAATATGAGATTGGTACGCCGTTGTTCCCCGAGATACAGATGCATCTGGATAATGGAAAAACGTTCACAGTACTGGCCCCTGGAGTAAGTCGTGAAAATATCTATATCCAGTCGGTGAAAGTAAATGGGCAACCATACGATAAGAGCTATATCACACACCGGCAAATAATGGATGGTGCTACTGTAGAATTTGAAATGGGTCCGGAACCGGGAAATATTTGGTATAGATAGATAATAATTGGTTCAACTTATTAAGAATTGTAATTGTACAGGAGGTGAGTTAAAAGTAATATTTGTTATCGTTTTGCTGTAGAGGCGGTTTGAATCTGCCTGAAAATTGTATGATGAGCGGAAGCTTTCTGCCCCTACAGTGGATGATTGGATCGTTATTTGGAACATTGGCTCTCTCCTTCATACAAAGGTGAATTATATAATATGAACGAGGAACTTGATGACACCTATAAGGTCGTCTTTCGTCAATGCTATCCTAAGCTGTTGTTCTATGCGACACGGCTGGTCGGTACCGAAGAAGCCGAAGATGTAGTGCAGGATGTTTTTGTGGAGTTGTGGAGGCGGAGAGATTCAGTCGTCATAGGAGAGCAGATTTTAGCTTTCCTTTATCGTTCTGTATATACCAAGGCTATAAATTTATTGAAGCATCAGATTATAGAGAATAACTACAGTGCGGCAATGATAGAGATCTATGAACGAAGATTGCAATATTACCAGCCGGATCATGCTGAAGTTATTAAAAAGATAGAGAATCAGGAATTGCGTCAGGAAATTTTTGAAGCGATTAATGAATTGCCGGATAAATGTAAGGAGGTGTTTAAACTGAGCTATCTTCATGATATGAAAAACAAGGAAATCGCTGATACTCTTGGCATTTCTTTACGTACCGTAGAGGCACATATGTATAAGGCCTTGAAATTTTTGCGCGAACGTCTCAGCCATTTATTATTGTCATTGATTATATTTTCAGCAAAACTGCTAAGTGTTTTTACAAGTTGAATTGTTTACTATATGAATAGGGAAAAAGATGAGTAAACTTAACGAAGATATTATTATCAGGTATTTGGAAAACCGATGCTCGGAGGAGGATTTTGTTCTTATCAATGAATGGATGAAAGAATCTGATGAGAATGCCGGAGAGCTGTTCCGTATGGAGGAGATTTATCAGTTAGGTAAATTCCCCTTTGAGGAGGAAAATCTGGTAGTGAGGGCAGAGCGCAGGTTGGGTAGAAGATTGGAACAGGAAAATCAAAAGAAACAAGAGGTGTTCAAGCTTAGAAGTGTGTTGCGTTATGCAGCTGCTATAGTGGGCGTGATGGTGCTGGCTGCGGGATTAGCCTATTGGTTCCGGAATAAAGCGGAGGAATTGGTGGTAGCATCGGCTGCTCATGGACAAGTGCGTGAGATGTTGTTGCCTGACGGGACAAAAGTATGGTTGAACCAGTCGTCTGTTTTAAAATATCCGCGTGCTTTTGAAGGAAAGGAACGTCATGTATATCTGGATGGAGAAGCTTATTTTGAAGTAGCACGTAATCATGAGAAACCTTTCATGGTAAAAAGCCCGGCAATGGATGTCAGGGTCTTGGGAACCTCTTTCAATATAAAATGTCGTCCGGATAACAGTTTTGCGGAAACAACCTTGATAGAGGGTGAAGTTGAGGTAAAAGATAAATCGGACAAAGGAAGAATTACTTTGTTGCCGGGACAAAAAGCCGTTTTAAACAGGGTAACAGGGCGGATGCAAGTAAAACAGGTCGATCCCAAGATGGAGATAGTCTGGCATAATGACTTGATTCCATTTGAAAAGTCATCTATTTTCCAGATTGCGGCAGCATTGGAACGGTTCTATGGAGTGAAGATAATCCTTTCACCGGATGTAGACAGTACTAATACTTATTCAGGTGTACTGAAAAAGAAAGATAATATAGAGTCTGTGCTGAATTCTTTGCGTAACTCTATTCCTTTCAATTATAAGAAAGTAGATGATAACAATATATTTATCTCATCGGAAACAAAATAATTTTTAAATAAAGATCTATGAAAATCAACATGCTCTTAAGCGGCTGTCTTCTAGGGTTATTGTGTTTCACTGCATGTGATTCTGAGGGCAATGAAATGAATGATTACACCCATTATGTCAATCCTTTTATTGGTACAGGAGGCCATGGGCATACTCATCCGGGTGCTATGGTTCCTCATGGCATGATACAGCCGGGGCCGGATACTCGTATTGACGGTTGGGATTCCTGTTCCGGATATTATTATGAAGATACTACGATCAATGGCTTTGCCCATACACGTCTTAGTGGTACAGGGTGTGCGGATTTTCGGAGATTTCCTGTTGATGCCGACTGTAGGTGTGCAGCGTACTGATTTCTTGGGAACAGAAAGCCAGAAGCGTCCTTTCGCATCGGCTTTTTCTCATGAAAAGGAATATGCCGAACCGGGATATTATTCTGTTTTTCTGGATACATACGGGGTAAAAGCCGAACTGACTTCGACAGAGCGTGCGGCAATGCATCGGTATACTTTTCCGGAAAGTAAGGAGTCTGGATTTATCTTGGATATGGACTATAATATTCAGCAACAAATCAATCAGGTAATGGAAGTGGAGGCAGTGAATGATACTGTGTTGCGGGGGCGCAAACGCAGTGCCTATTGGGCATACCGACAGGATCTTTATTTTTATGCCGTATTTTCCAAACCCTTTACGTATACCTTGTACACGGATACTGTTCAGGAAAATGACAAACAGATTCCTGTATGTAAAATGCTTTTGCATTTTGAAACGGCGAAAGATGAACAAGTGCTGGCTAAGTTCTCTATCTCTTCTGTTGATGCGGAAGGTGCTTATAAGAACCTCCAGGCTGAGATGCCCGGTTGGAATTTTGATGGAGTGCGTGCCGATGCTAAGAAGAAATGGAATGAATGCCTGTCAAAGATTGCAGTCAAAACCAATAATGAAGACCAGCGTGCCATTTTCTATACGGCTATGTATCATGCTTTCCTAAGTCCCAATCTGTTTACAGATGTAGACGGGCGTTACTTGGGAATGGATTTGAAAGTGCATACCACCGACATGAAACATCCGGTTTATACCATTTTCTCTTTGTGGGATACTTTCCGTGCGTTACATCCGTTACTGACTATTGTCGATCCTCAGTTGAATACGGAGTTTATCCGTTCATTGATAAAGAAGCATCAAGAAGGTGGTATTTTCCCGAAATGGGATTGTGTATCCAATTATACCGGAACGATGGTAGGGTATCATGCGGCTTCGTTGGTAGCCGATTCTTATGTGAAGGGATATCGCGATTTTGATGTGCAGGAAGCTTACAAGGCATGTTTGCGTGCGGCGGAATATGATACGACCGGCATTGTCGCTCCCGGTTGGCTGATTCCTTATGTAATGCCTAAGGCTCGTTACTATAAGAATACCCTTGGCTATATCCCGTGTGATCGTGAGAATGAATCGGTTGCGAAAGCGTTGGAATATGCATACGATGACTGGTGTATTTCCGTGTTGGCAGACAGCCTGGGAGATACTGAAACCAAGGAGAAATATGCCCGTTTTGCGGATGCGTACGAATTTTAATTTTGATCCTGCCACCCGTTTCATGCGTGGATTGGATAGTAAAGGTGAATGGCGTACCCCGTTCAATCCCCGTTCTTCCAATCACCGTAATGATGATTATTGTGAAGGAACTGCATGGCAGTGGACTTGGTTTGTTCCGCATGATATTCCGGGATTGGTGAAGTTGATGGGTGGAGAGGATGCTTTCGTTGGAAAGCTGGATTCTTTGTTTACGGTTTCTTCCCAGTTGGAAGGAGAGGCTACCTCTGCTGATATCACAGGACTGATAGGCCAGTATGCGCATGGCAATGAGCCGAGTCATCACATTACTCACATGTATAACTATGTAAACCGTCCATGGCGTACTCAGGAATTGGTTGACAGTGTGCTGCATAACCAGTATTTCAATGCTCCTGACGGCTTGTCGGGTAATGAAGATTGCGGTCAGATGTCTGCATGGTATATTTTGAACTCCATGGGCTTCTATCAGGTATGTCCCGG
>ENA-OPYX01001755-OPYX01001755.1-human-gut-metagenome-genome-assembly--contig:-NODE-1755-length-10829-cov-2.449542_pt1 | contig 10829 bp, 9 predicted proteins | sample MGYA00242639_ERZ504486 | MGnify/ENA primary metagenome ERZ504486 (study PRJEB26092, sample SAMD00036296) | human gut metagenome | host: Homo sapiens | study: EMG produced TPA metagenomics assembly of... | reverse complement strand
ACTCCTGCTGTCGCACCTTCCGGCGAAGGTGGAATCATGCGTTATGTATCCTGGTTTACTCGTCCTACTGTGCCGGTGATGTATTCTAACGGACACTACGGCTATGTAGATGGTTCGTCATTGAGTGCCGAACTGATGAAGAATCCTGTAGAGTCAATGTCTTTAGGGCACCGCAGCAATGAGTATTGGCGTTTTAACGGTAAGGTTTTTGCAGGTATTGATTTATGGGACGGATTGAAGTTCCAGACCAGTTTTGCTTATGCTTTTGATTTAAATGCAACGAAATCTTATTCTCCCAAATCTCCTGCCCGTTATGATGCAGAAGGAAATATTAGAAAAGCGGCAGGGGAAACGAATAAGGAGGAGGATTATTGGTATCGCAATGCAACATGGACGAGTGAGAACCTGTTGACTTATAACAAACAATTTGATAAACATAATGTTAATGTGTTGTTAGGGCACTCTGTTATTGGCTCGCGCTTTTATAAAACGACTGCTTCCATACAGGGCTTTCCTACAGAAAATATTTATGAACTTGATGGAGGAACAATTAATCCGGGTGCAAAAGGCAATTCGGAAGAATATAAACTCCAGTCATTTTTTTGGTCGTGTGAATTACGGTTATGATGACCGTTATTTGTTTGAGTTCAATATTCGCCACGATGGTTCATCACGTATGCCTAAAGCCAATCGTTACGCTACATTTCCTTCCGTATCAGGAGGATGGGTGTTTTCGAATGAAGAATTAATGAAAGACTATAAAAACTTCTCCCTTGGAAAGTTGCGTTTATCATGGGGTAAGTTGGGTAACCAGGAAATCGGTAATTATGCTTATGCGGCTACTTTGGGCGCAAGCGGAAATTATTTCTTTGACCAAGGTGGGGACAAACAGGCTGGTATGGTACAGACTTCTGTTCCAAATGAAGACATCAAATGGGAAACGACCCGCTCCATCAATGTGGCCCTTGATCTTGGATTCTTTAATAATAGGATACAGACTACTTTTGAATGGTTTGATAAGAAAACTTCTGATATCTTGATGCAATTAGCTATGCCAGGCATATTCTTAGGTTCTCTTAATGCTCCTTATCAGAATGTGGGTGCTGTCCGCAATCGTGGTTGGGAATGGAATGTGAATTACTCGGATAGTAAAGGCGATTGGGTTTGGAATGTAGGTTTCAACTTGTCACACGTGAAGAACGAAATTCTGGAAATGGGCGGTTTGGAAGAAACAATAAGTGGGCAAACAATCAATCGTATTGGCAATCCTATTGGCGCTTATTTTGGATATAAAGCGATTGGTATGTACCGTACAGAAGCTGATTTACAGCGTACTAATTCAAAAGGGGAAATCATTAAACAAAATGGTGTGGCTCCTAAATTGGGCGATATTATGTATGCTGATTTGAATGATGATGGTAATATTACTGCTGATGATCGTGATATTATTGGCAATCCTTTTCCTAAATATTCTTATAGCTTCAATTTAGGAGCTTCTTGGAAGAATTTGACTTGTCTACTTTTTGGCAAGGAGTGGGAGGTATTTACCGTTACAGTTGGGAAACTTCTACCGATATTCGCGGTAACTTAACCGAACGTTGGTTGGATCGTTATTCTGCCGGCAACGTAAATGCTTCTATGCCAGCATTGGGTAATACTATGAATGATTCTTATTCTTCATTCTGGTTAGAAAATTCCAGTTACTTACGTTTGAAGAACTTGGAATTCGGCTATACATTCCGTCAGCCTGGACTTGCTAAGATGGGTGTTTCCAGTGTCCGTGTTTATTTTGCCGGAAGCAACCTTTTGACATTTACGTCTTTGAAAAACTGGGATCCGGAAAAAACATCGGGTGATGCTAGAAATGACGTACATCCCAATATGCGCACTTATTCATTTGGGCTAAATATTCAATTCTAACTTATAAGGAGGAATATACATTATGGTAAAAAGTATCAAAAAATATATGCAGAGTTTTATTTTTTTCTGGAGTGTTATTGGTTACCAGTGCATGTTCAGATAGTTTTTGCAGACGGATTCTCCGAATCAGCCTTCTCAAACCACTTATTGGCAGACCGAATCGGATGCATTGATGGCTTTGACAGCTTGCTATGATGCCATGCAGAGCCAGAATTTATATGATGACAATATTGATGGCTGGAAGTTTGGATTTCTAGGACGTGAAACCAGTACGGATAATGGAGACCACACATGGGGTGATTGGATGCTGGGAAGTTCTATCTCGAAATGTGCTTCTTCCACTACCGATGAATGCTTTTCTATGTACTGGAATGCTAATTATGAAGTGATTAAGCGTTGTAATATGTTGGTAGAGAATGTGGAACGTATTCCGATGGAGGCTGAAAAGATAGATGCATACAAGGCGGAAGCAATAGCATTACGAGCTTTGATGTATTGCAATCTGACCTCCGTATTCCGTGATGTCCCTTATCTGACGAAACCTTTAACTTTGGCTGAAGCACAGGCTCCCAAGGCGGAACGTAGCCAGATTATTTCGTCCTTGCTGGAAGATTTGAAGACTTGGATTCCTAAAATACCAGTTATAGGGAAAGCGCAAAAAGGACGTATGTCCCAAGAAGCAGGTTATGCCATTATGGGACGAATTGCTCTTTTTAATCAACGTTGGGACGAGGCAATAACGGCTTATAAAAATGTAGTAGGAAAAGTGCAGCTTTTTAAGTCGGGTGACGGAACTGATTATGCTGCCAATTATGCTGATTTGTTTTAAAGAGCAAAATGAAACGGCAGCAGAAGTATTGTTTGAGTGTCCATTTTAAAGGTCCGGGATTAGGTGAAGGAAGTTTGCTTTGGGGTTTGTTGGTCTGCTCCAATGAATGCTATTGAAGGTTCTATGAACTTGTGTGATGATTTTTATTGTATAGATGGGTTGCCCATCGATAAGTCACCTTTATTTAAAAGGAAGTCTTGTTCAAGGAGCCCATACGAAGGCTAATCCGGATATGGGACGTTATGAGAATCGTGATCCTCGTATGAAAGGTACATTGATGTTACCTGGTATGGAATGGAACGGAAAACTGTTTACTAATAATTTGCCGGCAAGTTCTACCTGTTGTATTCGTAAATGGTACACTCCAGAAGATACAGTTAATGAATATGACGGTAGTCTTGACTTCTATGTTATCCGTTATGCAGAGGTACTTTTGTCACTTGCTGAAGCTATGATTTGAGAAAGGTGGTTATCCACAAGCCGAAAATAACAGGATATATTAATGAAGTTCGTGCTCGTGTTGGTAATGCCAGCGGTAGAAGTAGTGGAAGGAACTAATTTGAATAAAGAAGAAATTGCTGCGCCATTGTACGTCACGAACGGCCGTGTGGAATTGGCTTTTGAAGATTTGCGTTTTGAGATCTTTTACCGTTGGGGGAGAATTTTGAAAATGCTCAAAAGCGTATGCAGAAAGACCAGTCATTCTATGGCTTTGGGAGTAGTTTCGCGGGGGTAATCTTCGTGGTGCGCAAGATTTGGTTTGGCCTATTCCGCAAGGTGAGATTGATACGAATCCGATGTTGGAGCAGCATAGTGAATGGAAATAAGAATGATTGAATTATCTATTGTAATATAACTGTGATGAGGTAAGAGATTGTTAAAAGGTATTTTCTTGAAATAAAGGACAAGTATGTGGTGATAAGGCTGCAACTTGTCCTTTATCGTTTGTTTCCTATTATATATGTTCTATTTCATAACGTAGCATATTTTGTTAAATTACAATGTGATGTTATTTATCTTTTCGTCTCTTTGTTTTATCTTTGTCGTTGAATATTATAAGTAATTAAGTATATGAAGAAAAAGAATGTTTTTAAATGGTGGGGAGTTGTTTTGTTATTATGTATGTGTTCTGTTCATGCTGAGGCGCAGGATTTGAAATCTGTATTGACAGGAGTGGCAAAGGCGGCAATTGGTAACAAGGCTACTACGGCTCATTCCATTGTGGGGACTTGGACTTATCAGGCTCCTGAATGTCAGTTCGAGAGTGATCAGTTGCTGGCAAAGGCTGGTGGAGAGGTAGCGGCCAAAGAAGTGGAAGAAAAATTACAGACTATATATGATAAGATTGGTTTGACTAGTATTAAGTATATTTTCAAGGAGGATGGTACTTATTCATATATATTGAAAAGACGTACGGTAAGCGGCACTTATGTTTTTGATGAGGAAGCTAAGACGATTATTATGAAAAGTAAGTTGGGCATACAGACGGTAGCTTATGTGACAGTGACAGGTAATAGTATGAGTCTTGTGTTTAATGCCGATAAGTTGATGTCTATTCTAAAGGTGATTACTGGAGCGGCTTCCAAAGTAAATTCTACAGCTGCCACTCTTAACAGTGTAGCTGAAGCTTATGACGGGCTGATGTTAGGATTTGAATTGAAAAGTAGATGCTTTTGTAAAATATGGGATACAAGTCTTTTATAAAAGTTGAAAAATTGTGATTGGAAATAATGTTTAAGGATAAAACCGTTTTAACCTTATTATTATGGTAAAACGGTTTTTTTATTAACATGTATGTTTTTGTATATACTGGTCATGAATGTAATATATTGCATATATGTGAGAACGGTTTATTCTTGCTCTTTCAGTGCTGCGAAAATCAAACCTTCCAGTTCTTCCGCCAGTTCGGGGTTATCCTGAATCACTTGTTTGGAAGCGTCACGTCCTTGTCCCAGTTTGGTTTCGTTGTAGCTGTACCATGAACCGCTTTTCTTGATGATGCCTAAATCAGCACCCAAATCAATGATTTCACCAGCTCTTGAGATACCTTCACCAAACATGATATCGAATTCGGCTTTACGGAAAGGAGGTGCCACTTTGTTTTTCACCACTTTTACTTTAGTCTGGTTGCCGATTACTTCTTCACCATCTTTCAGTTGAGTGGAGCGACGGATATCCAAACGTACGGAAGCGTAGAATTTCAGAGCATTACCACCGGTAGTTGTTTCAGGGTTACCAAACATGATACCGATTTTTTCACGCAACTGGTTGATAAAAATACAAGTTGTATTGGTCTTGCTGATGGCTGACGTAAGCTTGCGCAAAGCCTGAGACATCAAACGTGCCTGTAAACCTACTTTGTTATCACCCATATCTCCTTCAATTTCAGCTTTCGGAGTCAATGCCGCGACAGAGTCGATAACAATGATATCAATGGCGGATGAGCGTATCAATTGCTCAGCAATTTCAAGTGCCTGTTCACCGTTATCGGGTTGTGATATCCATAAGTTATCTACATCCACTCCCAGTTTGGCCGCATAGAAACGATCGAAAGCATGCTCGGCATCAATGAAAGCGGCAATGCCGCCTGCCTTCTGAGCTTCAGCAATGGCATGGATAGCCAATGTAGTCTTACCGGATGATTCGGGACCATAAATTTCTATGATTCTACCTTTGGGATAGCCGCCTACCCCTAATGCGGCGTTCAAGGCGATAGACCCGGTAGGAATCACTTCCACTTCCTGTACGTTGTCATCACCCATTTTCATGATAGAGCCTTTACCAAAAGTTTTCTCTATCTTATCCATTGCAGCTTGCAGCGCTTTCAGTTTTTCACTATTTCCGGCACTCGGACTTGCTGCGAATGGAATTTCTTCGTTATCTTTTTTTGCCATAAATCTGTTGGTTTATAAAATTTTGTTTGTGCGTGCTCTTTTGTTTTCACCTCTTTGGGAGAGATGATACGTTCAATCACGCCTTCTTCGTTAATGATGAAAGTTGTACGGAATGTACCCATATATTTACGTCCGTACATACTTTTTTCTCCCCATACTCCGAATTGTTCTACCAACTTCTTGTCGGTATCGGCAATAAGAGTAAAGGGCAGCTCGTTCTTTTCAATGAATTTCTGATGCGATTTGGCATCATTCACACTGACACCGATTACTTCATAACCATGGGCGCGCAGTTCCGCATAATTATCACGCAAGTTACATGCCTGGGCAGTACAACCCGATGTCATATCTTTAGGATAAAAATAGAGTACTATCTTTTTTCCTTTGTAATCACTTAAACGAATTTCTTCTCCTTTTTCGTTCAAGCCTAATATTTCTGGGACTTTATCTCCTATGTTCAATTTTTTTAGTGGTTAATGATTTATGGTTATTGTGGCCGCAGGTATGAATTACTTACCATGGGCCGTTAATCACTTTTTAAAGTTCTAAATCACCATCAAATACTTCATGCCAAGGCAGCCCTTGTTTGTTCAGTTGTTCCATAAATGGATCGGGATCAAACTCTTCTACATTCCATACTCCCGGACGTTTCCACAATCCTTGCAGGAACATCATGGCTCCAATCATGGCAGGAACTCCTGTTGTATAGCTCACTCCCTGCATTCCAGTTTCTTTGTAAGCTTCTTGATGGCTACAGTTGTTGTAAACATAGTAAGTACGTTCTTTGCCATCCTTTACGCCTCGGATGCGGCATCCGATAGAAGTTTCGCCTTCATAATTTTCTCCTAGATCCTGTGGATTGGGGAGTACGGCTTTTAGGAATTGTAACGGAACAATTTTCACTCCGTTATAATCTATTTCGTCAATGCGGGCCATACCGATATTCTGGATGACACGCAGATGAGTCAGGTATTCCTGACCGAAAGTCATCCAAAAGCGAGCACGTTTGATGGTCGGGAAATTCTTAACTAATGATTCCAGCTCTTCATGATACAGCAAGTAGGAATCACGAGGACCGATATTGGGATAAGTCAGATCCTTGTGGTATTCCAATGGCTTGGTGGTCACCCATTTGCCTTCTTCATAATAACGTCCGTTCTGAGTAATTTCGCGGATATTGATTTCAGGATTAAAATTGGTAGCGAACGCTTTGTGATGGTTGCCGGCATTACAGTCCACAATATCCAAGTAGTGCATCTCGTCAAAATGATGTTTTGCTGCGTAGGCTGTATAAATACCACTTACTCCCGGATCGAATCCACAACCCAGTATCGCTGTCAGTCCTGCGTCTTCAAAACGTTTTTTATAAGCCCACTGCCAGCTGTATTCGAAATGAGCTTCATCCTTTGGTTCATAGTTTGCTGTATCCAGATAATTCACCCCGGCTTTCAGACAAGCTTCCATGATGGTCAGATCTTGATAAGGCAGAGCTACATTGATGACGATTTCGGGTTTGAAACTATTAAACAGGGCTACCAGTTCGTCTACATTGTCCGCATCTACCTGTGCAGTCTTAATAGCTGGATTGCCGATAGCTTTTACGATTGCATCACATTTTGATTTTGTACGGCTGGCGATCATGATGTCAGTGAATACATCCGGATTCTGAGCCACTTTGTGTGCTACGACAGTACCTACACCGCCTGCACCGATAATTAATACTTTACCCATTTGCTGTTTTTTATTCTTGTTAAAATAAAATGCCCGGCAGACATTACCGTTCACAGGGCAAAGATAACAAAATATTTTGGGTATTAGTGGATACGGTCTAGTTTCTTATTGGTGAAATCTAAGGTTTTTACTTTCGTAGGACCATGTTTCATAGCCACCCGTGACTATATGGATGCGCATGGGATTACCTAATGCCAGACGACATTCGTCGGTTGTCATTCCTTTTCGTACCTTACCGCGGCTTATCATGTTCCAAACTTCTTCTGTGATATTCGGATACTTGGTTCGTAAGTTGCCTATGCCGAATAGATCCGTAAAATAATTGTCTGATTGTAAAATCACATCAACTACACTCGTATGGGTGAATGCAGCTTTTATCTTATAATTCTTTCCATCTATGTTTTTCCAATTCTAAAAAAGACGTAAGGAGAGTTGTTTTGTGAGATTATATTTTTGATGGTGAATTGTGTATATCGGGGAAGTCTCACCGGAGTGTCTGTTTCATCCAGACATTCCGTTTCCGCTTTCAGATAGACAGGTTTTTTTCCATATTTACTCATCAGATTCTTTGATTTTTTTGTATTTGCATCACTGAAGCTAAATGAATTTGGAAAATATTTATTTTATTTCCATAATAAAATCACTGTCTGCCATGCCACAATTAGTCTTTGATATAGCTACCGGCTGATAGTAGGTGTTTCCTTTCTTGTCTTGGAATACGATTTTTACAGGGTATGCGTCGGCTGCCCACTCCGACAGCTGTTACTGTTACTTCTTCATTTATACCAATCGGGACCTCTTTATAGCCCGATATGCTGTTGGGATCATCTATACGTACTTTATTGGTACGCATATATAGGGTTTGTCCTTCCAGCAGTTCTTTGGCTATGTCCACATCACCCAGGTAGGCAAGGGTAGGAATACCGGCTTTGGGCTTCAGGCAATATTGTTCCAGAGTGGTGTTTTTTAAGTTCGTGATAATATTGTTGCCCTTCACATTCAAAGTTAAAATGTACAAAGCCCCGTTCGGTAATTTCTGAACCCAGATATTCAAAAATCTTATGTTTTAACTCTCCTGTATCCACCTCCTTGTTGGTTTCCGCCGATTTAAAAGGAGGAATAATGATGTCTTTACGTTCCGGCATCACCATGAATTTCATGCCTGGTGTCCAGTCACACAGGTTGTAATACTTGAAATGATCGTTTATAAACTGTTTTTCCAAAGATTCTACGGAAATACTTGTTTGTTGTGAAGTAGTCGTGACTATATATCCGTTTTGTGCATAAGTGCATAGGCTACAGCTTGTTGCCCCAATTAAAATGGCTAAAAACCTTTTCATTGCTTTAAGTGTTAGTATATATAAATTGATACAAAGGTATAAAATTTTTGTGTATAATTGCTATAGTGAAAAATAAAATGGTTAGTTTTGCACACTAAACTAACAGATTTAACAAAAAAATAATATGAAAAAACTAGTATTAGAAATGATGGCTATTTGTGCCGGAGCATTGATTGTATCTTGTGGTAGTGGAAAGAATATGTTGTCTGTTTCTTCTCTGGATGGGGAATGGAATATTACAGAGGTGGATGGACAGAAGATATCTACAGAGAGAATGCCTTTCATTGGTTTTGATGTAGCTCAGAAACGTATTTATGGCAATAGCGGATGTAACCGTATGATGGGAAGTTTTGAAGCCGACTCTCTGAAGCCAGGTACATTGAAGTTTGGACAGATAGGAAGTACCCGCATGATGTGCCCTGATATGAAGACTGAGCAGATGGTATTGGGTGCATTGGATAAAGTGACTTCTTTCCAGACGGTTTCTGACAAGCCTAGTGTGATAACTCTATGTAATCAAGATGGTCAGCCGTTGATGACTTTGGAAAAGAAGGCGGCTCCGGAAGTGTCACTGTCTGATCTTTCAGGAGAATGGGTTATTGAATTGGTGAATGGAAAGAAGATTGTAGGTACGGCTGAGGTGACCCCTTTTATCGGTTTTAATTTGGATGAAAGCCGCATTTACGGTAATGTGGGCTGTAATACCATAAATGGTGCGTTAATGCAGGAAGATGGAAAACCCAATTCTTTGAGATTTGACAATGTTGCTACTACCATGATGATGTGTCCTGATATGGAAACTGAAACTATCGTGCTGAATGCTTTGAATGAAACAAAAAGTTTCAGCATGAAAGATGATAAAGTATATTTGTTAGGTGAAAATGGAAATGAATTGTTGGTGTTGAAGAAACAATAATCCATCTACATTCGAATTGATATGGGTCGGCCTGTTTTCTCATAAACGAGAAAACAGGCCGATTGCATTTATGGCATTATGCTAGGATGCTGACAGGTTTTTATTTGGTGGAGTTCTGACATTCTTGCCTTATATGAATCCATTTAAAAGTATCATATAGCAAATAAATCAGTCATTTTGTCAGCCTTTGTCACATTCTTATTTTTGGCATACCGTTTGTTTTATGAAGGGCGTGCGGTTGGTGCACCAAAGAAAAAAGAAGTCCTTCGTGAACCATTCGCCAAGAAATCAGTTTAATTGAAAACAAATAAATAAAGATATATAATTATGGGAAAGATTATTGGTATTGACTTAGGAACCACAAATTCATGTGTTTCAGTATTTGAAGGTAATGAACCGGTAGTAATCGCAAACAGCGAAGGTAAACGTACCACTCCGTCTATCGTTGCATTTGTTGACGGTGGTGAACGTAAAGTAGGTGATCCTGCAAAACGTCAGGCAATCACTAATCCGCAACGTACTATTTTCTCTATCAAGCGTTTCATGGGTGAAACTTGGGATCAGGTACAGAAGGAAACTGCTCGTGTTCCTTATAAAGTAGTGAAAGGTGACAATAATACTCCGCGTGTAGATATTGACGGACGTCTTTATACTCCGCAGGAAATTTCAGCTATGATTCTGCAGAAGATGAAGAAAACTGCTGAGGATTATCTGGGACAAGAAGTTACAGAAGCCGTTATCACCGTTCCGGCATACTTCTCGGACTCACAACGTCAGGCTACTAAAGAAGCTGGTCAGATTGCAGGTCTGGAAGTGAAACGTATTGTGAACGAACCGACAGCTGCTGCTTTAGCTTATGGTCTTGATAAGGCTCACAAAGATATGAAGATTGCTGTATTCGACCTTGGTGGTGGTACATTCGATATCTCTATCCTTGAGTTTGGTGGTGGTGTATTCGAAGTACTTTCTACTAACGGTGATACTCACTTGGGCGGTGATGACTTCGATCAGGTAATCATTGACTGGTTGGTACAGGAATTCAAGAATGACGAAGGTGCGGATTTGACAAAAGATCCGATGGCTATGCAACGTCTGAAAGAAGCTGCTGAAAAGGCAAAAATTGAATTGTCTTCTTCTACTTCAACAGAAATCAACCTGCCATACATCATGCCCGTAGACGGTATGCCTAAGCACTTGGT
>ENA-OPYX01001749-OPYX01001749.1-human-gut-metagenome-genome-assembly--contig:-NODE-1749-length-10861-cov-3.958729_pt1 | contig 10861 bp, 7 predicted proteins | sample MGYA00242639_ERZ504486 | MGnify/ENA primary metagenome ERZ504486 (study PRJEB26092, sample SAMD00036296) | human gut metagenome | host: Homo sapiens | study: EMG produced TPA metagenomics assembly of... | reverse complement strand
GTAAGCGGCAATGTTTTTGTCTTTTTTGCTTCATGTCGAAGTTGCTCCACATCACATATTTTGTCTGGAACAGATAACGGTTTTTCATGTCCTCCACTTTCAGATCCATGGTCGGCAGATGATCTCCATACATAACGAGAACCACCGCTCATCCAATTCAGACGAGACGATCCGTCAGTTCTTTGGACAAACTGATCCATCTCGTGAAGCTGATTTACATAATATTCCCATGCATTATTTTTCTCTTCAGATTCCGCTCCCGTTACTTTAATCTCCGGATCAGAAAGTACCGGTTCGGTTGGATAATCTCCATGTCCCTGTACCGAGATCGTATATACATAATCCGGACCTTCTGTGGATTCCATGGCCTTAAAAATTTCATCAGTCAGAATATGATCTTTCACCCATCCCATCGGTGTGGTATCACTGATGTTCGGCATATATTCCTCAGAAGTAAAGGTGTCAAATCCAAGTCTGGAAAATACGGTTCGTCTTCCGTAGAAATTCGCTTCATTGTTATGGATCGCATGAGTACTGTAACCGAGCTTCTTAAGATCATAGGCTGCGCTCTCGCAGGTCGTCTCTTTCAGAATCGTCTTATACGGATACTCTCCCGCCCCAAAATAATGAAGACTCATACCGGTGATAGATTCAAACTCCGTATTCGCGGTTCCCGCACCTACTGCCGGCACTTTGTAGTAGCCGGAAGAATATTCCTCACTTAACTTTCGGAAGTTCGGGATCGGATCCTCGGAAAAAGAAAGAAAATTCACTTCGGTCGGATCGATAAATGTTTCCAGCTGTAAAAACAGGATGTTGACATCCGTAATTTTTTTTCTTGGTTTCCTTGATCTCACCTTCACTGTTCACGATATCTTCCATCAATGCTTTAGAATATCCGTTCGGTTCATTGATTCCGGTATCGAAAATTGTAACTGCCAGACAGTATGGATAACCGTAATCCTGATATGCATACGCAATATTTCCAAAATACGTGGATAACAGACGATTATCAATCGCCAGCTTACTTGTCAACGCAAAAATTGCCACACCAGCAACAATCAGCGGAATATTCAGCCAGTAGCGCATCTTTCCCTGAAATTTCCAGCCTTTTCGGAACATCCAGATGAAAAATAACAGCAGGACACCAAGCCCGACCAGTACGGCAACCACCAGTCCCGGGGACAGATACTTGTTCAGAATACGCATTGCGTCATTAATCAGTTTCAGATCCGGTCCGGTAAATGGAGTTACACGGTTTAACAGTAAGAATCCGTTCACGCATCCCAGAATAAACCAGAAACATCCCACGATAGTTCTGGCAAGGATTCTGTGTTTAAACAGATATACCACAAGGCTTGTGGTAAAAATTAAAAATGCATTGTATAAAAAGATCAGAGGGCTTCCTGTCATATACTGCCAGGCTTCCCGCAGCGAATGACGGGAAAGCGCCTCGATTACCAGATACAGTACACAGCACCCCAGAAACTGCAGGGGTACAGACAACAAGTTACAGATCCGAATCACCTGATTGCGGGTAGGTTTTTTCAGATTGATTTTTTTCATGTTTTTTTCTGCTCCTATCTGCTGCGTAAATACAGAAGCGTACCTGATATCTCATCGTATTCAGATACGCCCCCAAAATCGGTTCGAAACACGCGCTACATGTTCCGAACCGATATCGCGGCAATCACCGGTGTCTCATGTAATTGCATGGACTTTGACTCGTTGCTCGCATAACTTACCGCAGCTGTGCCAGTCTTTCTTTTACCTGTTCCATCATCTGTGTGTATTTTTCCAGCTTTCCTTTTTCCTCATCAATCTTGGCCTGTGGGGCTTTGCTGATGAAACGTTCGTTACTCAGCATACCGTTGACACGGGCCAATTCTTTTTCCAGACGTCCTTCCTCTTTTTCCAGACGCTGGATCTCTTTTTCAATATCCACCAGTTCTGCAAACGGAATATAGATTACCGCCTGCGGAATTACTGCAGATACTGCATCTTCTGCGATACCGCTCTTATCAGACTGTACCAGAACTTCACTTGCGGATGCCAGTGTTGCAAAGAAGATTTTACCCTTTTCAAAGGTTTCTCTTACAGATGCATCTTCTGCCACTACATATACGGTAGCTTTTTTGCTCGGCGGTACATTCATCTCGGTACGTACGCCGCGGATGCTTCTGACTGCCTCTTTAATCATCTCAACATCTTTTTCATCCTGTTTGAAATCCCACTCTTTTTTCCATTCCGGCCAGGAAGCGATCATAATGGATTCTTCTTCCGGATTCAGAGTACAGTAAATTTCTTCTGTGATAAACGGCATGTACGGATGCAGCAGTTTCAGTGCACCGCCAAGAACCGTTTTCAGTGTCCACAGTGCTGCTGCCTTTGTGGTATCCTCGTCGTTATAAAGACGCGGTTTTACCATCTCGATGTACCAGTCACAGAATTCTTCCCAGATAAAGTCATATACTTTCTGTACCGCAATACCCAGTTCAAATTTTTCCATGTTATCGGTAACGTCTTTTGCTACATCATTGAACTTGCACAGAATCCACTTATCTGCAGCCGTCAGGTTTGCAAGATCCATAGAAGACGGAACTTCCGCTTTTTCCAGGTTCATCATGATAAAACGGGAAGCGTTCCAGACTTTGTTTGCAAAGTTTCTGCTGGACTCTACACGCTCCCAGTAAAAACGCATATCGTTACCAGGTGCATTACCGGTCATTAATGTAAGACGCAGGGCATCCGCGCCGTACTTGTCGATGACTTCCAGCGGATCGATACCGTTACCCAGAGATTTACTCATCTTTCTTCCTGTGAATCTCTTACCAGACCGTGGATCAGTACGTGATGGAAAGGTGCTTTCCCAGTCTGTTCCAGAGCGGAGAATACCATACGGATAACCCAGAAGAAAATGATATCGTATCCGGTTACCAGTACATCTGTCGGATAGAAATATTCCATCTCTTCGGTATTGTCCGGCCAGCCCAGTGTGGAAAATGGCCACAATGCGGAGGAAAACCAGGTATCCAGAGTATCTTCATCCTGATGGAAATGATTTTTTCCACATTTCGGGCAGATCTTCGGCATCTCTTTTGCCACTACGGTCTCACCGCAGTCATCACAGTAATAAGCCGGGATTCTGTGTCCCCACCATAACTGACGGGAGATACACCAGTCACGAATGTTTTCCAGCCAGTGCAGATAAGTCTTATCAAAACGTTCCGGAACAAACTGAAGATCGCCGTCTTTCAAAGTGTCAATAGCTGCTTTTGCCATCTCGTCCATCTTTACAAACCACTGTGGTTTGATCATCGGCTCTACGGTTGTACCACAACGGTCATGGGTTCCTACACTGTGACTGTGGGGTACTACTTTTACCAACAGTCCCAGATCTTCCAGATCTTTCACCATAGCTTTTCTTGCTTCATAGCGATCCATGCCTGCATATTTTCCACCCAGATCGTTGATGGTTGCATCATCGTTCAGAATGTTGATTTCTTCCAGATTATGACGTTTTCCTACTTCAAAGTCATTCGGGTCATGTGCCGGTGTGATCTTTACGCATCCGGTTCCGAACTCTTTGTCTACATACGCATCGGCGATCACCGGAATCTCACGGTCGGTCAGTGGCAGTTTCAGCATCTTTCCTACCAGATCTTTATATCTGTCATCTTCCGGGTTTACCGCTACTGCGGTATCTCCCAGAAGTGTTTCCGGACGGGTCGTTGCGATCTCTACGAATTTTCCTTCTTCTCCAACTACCGGGTAGTTGATGTGCCAGAAGAATCCGTCCTGATCCTCATGTTCTACCTCCGCGTCAGAGATAGAGGTCTGGCATACCGGACACCAGTTGATGATACGGGATCCTTTGTAGATATATCCTTTGTTGTACAGACGGATAAATACTTCCTGCACCGCTTTGGAACATCCTTCGTCCATCGTGAAACGCTCTCTTTCCCAGTCCGCAGATGCGCCCAGTTTTTTCAGCTGGTTAATAATCTTTCCGCCGTACTCTTCTTTCCATGCCCAGGCATGTTTTAAGAATTCTTCTCTTCCGATCTCGTTTTTGTCGATGCCCTGTTCTTTTAACTTGTTGATAACCTTAACCTCTGTAGCGATTGCCGCATGGTCGGTTCCCGGCTGCCACAGTGCTTCATATCCCTGCATCCTCTTGAAACGGATCAGGATATCCTGCATAGTCTCATCCAGTGCATGGCCCATATGCAGCTGTCCTGTTACATTTGGCGGCGGCATAACAATGGTAAATGGTTTCTTCGCTTTGTTTACTTTTGCATGAAAATAGCCGCTGTCCAGCCATTTCTGGTATAAACGGTCTTCGAGTCCTTTCGGATCGTAAGTCTTTGCCAGTTCTTTACTCATGGTTGTCTCCTTTGTCTTTTTGAAGATTAGAAACGCCCTCCACTCAGATGTTCTCATCTGTGTGAAGGGCGAATGTCTCGCGTTACCACCTTGCTTATATGAAACAACAAGCGTTCCATACATCTCATTATCCGATAACGGGGATCAGCCGTGAAAGCTTACTGATTTTCTGTCTGAAAACGGTAACTGTTCAGCATCTTCACAGTTACAAGCAAAAACGTTCAGTCTTCCGGTTCCAAAGCTACCTTCGATATTGTCTGCCGGGGATCTCTCACAGCCACGAAGTTCCCTCTCTTTGCGGGGTACAATATCTACTCCTCTTTGTCACTACCTTTTTCTCTGTACCTCTTCCTGTTTTTGAAACAGTTTCGGCTGACATTACTATAGTAGGCTTTTTTTCTTTTGTCAAGGTTTTTGTTGATACCAGGATCAAAAGTTCGGAAATCTGACGCAAGCTTGCTTGCACGAAGATTTATGAACTTGGGATCCGCCAAAACATGAGTAAGTAGCCATTTTTCAAAGAAAAATGAGCGGATTACGAATGTTTTTGAGGATTGCGGGAGTACAAAGTACGGAGCAATCCGGTATCAAAGGGGCAAAATGCTTTTTGCCCCAACATCTTTTACCGAATATCGTAAACGCTTCGCAGTTTCAGACCGTCCGCAAGCTGCTCTTTTATCTGGTTCTCCCAGTCTGCAGGATCTTCCACTTTTCTTGATGCTTTGCCAAGAATCTTTACTCTCTTTTCTCCCGCACTCATATCAAAATAGTTGTCCGACAGGATCAGATCTTCGGACGCATTCAGGATCTCCACGCCTTTCGCGTAGGCTTTCGCGCTGACTACGATCTCGTCTCCCTCGATCCGATATGACAGCTGCGGATCCAGATAATGGAAGTACTTCGGATAAGAGAAGATCACGCTGCCCTCAGAGATGCAGGTATCACCCTCCCATGCCTCATAGCTTACATACTGGCCGAATACATCCACATCCGGGTATTCTTCTTTATCCAGCCATACACTGGAAAGTGCCGGCACCGTTACTTCTCGCTCCTCTGCTTTCACAACAGATGCATCGGCGTTTCGAAGTGCCCATTTTACCAGAACTTTCTTATCTTCCAGGGTCTCGTTGGTCACATTCAGGCGGATAGATTTTTCATATACAAAATGTTCACGGTTCATATTCGCTTCCGCAGTCATCCAGTTCTGTTCTTCACAGGATACCATCACCGGTGCAAAGAACCGTTTTGCATAATAATGCAGGGCTTCCATCTTCCCTCATAATCTACCGATGCCCAGGAAGCTACCGGCCAGCAGTCATTTAACTGCCAGTAGATCGCACCCATACATCTGCCCCTGTTTCTTCCGGAAATGTTCCACCCCGTACTTGATAGCCTTCTGCCTGCAACATCTGGGAAGCATATAATAACGTGGTAAATTCGGTTGGATAGCGGAATGTCTGCTGCAGATAATTCAGGATCTTTCCGTTTGCGCCTGCATTTCTCTGATGTTTTTCCATAACATAAGAGAAAATGTTCCAGTCTGCCGGATCATCGGTAAAAGTTTTGATTGTCTCAAAAGACGGGAAGGACTGGAAGCCAAATTCACTTGCATAGCGGAAATAGTAATTCCGGTAATCCGAGAACGGCTTGTTTCCATGCCATACATCCCAGTAATGCACATCTCCACGGTTCGGATCTGACGGATCATCGAAGCATCCGCCGGAAGACGGACTTGCAGGCCAGTAGAAGGTTTCCGGATCGTATTTCTTCAGAATCTCCGGAATCACGCGCTCGTACATGAAGAGATAATCGCGCACCTCGCTCGGTTTGGTTACCCACTCGCCCTGTTTTACAAACATTTCCATCTCATTGTTACCACACCACAGTCCAAGGGATGCGTGATGACGTAATCTTTTTACATTATCAATAAATTCTTCCCGGATATTCGCCTCAAAGTCCGGTGTCAAATCATAGACTGCACATGCAAACATAAAGTCCTGCCATACCATCAGTCCCAGTTCATCACACAGATCATAAAACCAGTCTTCCGGATAGTAACCGCCGCCCCAATACGCGGACTGCGTTAAAGTTGGCTGCCTTACACTGTTCCAACAGTTTCTTGTAGTTTCCGGTGTCACACGACCCAGGAGATGATCTTCCGGGATATAGTCTGCACCCATGGCAAAGATATCCTTTCCGTTCACCTGATGAGCAAAACTCTCGCCCCACTCATCCGGATGAATATCCATCGTCATCGTGCGAAGACCAATCTTTCTTGTCCATCTGTCCACCGGCTGTCCGTCTTTTGCCAGCGTTACGTTCACTTCATATAATGGCTGTTCGCCCACACCGTTTGGCCACCAGAGCTTCGGCTGTTCGATCACCAGATCCTCCGGGGTATCTTTTGCAATGATCTTTGTACCATCCGGTGCTGTCACAGTTACTTCATAGGTATAGCCATCTGCCTCTTTTCCCACCGGGATCTCTTTTCTGAGATCCTCTTTCGGGTTTCTGCTCACATCAAAATGCAGGGTTACTTTTCCCTCTTCGTGTTCCTGACGGATATACACGCTGTCTATTCTGCCTTCGGTCATCGTCAGCAGATATACCGGACGAAAGATTCCCGCATCCGGCAGATGAGCACCCCAGTCCCATCCGAACATGCAGTGTGCTTTGCGGATATGCACAAAGCCATCCATCGCATCTTCACTTCCGTGTGTCGGCTGTTTTTCGTAAGCTTCTTTAATATACTCCAGCGGAGAATGGAAATACACACGCAGGATATTTTCTCCTGCTTTCACCTTTCCTGTTACATCAAACTCCCAGATTCTGTGCATGTTATATGTATTACCGATTTTTTCTTCATTCAGATAGATATCACAGATCGTATCCAAACCTTCAAAGCGAAGCCACTGTCTCTCGCCTTCCTGTGCTTCGGTTCCCTCAAACACGGTCTCATATTCATAATCTTTTTCCATCAGATCCAGTGCTCTGTATTCATTGTCCTTCCAGAACGGATCTTCCATCTGTCCGTTTCTTAACAGATCTGTATACACAGTTCCCGGAACCTGCGCCGGATACCACTGTGCATCGCCTGCAGTATGCATCTTCCATACCGTTGCAAACTGCTGTTTTTTCGTTGTAAAACCCTCCATATTATTGCCTCCATTTTTGTTTTCCGTAGCTGTTTTTACAGTTACTTTACTATCTCAGTGTACCATGAAGTTCCGGTGCTTTCAATTGCAAAAGTTATTTTTCTATGCAGCCATGTGTTGCAGATTTTTCACATGAAAAGCACAAAAAAAGAAGCCTTTTCAGGCTTCCATTTTCAAGGCTAACCGGATGAAACCATCCTGCTTCTGCACAAGATCCAAGAGGAATCTATATCACTTGGTTGCGGAGGTAAATGATACAGTAGATCTACAGAAACAGGATTCTGTTCATCCTGTCGTTTAATCGTGCATAAATTCAAATAGTCAAGGTCTCGAAACACTACGCTCCTGTTTCGATCATTCCATAAGTTCGTGTTTTTGTAAATATATAAAAAAGATGTCTTTTCCCCGACAGAAAGCTGACATCTCATTTTTACTACAAACAGGATGTAAAACTTTACTCGGAAGTTTTAACCTTACGACATACAAGCAGGTTTCCTGACTTACAGATCAACAGTCGGCCCTCCTTCTCATACCTTGCGGTACAATGGATCCTACCGGGCTTTCCTCCCTGATTACAGTGACCGGATCGCTCAGGACTCACACCTGATTCCCTCTCTCACCGACGAACTATGTTCGCAGTGCACTTGATATGTTACTATGGAATTTATACAAGAGTATTATTAAGCACTATGTTAACTTTCTTGTCAATACCTTTGTTTAAATGACTTATCAAAAAAAGAAGCACTCCTACATTTTTTTGCAGGAATGCTTCCCTTATCACACAAACTGATTTCGATCCACCTCATACACATACTCAATTGGACTTCATCTTCTCCACCAGTTCTTTTTTTCCAATACCCTTATCCTCACAAAGAGCATCCAGACTGGAATAATAATCTCTCAGCTGCGTATTTACATAACTGAGCAACATCACCGGATCGTTCGGTATCATCTCAAAACTCCTTTATACAGACTGTACAGAAGCTGTCAACTCACCATCCGTCACATCCAGAACGATTGTATCATCCTGACCGACTTTTCCACCAAGAATCATCTTTGCAGCCAGTGTTTCCACATATTTCTGCAGATAACGTTTCAATGGACGTGCGCCATATACCGGATCATACCCACCTTCGATGATATGGTTCTTTGCCGCAGCTGTCAGACGGATATGAATCTCCTGATCTGCCAGACGGTTGTTCAGCTCTGCCATTAACAGGTCTACGATACCACCAATATTGTCTTTGGTCAATGGTTTGAACATAATGATCTCATCCAGACGGTTCAGAAACTCCGGACGGAAATGCCCACGCAGGTCGTTCTGTACCATCTCTGCTGCTTCCGGTTTGATACTTCCATCTTCCCCAATACCATCCAGCAGATAGGAAGAACCGATGTTGGAAGTCATGATCAGAATCGTATTCTTGAAGTCAACGGTACGTCCCTGAGAATCTGTGATCCGGCCATCATCCAGCACCTGTAACAGTACGTTAAATACATCCGGATGTGCTTTCTCAATCTCATCAAACAGTACTACCGAGTACGGTTTTCTTCTGACAGCTTCCGTCAGCTGACCTCCTTCTTCATAACCTACATATCCCGGAGGTGCTCCGATCAGACGGGATACAGAATATTTCTCCATATACTCGCTCATGTCGATTCGCACCATATTATTCTCATCATCAAACAACGTTTGTGCCAGAGTTTTTGCAAGTTCTGTCTTACCGACACCGGTAGGTCCAAGAAACAGGAATGATCCGATCGGTTTTGTAGGATCTTTGATACCGGCTTTGGAACGGATGATCGCATCGGTCACTTTCGTTACCGCTTCATCCTGTCCGATCACACGTTTATGAAGAACATCTTCAAGACCCAGAATCTTCGTTTTTTCTCCCTCGGTCAGTTTCGCCACCGGGATACCGGTCCAACGGGAAATAATTCTCGCAATTTCTTCATCGGTAACACTCTCATGTACCAGAGAAAGATCCTCATTTTTCACTTTCTCTTCTTCAATCTCCAACTGTTTTTGGAGTTTCGGCAGTTCGCCGTACTGCAGTTCCGCTGCTTTATTCAGATCATACTGCTGCTGTGCCACCTGGATCTGACGATTCAGATCTTCAATCTGTTCACGCAATGTGGAAAGTTTCTCTACAGAATGTTTCTCATTCTCCCACTGTGCTTTCTGTACGGAAAATGCATCTTTATATTCTGCCAGTTCTTTTTGCAGATCTGCCAGACGTTCCTGACTTAGCTTGTCGGTCTCTTTTTTCAGTGCTGCTTCCTCAATCTCCATCTGCATGATCTTACGTTGCTGCTCATCCAGTTCTGCCGGAAGAGAATCCAGTTCGGTCTTGATCAGGGCACAGGCTTCATCTACCAGATCGATAGCCTTATCCGGCAGGAATCGGTCGGAGATATAACGGTTGGAAAGTGTAGCTGCTGCAACGAGGGCACCATCGGTAATCTTTACTCCATGATATACCTCATACCGCTCTTTCAGTCCACGAAGGATGGATATGGTATCTTCCACAGAAGGTTCATCTACCATTACCGGTTGGAAACGACGTTCCAATGCGGCATCTTTTTCAATGTACTGGCGATACTCATCCAGTGTGGTAGCACCGATACAGTGCAGTTCTCCACGGGCAAGCATCGGTTTTAACATGTTGCCGGCATCCATCGCACCGTCGGTTTTTCCTGCTCCGACGATCAGATGCAGTTCATCGATAAACAGAATGATTTTACCTTCGCTCTTTCTGACTTCTTCCAGAACGGCTTTCAGACGCTCCTCGAATTCGCCGCGGTATTTTGCACCGGCTACCAGTGCACCCATATCCAGAGCAAAATCGTTTTATCTTTCAGACCTTCCGGTACATCGCCACGGACGATTCGCTGTGCCAGTCCTTCTACGGCTGCCGTTTTACCTACACCTGGCTCACCGATCAGTACCGGATTGTTTTTTGTCTTTCTGGAAAGAATACGAATCACATTTCGAATCTCGCTGTCACGGCCGATGACCGGATCCAGCTTCTGATTTCTCGCACGCTCTACCAAATCCTGACCGTATTTTTCCAGTGTATCGTAAGTTGCTTCCGGATTATCCGAAGTAACTCTCTGGTTTCCTCTTACAGTGCTCAGCGCCTGTAAAAAGCGTTCTCTTGTGATTCCATATTCCTGGAACAATTTTTTGATACTCGGGCTCGGATAACGGAGCATTGCCAGAAACAGATGTTCTACGGAAACGTATTCATCTCCCATGGCTTTGGCTTCGTCTTCGCCGCTTACCAGTACCTTGTTCAGGTACTGTCCGATATATTGCT
>ENA-OPYX01001748-OPYX01001748.1-human-gut-metagenome-genome-assembly--contig:-NODE-1748-length-10862-cov-2.902096_pt1 | contig 10862 bp, 11 predicted proteins | sample MGYA00242639_ERZ504486 | MGnify/ENA primary metagenome ERZ504486 (study PRJEB26092, sample SAMD00036296) | human gut metagenome | host: Homo sapiens | study: EMG produced TPA metagenomics assembly of... | reverse complement strand
CGTCGGCCGCTCCAATACGAAGCCATCGTTGATGCAGAAATGCAAAACGATGGCATTTTTTGTTGTTTCCCGTTACGGCTCCTTCCTGTGAAAAAGAAAAGCCGGAAAATCCGCAGATTTTTCGGCTTTTGCAAATATGAAAATAATGATTCCGCTGATATTGTCGGAGCGCAATCCGTGCGCGGAGACAATTTTAAATCGTTTCTTACAGGATCACATTTTTAATGAGCAGCGAAATGCTGCCGTCGTCGCTGTGCAGAAATTCCACCTCGTTGTCCGAGTTGAGCAGTTCGGTGGGAATCTTCACCTCAATGCCGTTGGCGGTGTGGATGCTGCGGCTCTCCATGCGGCGGATGCGCGCAGGGGTCACGGTCACGGGCTGTTCAGGCGCTTCCAGCACATCACTCTTTTCCACATAATCATCAAAGGGCACGGCGGCAAGGGGATATTCCTCTTCCAACTGCTGACGCACCTGCTGGATGGATACCTGATTGTCGTTGTCTGCGGCCTGATTGGCGATCAGCATCGCGACCTGAGCCTCTACGTGGGGCTGATCTGCGTAGTTTTCCTGCACGGCCTGCACGGCGGCTTCCTGAATGGCCTGCAGCTTTTTCTTTTCCGGCTCGGCGGTGGTGTACTGGAACACTACCGTGGAAAGGTAAAAATCCTTGTGGCCGTCGATGTCGAACTTTTTCTCCAGCAGCTCATGGAGTAGTCGGTCAGATTGACAAGGGCACCTTCCTCCACCTTGCCGCTCTGGGTGGGCAGGCAGGCCCGCTGCTGGATGATGGAGTTGACCGGGGCACCCTCCACATTCTCGGTGTAGTGGGTGTAGCCGTTTTTGTAGTTCAGCTTCAGGATGCCCAGCCACGGCTCGCCATCGCGGGTAAAATCCACCACGGCAAGGTCGGCCCCCGGAATGGTGGTATGAGCGTGCATATAGTCGAACAGCACGCCCGCGATGCGGCAGGAGAGGTCCACAAAATCGTGGTTGTGCTCCAGCTCGTTTTTAAAGGCGGAATCCGGCAGCGGGCGGCACTGGCGGATATCGTCGCTGGCAAGCAGCTTTTTCGATGTGGTACTGGAAATAGGCGGTCTTTTCGGCGGTCATTTCCATGCCGCTTCCGCTGAGTACAGGCGCATCCATGGTGGTGTCCAGCAACGGTGCAGAATGGCCTGATGAATGATGATCCCATGGGAGTTACCTCGTTTTTATAAGAATCTCTTTGGCATACAGTATGCACAGCCCGGCCCAAAAGGCGAGAGCACATCTTGTAAACCGTCTGCAGGAATGCTACATAAGGGCAGAAAACCACGCAGGAAAGGGGACAAAACCATGGAATTCCGTGATAAGCCAATGGAAAACCTCATCCGCCTTCAGGAAAAGGACATCTGCAAAAATGCCCGCGCGCTGCTGCTGGACGGTGAGAGCATCGTGGGTGCCTACAAGACGGTGCGCGATCAGGTGATCTTTACCACCCACCGCATCATCATGGTGGATATGCAGGGCGTTACTGGAACCCGGCAGCAGATCTTTGTGCTGCCGTACCGCAAGGTGCTGCACTTCGGGATCCAGACGGCAGGCTTTGGCGACCCGGTGCAGGCATCGCAGCTGACCGTCTGCTTTGCGGACGCACACGAGGCAAAGTTCGGCTTTATCGGCCAGCAGGAACTGTTTGCGGTCGCTAACGCCATCAGCCGGTGCATCCTGTAAATAACTACCTTGAAACAGCAGCTCCCGCCCGAGACCGGACAGGGAGCCTTTTGCTGTATATGAAATAGGAGAATGGCAGAATTAGCAGCGGCTTGTTTTGCGCACCAGCTGTTCGTGCATGAATACCATGAGCACCAGCAGTGCCAGCAGGTAAAAAGGGAACAGTGCCGGAGTGATGTTGTTTGCCAGCAGGCCGAACAGCGGCGGCATGGCCAGATTGCCCAAATAGGCGCTTGCCATCTGGATGCCGATGACCGCCTGCGATCTGTCCGCGCCGAAGTGTTCCGGCGTGGAGTGGATGATGCTGGGATAGATGGGCGCACAGCCCAGCCCTACCAGAACAAGACCGCTCAGGGCAAGGATCTGCGGCCCGGGCAGCAGCAGAGCCAGCACCCCTGCGGCCAGAATGCACTGACCCATGCGGATCATCTGCGTATCGTTGAATTTCAGGGTCAAAAAGCCGCAGGCGGCGCGCCCGGCAGTGATGCCGATGTAGAACAGGCTGGCAAAGCTGGCGGCAGTGCCGGCGGCAACGCCTTTCGTCAGTGTGAGGTAGCTGCTGGCCCACAGACCGGCCGTGGTCTCCAATGCACAGTAGCAGAAGAAGCACAGCATCACCTCTCTGGCACCTGGCAGACGGAATACCTGTCCAAGGCTCAACGCCTGCGTCGAAGCAGTTTCGGTGTCGGTGCCTGCAGTACGGCTCTGCCATAGCGGCAAACTGAAAAAGAGCACTGCGCTCAGCAGGATCTGGAACAGGGCAATGTACCGGTAGCCGGATGTCCACGGCCCGCCGGCTGCCAGCACCCGGCCCATGACCATGGGGCTGATCATGGTGCCGATGCCCCACATGCAGTGCAGCCAGCTCATGTGGCGGCTTTTATAATGTAAGGCAACATAGTTGTTCAGGGCCGCGTCCACGCTGCCTGCACCCAGCCCATAGGGCACGGCCCACAGGCACAGCATCCAGAACTGTGTGGAGACCGAAAAGCCGAACAGCGCGGCAGTTGTCATGGCCACACTGAGGGCGGTCACTTTTCCGGTGCCCAGCGCACGGGTGAGCCGGTCGCTGTTCAGGCTGGAAACAATGGTGCCAAAGGAGATGATCATGGAGATCAGCCCCGCATAGGACACCGGCACACCGAGCACCGGATACATGGAGGGCCACGCCGACCCCAGCAGGGAATCCGGCAGGCCCAGACTGATGAACGAGATGTAAATGATCGGAAGCAGAAGCTGTACCATAAATCTTGAGTTCCTCCGGGAAGCGTGTTATACTTGCAATGCATCTTGTACTTTGCTGATGTAATAATATCACACATCGGAGCGGAATATTAGGATAAAAACGCCCGATTGATACAACAAAACCGGCGCGGATGCGGATGTGCACCTTGACGGAAAGGAGATGGCTGATCGTGGCATTTCACACCAGCTGTGCAGCAGCGGGCGGGCTCAACTGCCTGCCGGATGTTGTGGCGGATGACGAGGGCAGGGAACTGGTGCAGCACGGCAGCGCACTGTTTCCTATTGCCTGCTATGAAGAGGACCTCAAAAGCTACTCGGTAGCATGGCATTGGCATGAAGAGTTTGAATACATCCTTGCCGTAAAAGGCCCGCTGGCGGTGGACGTGAGCAAAGCCCGGCTGGTTTTGCAGACCGGGCAGGGCGTGTTTGTCAATTCCGGAGTGTTCCATGCGGTGGAGCAGGCTGAGACCGGGGATGCCCTGCTGCATTCCGGGGTATTCCATCCACGCCTGATCGGCGGCATGGATACCATCTTCTGGCAAAAGCTCGTACACCCGCTGCTTCAGCCGGGAGCACCGGCGTTCTTTCTGTTGGACGAGGCAGACGACGGGCAGAAGGCCGTGCTCTGCCATTTGCGGGAAGTCTGGGACGCAGTGGCCCAAGAGGTCTTTGACTATGAGAATCAGGCGCGGTACCATCTTTCGGCGGCGGTGCATCTGCTGGGAATGCAGTGCGAGGGTGGAAAAACAAAGGTCTCTCAGCAGGAGCAGATCGCGGCCCAGCGCATGAAACAGATGCTGCGTTTTGTGGAAGAGCATTATGCTGAGGAACTGAACGTGGAGCGCATTTCCGACTGCGTGGCCCTGAGTGAGAGCGCCTGCCTGCGCAGCTTCCGGCAGCTGCTGGGGATCACACCCATCCAGTATGTCAAGCAGTACCGCATTGAAAAGGCCGCCGAGCTGCTGCTTTCCACCAGCATGAAGATCGGCGAGATCGGTGCCGACTGCGGCTTTTCGGATACCAGCTACTTTACAAAGACCTTCCGGGAGATCAAGCACTGCACGCCCAGAGAGTACCGTCAGAAGTTTGCAGGAAGAGAGCAGTCTCTTTCAAGGCGGGACGGCGGCAGAGCCAGTGCACCGGCTGAAACAGCGGTATAAAAAGGAGAATCGGAAACAATGCAGCGTAGTTTGACCAAAGGCCCCATCACCGGCAGCATTTTGCTGTTTGCTCTGCCGCTGATGCTGGCCTATCTGCTTTCGGCCACGCCGATGGGCGTTACCGGCATCTGGCTCAGCGTGCCCATCGGCTGGGCGCTGGCAGATGCCATTGGCATTGGATACTATTTAAAAAAAGAAGCGGTGACGGCAGGGGGGAAAAGAAGATGGTCGACCATATCAGGATCCGCGGCGCGCGGGTGCACAACCTGAAAAACGTGAATGTGGATGTGCCGCTGGGCAAAATCGTGGGTGTGGCGGGCGTGTCCGGTTCGGGCAAGTCCAGCCTTGCGCTGGGCGTGCTTTACGCCGAAGGCTCCCGCCGGTATCTGGACGCACTTTCCACCTATACGCGCCGCCGCATGACGCAGGCGGCAAAGGCATCGGTGGACGAAGTGCTGTATGTTCCGGCTGCACTGGCACTGCATCAGCGGCCCGCTGTGCCGGGCATCCGCAGCACCTTTGGTACCGGCACGGAACTGCTGAACAGTCTGCGCCTGATGTTCTCCCGTCTTTCCAGCTATCCCTGCCCGCAGTGCGGCCACTGGCTGGAACCCAGCCTTGCCGTGGCGGCAGAAAAGCCGCTGCTCTGCCCGCAGTGCGGTGCCAGCGTGCGCGCGCTTTCCGCTGAAGAATTTGCCTTCAACAGTCAGGGTGCCTGCCGTACCTGCAGCGGTACCGGCATGGTGATGACCGTGGACGAGAGCACCCTTGTGCCGGACGATTCTCTTACGATCGACGAAGGTGCCGTGGCCCCCGTGGAAGAGCCTGATGTGGTCGCTGATGGTGGATATCTGCCGGGAGATGGGCGTGCGCACCGATGTGCCCTTCCGCGACCTGACCGACCGGGAAAAGGATATCGTTTTCCATGGCCCGGCGGAGAAAAAGCACATTTTTTTATCTAACAAAAATTCCAATCAGGCCGGGGAGCTGGATTTTACCTATTTCAATGCCACCTATACCGTGGAGAACGCTCTCTCCAAGGTCAAGGATGAAAAGGGCATGAAGCGGGTGGAAAAGTTCCTGCGGCAAGGCATTTGCTCGGACTGCGGCGGCACTCGGCTGTGTAATGCGGCTCGTACCCCAAAGCTGCGGGCATCACGCTGGACAAGGCTTGTCAGATGACTCTTGTGCAGCTTACCGATTGGGTGGCGGGTGTGCCGGACAGTCTGCCGGAAGAGATGCGGCCCATGGCCCGCAATATCTGCGAATCCTTCCAGACGGCAGCGGCACGGCTGCTCTCGCTGGGCCTTGGCTACCTGACGCTGGACCGCTCCGCTTCCACTCTTTCCACCGGTGAGCGCCAGCGGATGCAGCTGGCCCGTGCAGTGCGCAACCGTACCACCGGTGTGCTCTATGTGCTGGACGAACCGTCTATCGGCCTGCATCCTTCTAACATTGAAGGCCTGACCGATGTGATGCACGACCTTGTGGCCGACGGCAACTCGGTGGTGCTGGTGGATCACGATACCCAAATTTTAAAGGAAGCTGACTGGCTGATCGAGATGGGGCCGGAAGCCGGTGCAAAGGGTGGACATGTGATCGCGCAGGGCAGCATTCCGAAAATTGAACAGAACGCGGCTTCTCAGATCGGCCCGTTTCTTGCAGGCAGGGCGGGGGTGAACGCCCGGCCTCATGTGCCGGAAAATGAACTGTTTGCACAGGGCAGCATCCATCTGGAAACCTCGGCCATCCATACTGTGAAGCCGCTGGAACTGGAACTGCCCAAGGGGCGGCTGACCGTGGTTACGGGTGTGTCCGGCAGCGGCAAGACCACCCTGATTTTGGAAAGCCTGGTCCCGGCCTTGCAGGCAAAGGTGAATGGCACAGCCCTGCCAGCGCATGTGAAAAGCGTGGAGGCCGAGGAAATCGCGCAGGTGAAGCTGATCGATGCAACGCCCATCGGCATCAATGTGCGCTCCACCGTGGCCACCTATGCCAATGTGCACGATGAGCTGCGCAAGCTGTTTGCCAAAACGCAGGATGCCAAAGACCACGGCTATAAGGCGGGCGATTTCTCCTACAACACCGGTAAGCTGCGGTGCCCCACCTGTGACGGCACCGGCGTCATCAGTTTGGATGTGCAGTTTTTGCCGGACGTAGAAGTACCCTGCCCGGACTGCGGCGGTTCGCGTTACAGCCGGGAAGCGGCGGCAGTGAAGCTGCCCACGGCGAACGGCGAACCAGCCTCCATGGCCGACCTGATGGACATGGATGTGTCCACTGCATTGGAAGCCTGTGCGGACTGCAAGCTTGTGCGCCAGCGCCTGCAGGTACTGAAAGAATTGGGCCTTGGCTACCTGACCCTTGGCGAGGAGACACCCAGCCTTTCCGGCGGCGAAGCCCAGCGCCTGAAGCTTGCCAGCGAGATGGGCAAGGGGCAGGCAGACAGTGTGTTCGTGTTCGATGAACCCACCATCGGCCTGCATCCGCTGGATGTACAGACCCTGCTGGGCGTGTTCCAGAAGCTGATCGGGAACGGTGCCACCGTGGTGGTCATTGAGCATGATCTGGATGTGATCCGCAATGCGGATTACCTTGTGGATATGGGGCCGGGCGGCGGCGATGCCGGCGGACGCATCGTGGCGGCAGGTACGCCGGAACAGGTAAGACAGAACCCGGAGAGCATCACCGGGCGGTATATCTGATAGAAAAAGCAACGCCCGCCGGGGAGACCCGGCGGGCGTTCTCTGTACGGCGATAAAACTTACCGCTTGATATCGTAATTCATGTTCATCAGGTTGCGGATGGTGCTCACATCATCGGTGATGTTGGCATCGCCGTGGATGGTGTGCTTGATGGCGCTGCTTGCCACCGCAAAGTTGATCATATCCATGGCTTTGTAGTTGTGCAGCATGGCGTAGATCAGGCCGCTGGCAAAGGCATCGCCGCCGCCCACGCGGTCAAGGATATTAAAGGTGAACAGCTTGCTCTCGAAGGTGTGGCCGTCGTACCACATAAAGGCCTTCAGGCTGTTCTCGCTGCCGCTGTGCGCATAACGCACATGGCGGGCAATGCACTTGAGGTTGGGATACCGCTCGATGAAGTGCTGGAAAATCTCGTCCTGCTGCTCATAGCTGGGCTGCAGAGGAACGCCGTCCTTCCAGTCGCCCTTGGAGTGGTCGCTCTCATCCTTCCACAGGTGGTACGGCTCAATGCCAAGCAGCACATCCACATAGGGCAGGCACTCGGTGCAGAAATCGCGGGCTTCTTCCCAGCTCCACAGGGTGGAGCGGAAATTGCCGTCGAAGCTGACGGTCAGGCCCTTGTTTTGGCGACCTTGAGCATATCCAGAATGAGGTGCGGCAGTTGGGAGCCAGTGCCGGGGTAATGCCGCTCAGGTGCAGCCAGTCGTAGCCGTCCAGCAAAGCATCCAGATCCACCTGCGAGAAAATCGTACTCAGTAATGGCACTGTGCTTGCGGTCATAGATGACCTTGGACGGGCGGATGCCGTAGCCGGTCTCCAGATAATAAGTACCAAGACGGTTGGAAGGAGTTTCGTTCGGCTCGGTCAGGATCATAGGGGTGCAGTGCACGTCGTTGGAGCGCAGCCAGCGCACGGCGCTCTTGCCCAGACTGTTGTTGGGCACCACGCTGAAGAAGGTGCTGTCCACACCAAGGTTAGCCAGTGCCAGTGCAATATTGGCCTCGCTGCCGCCGTAGCTGGCCTCAAAGCCGGATGCCATACGGATCTTCTCGTAGTTCGGCGGGGTCAGGCGCAGCATGATCTCACCGCAGGTGATGAATTTCTGGCCGGTGGTATCGTTGCCAAGGATCGGGTTGAAATGTTCCATAACGCTCCTCCTGATATTTACAGCTCATCAGAGTTCTGTTAACACATCGTTGTATCCATTATAATCCGGCCCGGATGGGATTGCAAGCATTTCCGCGGGGATGCAAGAGAAAATAATCGGCCTTTTTTGGGAGATTTGACGAATTCATACCCCTGTCAAATCGAAAGAAGGCGTATACTCTTCCTTTGCGCTGCTCTTCTGCTGCATGTAGCCCTGCGCCAGTCCCTTGTCCATGGCATAGTTGACCACCCGGCGGTATTCATAGGTGGTAATGCGCCGTCCGATGCCGTGCTCTGCGGCTTTGTAAAACGGTGTGTACTGGCTCATGACGCTGGGGATGAAGCATCCGGGGTCTGCATCGTTCCACGCGGCCATCTGGTCAAGCACCGCAAAGCTGTCGTCAACATGGCCGGGCAGGGCAAGGTGCCGCAGAATGACCCCCTTTTGCAGGATGCCCTCTGCATTGAACACCGGGTGCCCGGCCTGTGCCATCATGGCTTCAATGGCGGGCTTTGCCTGCGCAAAATAGTCCGGTGCAGAGGAAAGCTCTGCCGAGAGGGCGGAGGAGACGTATTTCAGGTCGGCCAGCCAGATGTCGATGTATCCGCGCCATGCTTCCACGCTTTCCACCGTTTCGTAGCCGCCGGTGTTGCATACGATGGGCAGATGCAGGCCATTAGCCCGGGCAATATCCAGCGCGGCAATGATCCAGGGCCGCCACTGGCCGGGCGTGACCAGATTGATGTTGTTGGCACCCTGCTCCTGCAGATTCAGGAAAATCTCTGCCAGATGTTCCACGCTGATCTCCTTGCCCAGCCCTTCGGCGCTGATGGGGTAGTTCTGGCAGAAGCAGCACTTGAGGGTGCAGCCGGAAAAGAACACCGTGCCGCTGCCCTTTGTGCCGCTGATGCATGGCTCCTCCCAGTAGTGCAGGGCAGCGCGGGCTGCTTTTAAGGTGCCGCCCGCGCCGCAGAAACCGGTGCGTCCGGCAGCACGGTCGGCCCCGCACCGGCGCGGGCAGAGGGTGCAGGAAGAGGGAACGGAGACGAAATCGCTTTTCGGCATAATATCCAAAGTCCTTTGCTGAAAGTTTGTCAGCCCCAGTATACCACTTTTCGCCCCGGACGTGCTATACTATAAGATAAGGAAAAAATAATACATATGGAAAGCAACATCTTTGCAAGGTCCTTGTGGCGGACTGCGGCAGAGAGAACGTTGTGATGGAGGAGACCATGCGCACCGAAACCGATGAGATCCGCGATAATCTCAAGTACCTGACCCTGCTCTCGCGGGATTATCCTTCGCAGGCGGCGGCAGCCAGCGAGATCATCAGCACGCAGGCACTGCTCAAGCTGCCCAAGGGTACCGAGCACTTCATGAGCGACCTGCACGGCGAGAATGAAGCTTTTGTGCATATTCTGAATTCCGCTTCCGGTGTCATTCGCGAAAAAGTGGATCAGGTGCTGGGCGATACTGTGCCGAAGAATACCCGCGCCGAGCTTGCAACGCTGATCTATTACCCAAACGAAAAGCTGCCCCAGCTCAAGGCACGCTGTACCAGCGAGGAAGCGCTGGATCAGTGGTACACCGAAACGCTGCTGAGGCTCATTGATATCTGCCGTCTGGTGTCCTCCAAGCATACCCGCGACCATGTGCGCAGATGCCTGCCTGCCAGCTGCGGCTACATTCTGGACGAGCTGCTCCACGCCCATTTTGAGGATCACGACAAGGATCTGTACTACGGCCAGATCGTGGGCAGCATCATTGAAAATGGCCGCGCCGACCGCTTTATCGTGCGGCTGTGCGAGCTGATCAAGCATCTGGCAGTGGACAAGCTGCACATCGTGGGCGACCTGTTCGACCGCGGCCCACGCCCGGATATCATCCTCGATCTGCTCATGCGCCACCACAATGTGGATATCCAGTGGGGCAACCACGATGTAGTATGGATGGGTGCCGCTGCGGGCAGCCCCATCTGCATCTGCACGGTGCTCAAGACCACGCTGGCTTATCATAACCACGGAATGCTGGAGGACTGCTACGGCATCAACCTGCGCCATCTGCAGCGCATGGCCGAGCAGTTCTACGGCAATGATGATCTTTCCATCTGGATGCCTCATACCGATGCAGCCCGCGGCCCCTACACCAGGGGAATGCTGCACCGCTGTGCCGTGATGCACAAGGCCATCAGCATTCTGATGTTCAAGCTGGAGTGCCATGTCATCGACCGCAACCCGGACTTCCAGATGCAGGAGCGAGATTATCTGCGCCGCATCGACTGGGAAAAGCACACGGTAAAGATCGGCGAAAAGGAGTATCCGCTGCGGGATACCTCGTTCCCCACGGTGGACCCCGCCGATCCGGCCGCACTGCACCCGGATGAACAGCTGGTGCTGCGCAAGCTGGTGCAGTCCTTCCGCCAGAGCGAAAAACTGCACCAGCATGTTGAATTTCTCTATGCAAAGGGCAGCGTGTACCACATTGAGAACGGCAACCTGCTCTACCATGGCGCTGTGCCCATGACCAGCCGCGGCACCTTTGCCATGGAGCGCTTTGAGGGCCGCTACTACTCCGGCCGCGCACTGATGGACTACTGTGATGCCCGCGCCCGCCGGGGCTACTATGCACCGGAAGGCAGCGCTGCCCGCCAGAGTGGACAGGATTTTTTGTGGTATCTGTGGTGCGGCAAGCTTTCGCCGCTGTTTGGCCGCAGTGCCATGACCACCTTCGAGCGGCTCTATGTAGAGGACGCTTCCACCCACACCGAGGTGAAGGACCCCTATTATACATGGTATAACGATGAGGCCGTCTGCCGCCGCATTCTGGCCGAGTTTGGCCTGCCCGGTGCCAGCCACATCGTCAACGGCCACGTGCCGGTGCGGGAAAAGAAC
>ENA-OPYX01001746-OPYX01001746.1-human-gut-metagenome-genome-assembly--contig:-NODE-1746-length-10883-cov-2.927389_pt1 | contig 10883 bp, 11 predicted proteins | sample MGYA00242639_ERZ504486 | MGnify/ENA primary metagenome ERZ504486 (study PRJEB26092, sample SAMD00036296) | human gut metagenome | host: Homo sapiens | study: EMG produced TPA metagenomics assembly of... | reverse complement strand
CATAGGCATTTTCAATGCTCTTGTAAGCAACGATCAGATTCGTAGCAGTCTTCTCTCCGATACCCGGAACACCCGGAATATTGTCGGAACTGTCACCCATCAGAGCCTTCACATCGATAAATTCCTTTGGTGTAACCTGATAACGTTCCACTACATCAGCTGCATAATAATCTTCGATCTCCGTACCGGTTCGTTTTGTCTTAGGGATCCGGATTTTTACTTTTTCCGTAGCAAGCTGCAGCAGATCACGGTCACCGGAAATAATACTGACATCCATGCCCTGTACTTCTGCCATACCTGCAATCGTTCCAAGCAGATCATCTGCCTCATACCCCGGCATTTCCACGATTTTGATGCCCATGGCCTGCAAAACTTCCTTCATGACAGGCACCTGCTCCCGCAATTCCTGAGCCATCGGTTTTTCTCGTTCCTTTATAGGCGTCAAACATCTGATGGCGGAACGTCGGCTCGCTTCGGTCAAAAGCCACTGTCAGATAATCCGGTTTCTCCTCATCCAGAATCTTGAACATAATATTTAAAAATCCATATACTGCATTCGTATGCAGTCCTTCCGAATTCGTCAACACCGGAACTCCGAAAAAGGCACGGTTTAAAATACTATGTCCATCAATCAGTACGATTTTTTTACTCATACTAAATCTCCCTTGTGTACTCTTTGAGCCATTCACGCTCATCATCATTCAGATACGGAGATATTTTTTCCCATACCGTTTTATGATATGCATTCAGCATTTTTTTCTCACGGCAGGTCATCTCATCCGGATCGATTCCATCCAGATCGATCGGAGCATAAGTAATATTTTCAAACTGCATGAACTGACCATATTCATTTTTTTCTGCTTTCACACAAATCAGCTCATTCTCGGTACGGATGCCGTACTCACCTTCCAGATATACACCCGGCTCGTCCGTAGTGATCATACCTTCTTCCAGTCTGCCGCTGTCATTGCGCTCTGCAACGACTCTCCAACGGAAGCCGTTCGGTCCCTCATGTACATTTAAGATATGTCCGACACCATGTCCGGTTCCGCATTTATAATCAATCCCCATCTCCCATAATGGTCCACGACTTAAAATGTCTAAATTTAATCCGCTGCATCCATACAGGAATTTTGCATTTGCAAGGTTCAGATTAGATCTGCAAACTGTTGTAAAATGCAGTTTCTGTTTGTCAGTCAGAGGTCCAAGGACAAAGGTTCTTGTAATATCTGTCGTTCCCTCGTAGTAATGTCCGCCGGAATCTACCAGTAAAAATCCTTCCGGTTTTAACTCTGCTGCTGTCTCTTCTTTTGCAGAATAGTGCATCATAGCTGCATTTGCGCCATAAGCACTGATATTGTCAAAACTCAGGTCCAGGAAATTCTCCTGCTCGGCACGCAAGCTGTCCAGATATTTTCCTGCAGTATACTCTGTGATATATTTCTTTTCCGACATGTGTCTTTAACCAGTACATAAATTTTGGTTACAGCCACACCATCTTTTAAGTGTGCGATTCTGTATTTTTTAACTCTGTTGCATTTTTGATGGCTTTCATACGCTCGGTATGGATTCAGGTCATCTTACAATCTTTTAATCCTTCCGGAAATGCCATACGGATACGATAATTGATGGTATGTTCGTCCATCAGCATTACTTTGTCTGCTGCAAGTTTGCTGCTGCATCGTATATCTCATCATAAGCACAAACAGTAATATCATTGTCTGCCAGATAAGCTCGTACTTCATCAGTCAGTGTCTCTGCATGGATAAACAGTGTGCAGGCATCTTCCTCGATCATCAGAAAAGATAAAAATACCGGCACATGGGAAATGTCGTTTCCACGCAGGTTTAAAATCCATGCAATACCATACAGAGAGCTGATCAGATGTACCTGTGCACCTTTCTCTTTCATTACTTCACGGATTCTTCCTAATTTGGAGGCTGTGGTCTCTCCGCTGTATTCATCGGTTAAAATCCATACTTTCTCTGTCGGAAGCTGTGGTCTGTCTGTCCAGATCTCGTTTACCAGATCTTTTGCAACGGACAGGCTGCTCTGTTTTTTCTCAGCGATTTTTTGCATATGCTGCTCCGTCCGCACTGGAAAGGACTCTTCCATCAAAACCGATGACGCCGCCCTGCGGAAGTTTATCCTCTACAAATTCTTTTACTGTAGGTACGCCTTCCTCAGACATACGGTACAGTGTGATGGTGCTGCCTGCAAGCTGCTGCTCTGCCTGAATAAAATAACGACCGTCGGTCCACAGACCTGCCTCTGTCAAGGTCACTACCAATGTTCCAGCAGATCCTGTAAAGCCGCTCATATAAGAACGTGCTTTGAAATATTCACCAACATATTCTGACTGGTGAAAATCTGCAGTTGGAATCATGTAGATATCCATGTTGTTTTCTTTCATTTTTTCTCGCAAAATTGCAAGTTTTTCCTGAATTGTCATATCATCTATCCTCCATGTTACTTATAATTTTTATCTTATACTCATAGCGATCTGGTTGAACAGATTTTTATGAGATATTAGCGCTATTAGAATGTTGATACTTTTGACGTCAAATGGATATTCGCAATCCTCTCACGTCAGAAACGTCATTTAGTAAAATTTCAACGGTTCCAAATCAAAGAAATGACTGTGGTCTGCCGGGAAAAATCCGATTTTTGCATTTGGGTATTTTTCCTGTAATGGCTTCTGATAGCCTTCCAGATACAATTTTTCAAGGTGTGCTTTTGTCACAAGATCCGTATCTGAAACGCCCAGACACTGTTTTACCAGTTCCAGTCGATGGCTCACCTCGCAAAAGGGATGTCCAATGGCATGCAGTCCCATGACCACCTGAATCTCATTTACGTTTTCCGGGATCACCGGTTCATGCGCTGCCGGAAATTTGATCGGCATATGCTTTGATCCATCTGCCTCTACCAAAACAATATCTGCAAGCTGGCAAGCCTGCTCGTAAATATCTTTCGGTAACGATGCTATTTTTCCTTCTTTCACCGGACTTCCACAAATACAAACGTTTTGTTTTTCCAACTGTTGTCGGATATCTTCCAGATTATCGGATAAAACCATGCCCTGTTCCAGACCCATATGAGTCGTCGTTGTGACCAAAACTTTTTTGCCCTGCTGCACATATTCTTTTGTAAGATTTTTGATCCGGCTTGTCTTACCACCAGCGCCTACAATTGCGATTACATACATTGTTGTATCACCTTTTATTTCATATTAAACATGCATACGACTTGGTATATGATCTTGGGCAGCATAAGATATGCATGTTCTGGTGAACTACCCATTGTCTAAAGCCAATGGGCTTCCTGCTTCATAAACCTCGTTTCTACGTTCCACTCCGGTCGGAGCGGAACAAACATCCACTGGATGTTTTGCTCCCTACTATCTCCACAGGCGTTAATTCGGACAGTCCCTGCCCTATTTATTATTTTTCCTTATGCTATTTGTCTTAGTCCTTCTGCCAGTATATTTTTTGCAGCATTAATATCCCTGTCATGCTTTACTCCACAAACCGGACATTCCCATTTCCTTACTGACAAATCTTTTGTTTCCGTATTCTGATACCCACAAACAGAACATATTTGACTGCTGGCATAAAATGTATCTATTTTGATGTATTTCCTTCCATTCCATTTTGCCTTATACTCTAACTGTCTTGTCAGCTCATACCATGATACATCACTTATGGCTTTTGCCAAATGATGATTTTTTACCATGTTTTTTATCTGCAGATTTTCTGAAACTATCACTTGGTTTTCGCTGATAATCTCATGTGATATCTTGTGCAGATAATCTTTTCTGGTATTTGTTATTTTCTCGTGGCATAATGCTATCTTTTTCTTTATTTTGTAGTAGTTTTGGCTTCTTTTTTCTTTGTGTGCTAACTGTCTTTGCAGTTTTATCAGTTTCTTTTCGTATTTTCTGATGATTTTTGGATTTTTATATTTCTTTCCATCAGAAGTAATACATAACTCTTTAATACCTAAATCTATTCCTGTATTTTGATTTGTATGTGGCAGTTCCATGTGTTCTGTTTCCACTAAAATTGATACATAATATTTTCCACTCGGAACCTGTGATATCGTTGCCGATTTTATCTGCCCACTAAAATTTCTATGCAGTTTTGCTGTTACATCTTTTAATTTTGGCAGTTTTACTCTATTGCTCTCGAAATCTACTGTTATATTACCATTTGTAATATTTGTTGTATATGACTTATGATTGTCGTGTTTGCTCTTAAACTTTGGATAACCTGCATGTTCCTTAAAAAATTTCCGGTATGCGGCATCCATATTGTAAATCGCATTTGTCAGAGCAAATTTATCCACTTCTTTCAGCCATTCATAGTCTTTCTTTAATTGTCTGTTGCAGTAATTGTTACAGTCAGTTTTACTAACTGATTTTTTCTCTTTCTCATATACTTCTTTCCGGTATGCCAGTGTCTGATTATACACAAAACGGCAACAGCCAAATGTTTTTGCAATCTGCATTCTCTGTTCGCTATTAGGATATATCCTATATTTGTATGCTTTTATCATTGGCTGTCACCACCTTTTTACCCTTGGTTTTCTATATATTTTCTCAGCATCTCTTCTGAAACATTTCCTACACTGCATGCAAAATACCCGTCCGTCCAAAAAGTATGTTCTCTCCAGAAATGTTTTCGTAAATAATTTGGATATCTTTTCCAAATATGATATGTTGTATAACTTTTCATCAGATTTACTATTTTACTGATAGACATTGTTGGTTCTGTTTCTATCATGTAATGAATATGGTCTTTGTCTGTCTCCATATATCTAATAATGCTTTTATGCTTTTGACATATCTCATAAGAAAACTGCTTTATATCATCTGATATCTGTTTTGACATCAGCAATTTCTTTCTATATTTGCATACGAAAATAATATGATACTGTAACAAATACTTGTGTCTGTTTTTTGATTTCCATCTTCCCATAACTCAAGTATAGCACAAGCCACCACTTTCGGCTGCCTTACCCCACCGTCTAAAGCCAGTGGGATTGCGGTAGCCCTATTTCAAAATTACTGTGTATGCTCATGTTACGCCTATTTTTCTAATTGCTGTTTTAAGACAAAATACGCTTCCACAACACCGCCTGCAATGCATCTTGCTTTGTCAGAAATCGTAAAACAATTTTCGTATTCGTTCAATCGTGGATCAATGTCCGCCATCTTAAATCCTTTGGTCACCGGATATCCTTCCCGGATCAATCCTCGGAGCAAACCGGAAAGACTTGCCGGAACTTCTGTCCTTGTTCCGTCAGTTTCTTCAATCCATGCGATCGGTTGTCCTTCTTCTACAATATCCGTAATTTTCGCAATATTGTGCAGAATTCCTGCCGCCGGAGCATGAATCACGCGCTCTGCCGCATAGCCGCCGATCATTCCTGGAACACTGGTATTTGCAATGGCTTTTCCTTCATAGATTACTCTGCCAAGTTTATGTCCACGCATAGTTTCAACGACAGCATCGCAATCCTGACCTGCCGTAAAGCCCGGTCCAAGTGCGATTGTGATCGGTGCCATATCACGTGTGGTTCCAAGATTCTTTTTTGCAAGAATCGCATCTACCACTACCACTGGTTTAAAACGTTTCAGACAATTTCCTTTCGGGTCAATGAGCATCGTCAGCTTATCTTCTTTCAGAAAATGCTCTGCTTCATCTTCATCCTTCGCCAGAAAACACTCCATATCCTCTACTTTGGAATGGTCTTCATATACTGCCTCACTGAATGCCACATTTCTGCGGATTGCAGATGGATGTGCGATTTCCAGTATCAATACCGAAAAACCACATTTTTTCAATTTATAAATCGTTCCGGTTGCAATATCCCCACCGCCACGAACGATAATCAGATCTTTCATACTAACCTCGCATTTCTTCCCTCTGATTTTCATCCTTTCTATCTTATCACAAAATCGGCAGATATGAAATAAAGAGATACACCATTTTCATGATATATCTCTTTATTTACTACTTACATAGTTTTAGTTCATCCGTATTTTTATGCCTCAACAGCCTCTTTTACGATAAACTCAAGTGCCTGTTTAGAAAGGATATCCTCAGCAACCATAGCTACTCCACGCTCGCCCATCATCTCACGCAGCTGCTCTGCCGGCATCTGATAAGACATTGCCATTGCAGCGATTGTCTGATCGACATCTTCATCTGTATAGGAAAATCCCTCTGCTTTTGCGATCTCCTGTAACACTGCCTGACCTTTTAACATAGAAAGTGCATCTTTTGCTGCGTACTCCTCAAACAGTTCTTCTGTTAATCCGTTGTACTGCAGATACTGCTCAAATGTGTTTCCTGCATTGCGAAGCTGTGCAAGAAGGTTATTTTTGAGCTGCTCTTTGCGCTCATCGATGAATTCCTGTGGAACTTCGATTTCAGAAGCCTCTACGATCTGCTCCAGAACTTTGTTTTCTTTCTCCATATCTGCCTGATTCTGTTTGAAATCATGGATGGATTTTCTTACAAACTCCTCAAACTCTGCAACGGTCTTGCACTGGGAGATTTTCTGAACTACTTCATCGGAAAGTTCCGGAAGGAAACTGCTGCGGACACCTTTTACCGTAACTTTGAATGTAGCTTCTTTTCCTGCAAACTCTGCTGCATGATAATCTTCCGGGAATGTAACAACCACATCTACGTTATCATCTTTTTTTGCTCCAACTAACTGATCTTCAAATCCCGGAATGAATGTATTGGAACCAAGTTTTAACGGAAAATCAGTACCGTCTCCACCTGCAAATGCTTCACCGTCAATATATCCGACAAAATCGATCACTGCCTCGTCACCAAGTTCCGCTGCACCGTCTTTGTCCTGAGTCGTTACCGCATACTGTCTTGCACGCTCCAGTTCTGCTTTTACTTCTTCCTCCGTAATGATAATCTCTGCTTTTTTTACCTCTACTCCTTTATAATTTCCAAGAGTAACCTGAATTTTTTTCTCGCTCATCGCTTCCTCCAAAAGTATTTTCATTTTTCAAAATCATTTTTGACTTTGAATGTACGTTTTTTCTGATCAGTTTTTGGCTTTGCCCAGATCCTCATTCTCCAGATTGAAAAGGATCTGCCTGTATTTTTTCAGCCAAATGTTATTCTGATTCATACTTTTCCAAGTATACGATATTTTGCAGCACATTTCCATCACTTTATGATTTTTTCACATATTTCGTCACTATATTCTACGTTTTTGGCTATTTTTCCTGAATAAACATCAGGAAAAATCCAACCATCAGTAAAAAACTGGAAAACCAGATTGTTTGCAGGTTAAAAACTGGAATCAGAATACTGCCAATACCTGCTCCAAATGCAAATAAAATAATGATTCCAAAATAATGAAAAGCTTTGTACAGAATCTGGCGATTATGTGACTGACGATAGGCACAGAGTGCTTCCATTCCGCTGCGGATATTTCCAATACACATGGTGCTTGCAAATGCATAACTGTCAACTTTACGAAACGTCTGTACCTGCATGGCACAGGAAAATGAGACGAAAGCATTTGCCACCAGATCCATTTTTCCCCGGTAAAAATCCAACCAGAAATAACATGCTCATTTCTATCAGTATGACAATCTGCCTCCAGTGAATTCGGCCTATATTCTGAAAATGCTGACGAATTTCAGTTGCCGCCGCAACACCAAACATAAAAGACAGTACCGGCATCAGATATCGCATAACATCTGCCCAGTTTCCCGCAAAAATATGCTGGCTGAGCAGCACAATATTACCGGTTTGTGCATTTGCAAATACATGTCCTCTTGAAATATAAGTATACATATCCTGCAAACCACCGGACACGGAAAGAAAAGCTGCTGTCAGAAACGATTCCGACATTTGCTTTTCGAACAATAATGCATCCGTAAATTTTTCATGTTTCCTCTAATCCAAATCATCAGGTACCATAACGAAATGTTTCCCCAACCAAAATCATCAGGTACAATAACGAAATGTTTTATCTGTAAGAATTCTGGCAAATATCAACCCTAACGGTAACGCAAAAATAATCAGAAGAGCTGATGCAAACCAGGAAGAAGCTACTGACAGATCCATGTTTCCCAGATTATAAACTGCTTTATACAGATACAGTCCCGGAACCATGATTACAATCGATGGAACCGTAATGGAAATTCTTGGATATCCAACCATTCTTTTCAACGCAGACGCCAGAACTCCTGCAGCAACTGCCCCGGCAAATGCAGCCACCGGCGCCGGGACAGAAGTGATATCCAGCATTTCCAGTCGCAGCGTATTAGATACAGCTCCTATTATTCCAGCCGCAACAGCAAGTTTCCATGGACTGTTGAACATAACAGAAAATCCGAATACACCGCCAAAGCTTGCGCAGATACGCAACACAATCCACTGCCAGAGTCCAAGGCTCATCGTAGTAAATGACAGCGGTTTTAACCCCAGTACCATCGCCAGAACCCAGGCTGTCATAGTCGCAACCGATATAATAATAACGGAATACATCATCCGTTCCATTCCGGATCGCAAATCCAGTTTTGCCAGATCAATCCCACTGGTAATAAAAGGGAATCCCGGTATGATAAAAAGCATGGCACAGATATATCCTGCCTCGTGCTCCACTTTTACAGCAAAGCAGATCTCCAGTAATTTCAGCATAACAGAATAAGAAAGACATGCTGCTGATATTGACACAATAATGCACAAAAACAGCGTATAATGATGTTTCGAAAGCTTACACCGGATATAATTGCCAATTCCTGCACCGGCAAAAGCACACAGCATCTCAATGGGGCCACCGCCAAGCAGAAATGTAAAACAGGCACAGGCCAATGCTGCTGCGACTGCCAGTGTAACAGGTGAATACAATCCATGTATTTCTTCTATCTTATCAAGTATCGTATGTATTTCTTCACAGCTTTTTGTAATTTCCCGTTCTTTAAAATGCATCACAAACTTTTCCAAGCGGTTCAGTTTCGATGTATTTACCCCCGTATTCGTCAGGCATAACGACTGACTGAATGCATCATTTCCATCAAAACAGGTATAATTGATTGACATCAGTCCGATATCCACGGTACATGTCATATCCAGCAAAGCCGACAGCTCATTCATGGAACTGCGCACACGCCAGGCACCTGTCCCACATGACAACATCATAAGTCCAACTCTCCCAACGACAGATGCCTTAGCCGGAAGGTCAGCGTCGACAATCGTTTTTTCTTCGGATTTATCCGCATATTTGTGCCATAAAATATCCATATGATTCTTTTTTACAATACTCTGATCATTGAATGTCCACATACAATGCACTCCCACTGAGATAAATTTGTTATTACTCACCACTTATAGAAGTAAAACACTGTTATCTGATTACAAATCCAGACTGTCCGCACCAGCTACCCGTATCATCTGTTCTCTGCAAGACAGCACAAGTCCGTCGATCATACTTAAATGCTGAAGCATTCTGTTTTCAAACTGATGGATAGGTAACAGTACCCCAAGTTCATCAAAAGATTTTCCAGCCTTACTTCCGGTTTCCTGTCCATAATAAACAATTGCAGAATACGCTGCTTTCTGAATCTCTTGAAAAGTATTCCAGACCACATCATAAGCCTGAGCCTCGGAAAGATGTAATTTTTTCGTATCTGGCATAGCATATAAAATCAGGATACCCCGTTCCCTTTTTCCTTTTTTCCTCGATATTCATATGTTCCGTATAGTACCTGACCATATCATATCCGTCTGCCAGATATAGTTTCGAACGTGGAGCTGCCACATGCGCCTGATAGATTTCCAGAAATTTCTTATATTCATGTCTGGAAACAACGGATTGCTTTGTATTCAATACTTTTCCATTGATATCTGTCAACAGAACCGGATTTTCCCCTGTTTTTCCATGAAATCTCTTTGGAATCAGATAAGCTTCCTTCAGCAGATCAAACATGCTGCGATTACACAATTCCAGCAGAACCGCACTGACATCACCATTTTCATATGCTTTTAACATAACTTCTGCAAAATGTCCCGGATCAGAATCTATAAAACGATTATCATCACACAGATGGTTATAAAATGTCTCACTGAGACGTTCACATGCATCCCTGGATGCCAGAATGCGTGAAAACATTTTCTCAACTTCCTCTTCTCTTGGTAAAACAAGTGACATACAATCATCTCCTATTCATTTTTATGACAGTTGTTTTTTCTATTCAAGTCGATTATAATAGGAAATCAGCAATCAGTAAAAGATATTATTGACATGCTTATTATAATATTTTGATATATCTGTTTCCGTCATCAACTATCATTTTTACAGGAGATTTCATTATGAATGTAAATTTTGAATATTACCAAAATTTTTTATTATGTAGCCAGATACTGTAATTTTACGAAAGCAGCACATGCACTCCACAACAGTCAGCCAAATATTACGCGGGCCATGAATGCTCTGGAGCAGGAAATCCAGTGCACATTATTTGTGCGCACCAACCGAGGCGTACAGTTGACACCGGAAGGCCAGCAGCTTTATGTACGTGTATCGGCTGCCATGACACAATTGCAGGCTGCGGAAGATGAACTGACGAAAAGTGCAAGTCTGGAATATGGCAGCATTTCAATCGGTGCCAGTGAAATCGCTTTGAATATCTATCTTCTGCATCGATTACGTCAGTTTCATATAGATTATCCAAAAGTACGGCTAAAAATTGCAAATCATTCTACACCGCAGGCTATTCAATCTCTCAAAAGCGGTGAAATTGATTTCGCAGTTGTGACAACTCCATTGACCGTTACTTCACCGCTGATTCAGGTAAATTTGCAGCCTTTTCAGGATATCCTTGTCGGAGGAACTACCTT
>ENA-OPYX01001744-OPYX01001744.1-human-gut-metagenome-genome-assembly--contig:-NODE-1744-length-10883-cov-10.607568_pt1 | contig 10883 bp, 13 predicted proteins | sample MGYA00242639_ERZ504486 | MGnify/ENA primary metagenome ERZ504486 (study PRJEB26092, sample SAMD00036296) | human gut metagenome | host: Homo sapiens | study: EMG produced TPA metagenomics assembly of... | reverse complement strand
TCTGGAGATGAACGGTATAAATATGCGTGAAACAGAATGATATCATCTAGCGGTACTTCGTACCGTTAAAAATGGAATAGCCGTTCCGCAGTAGCGGAACTGGCATTCCGTTTGAGCGTAATTTGCAATGGAAAAGAAGTAAAAGAATAGCAGGGTGAACTTTTAACACCGAAATATGTACGATTTCTGTTATGACATGAACTTATGGGAACGTATTGCGGATACTTTGTGAACTTTATCCTGATACAATGATTATGCTGATGAAAGAGGGCATAGATAACTGAATACAAGAAAGAGACAGAAGCCTCAGTAGTTAAGAAAAACTACTGGGGCTTTTTTTCGTGCCTGAATTTATCAGCCAATAACTGCGGATGTGTCCCGGCAGGATGAAGGCGGAGCAGGCATGATCCTAAACAAAGGTCCTCCTTCCGAATTTGAAACGAGCAACAAGATTTCAAATTCAGGAGGAACGGATATGTATATTGAACACCCATATTTTTATGAAGGAAAGTATTACGCAAATATTGATGGAGAAATGATCGAGATTACAAAAGAAGTTGCGTATGCGATGAATAATTTTTACAGAAGCAGCAAGGCAAAAAAAGTTGAGATTAAGAACGAACTGGGGGAGGTTGTGGATAAGATGCTGAGAGAAGTACCTTACAGCGGACAGTCCATCGATGGGGAAGGATTCATGATTGAGGATTTCCCGGATCTGAATTGTGACGTGGAGCACAGTGTACTGACGAAAATGGAACAGCAGGATATTCACAAAGTGATCGCTCAGCTGAATACCGAGGAACGCATGATTATTTATGGCATTTTCTTTGAAAATAAGACACAGACACAGATGGCAGAGATTATGGGGATTTCCAGACAGGTATTAGCGTACAAGCTGAAAACAATCCTTAATAAAATGCGTGAAATGTATATGAAAGAAATTTTTTGAAAATTTTTTTAAAATTTTGCATCTGCCGAAGTCATTTGACTTTAGTAATTAGAGGAGCTTTAAGGACTCCCTAAATTGCACCATGATAACTGAATATCCAATAATAACTGACGTGACATTTCATACAGTGAGCACGAGGAAGATGCCGCTATAGGATTATAAGACAAAACAAAGATTTTTAGTTCAGTCCGTAATGCTGCGAAAAAGCACTGACCGAAGCCAGCTGGCAGGCTGGAGAAGAAAAAACAGGAGACAGAACGCTGTAAGGAGTTACGGATGATGCTCTATTCGGATATGAAAGAGGGCATTGTATCAAAAGAAGACTGTGTTGAGCTTCATGCAGCCTATGGAAAGAGGCTTAGAAATGCGGAAGAGAGTATCCGTGCGAGCCAGAAAGAAATGGATAGTGAGCTGGAAAAAGCAGACAATGCAAATACCTGGCTGGATTATTTTGTGAAATATCAGAATATTGAAAAACTGTCCCGCACAGTGGTGATAGAACTGATCAGGCAAATCCGAGTATATGATAAAAAGAATATAGAGATCACCTTTGATTTTGATGATTGTTATCAGACATTGCTGAATCAATTACCCGCTATGGGAGTTGATACGGTAATAGATAATGATAACAATCTGCAGGTCAAGGTAAAGGAGGTTGTATAAAATGGCACGAAAAAGCAGGAAAAACATTCCGGAAGCAGTCAGCAGTGCAACCGTCCAGACAGAGGTAAGCAGATCGTTCCGGGCAGGATTGTATGCCAGAATTTCAATGGAAACATAAGAAACATTGGAAAGAGGAACGATAGAAACCCAGGTGGAATTGATGAAAAACTTTGTAGCAGATACGGAAGATATTTCGGTTGCGGAAGTTTATAAGGACTCAGACTATTCAGGTACAAATTTTAACCGTCCTGGATTCGTACAGATGATGGAAGATATCAAGCATGGAAAAATCAATTGTGTTATTGTAAAAGATTTGTCCAGACTTGGAAGAAATTATGTCGAAACCAGCAATTATATTGAACGAGTATTCCCGTTTTTCCATGTAAGATTCCTGGCTGTGACAGATGATTTCGATTCTTTCAGAGAAGGTGTGGATTTTACAGTTCCACTGAAGAATATCATCAATGAATTCTATTCGAAAGACCTTGCCAAGAAGAGTAGCAGCGCAAAAAAAGCACTTTGGAAAGAGGGAAAATTTACAAGTGCCTGGGAACCGTATGGTTACAGAAAGTCAGAAGAAGACCATCATCAGCTGATTGTTGATGATGAAGCTGCAGAACATCTGAAAAGTATATTTTCTATGTATATGGATGGCAGGAATTATAGTGATATTGCAAGACAGCTCAATAAAGATGGAGTTTTATCACCGACTTTACAGAGAAAATTCTATAAAACCGGTGAAAAGCCGCTTCCGGAGTCAAAACCCTGGAACAATTATGAAGTGAAACGAGTTCTTCAGGATGTTCATTGCACAGGTGATTCTGTATTTGGAAAATATCAGCAAAGTGTTTTCCAGGGAAATAAACAGAGAAATCGACCAGAGAGTGAATGGGTGCATGTGGAAAACACGCATGAAGGGATTATAGATAGAGAGTTGTTTCAACAGGTACAATCTAAAATCCAGGAATATACGGAAGCTTATAAGAAGAAACATCAGCAGAACAATGGGGCTATTCGAAATCATAATTTCTATACAGGAAAGATATGGTGCGGAGGCTGTGGCAACCGCATGACGTTGTCCAGAGAAAGAAATGGCACATTCTTTTATATCTGCGGAGCCAATACTAACCATAAATCCGGAGGAAAGCAATGCAAAGGGCACAGAGTCAGAAAAGAATATGTGGATGACGATGTTCTTCGCCTGATTCAAACGCATATGAAAACCGTATTGGATACGGAAAAAATGATTCAGGAAATGAATACAGCTTCCAAAAATCAGACACAGTACCTGCTTTTGGATAAAGAAGTGGGGAAACTTCGACGGGAACTGAGCCGTATCAGTAAGCGTAAATCGGATTTATATGAAGATTACTCGGAACGTTTGATTACAGAAGAAGAGTACATACAGTTTTTTCGGATCTATTCCAATGAAATTGAGAATATCAAGAGCCGTCTGGACACAGTATTGGCGGCACAGGTTCGGTATTCTCAGGATTACCACATTGAAGAAGGTTGGGGAAATGTGATACATACTTATATGTCAAAGCGTAAGCTGACAAAAGAAATGGCAGATGCCTTTGTAGATTCAATTATTATCCATGGTAAGTATGAGTATGAGATCAAGCTGGTATATGACGATCAGTTTGCAGATTTACAGAAATTAAAGAAAGAGAAGGAGGCGCAGTCAAGATGACAGATCTTAGAAAAACAGCTGTTTACATCCGTTTATCCGCAGAAGATGACAATGTAGATGGCAGAGCCAAAAAAGAGAGCGACAGTGTAACTTCTCAGAGAATTCTGTTAAAATCATTTGTGATTGATCAGTTGGGTGTTGCTGAGGCAGATATCCTGGAATATGTGGATGACGGTGTCAGCGGTACTCATTTTAAACGGCAGGGATTTCAACAGCTGCAGGATGACATGAGAAGCGGAGAAATCGGCTGTGTAGTTGTAAAAGACTTTTCCAGATTCGGAAGAGACTATCTGGAAGTTGGATTTTATATTGAATATATTTTTCCACTTTTACAGATTCGATTTATTTCGATTAATGACAGCTATGACAGTGCAGCAAGCAGCGGAAAGAACAAGTTTTGCAGATATTACAAGGGAATTGAACAGACAGGCGATTGCCACTTGTGATGAGCAGAAATTATCAAGAGGGGACCAGGTGCAGTTCCAGAGGTTTGAGACGATCAAAAAGAAACACTGGAGCCCTACGACAGTAGCGGCAATTGTCCGGGATGAGATTTATATTGGAGCCAGAATCTGGGGCAAAACACGTTGCAGTATGCATACCGGTCATAAAGCAGTTCTGAATGATGAAACAGAATGGGTTCGCCTGGAAAATCATCATACGGCAATTATAGACAGGCAATTGTTTGAAAAAGCAAATGAAATGCATCCGAAAAAGAAGAGAAGTGTTGCGGAATCACGCACCAATTTTACTCTGGAAAGATGTAAAAAACAGCCGGCATTGCTGCTATGTGCCGCTGCTATGTGCCAACTGTGGGCATTCTTTACTAAAAGAAACGGAGCATCTGCTAAAATGCTCAGATGCTCGAACCAATGGAGATCCTGTGTGTCGAAGTCTGGTGATCCGACGGGAACCGCTGGAGGAGAATATCCTTGGGCTTGTTCATCAGTATGCAGCGTCAATGTTGGAAAAAGAAAAGAAAGTATCTTCCAACAGGCAATGCGACTACAAAGAGATCAATACCGCAGAATTGCAAAAACAGAGCCGACAGTTGACCTCGGAAAAGATGAAACTCTATGATGATTACAAAGATGGTCGTATAGATCGTGATTCGTATAAGCAGAGAGCTGGAAAGATAAGTGTACAGCTAGAGGAAATAAAACGAAAGATAGATGATGCGGAGAATAGTAAAAAGCTTCTTGAACAAAATGAACTTTCTGATAAAATAAAGCTAAAAGATTTCTTGGGAATTCAGAAGTTCGATACAGAGAAGCTGCGTGAGATTATCAAGGTGATCCGTGTTCATAGTCAGGATGAAATTGAAATCGAATGGAATTTTGACGATATTTTTTCGGAACAGAGGTAACTTGAGCAGGACAAGAATGACTTATCAGAAGATAATAAAGGTGCTGGGACTACCTGATGGGAGCGTCAGATAGTTTTCGGCAGAAAAAAATAAAATTTTTTTTGTCCTATACTTGACACATCCACATGTATGCAGGCATACGTATTGTAGCAACATGGCCCGCGCAGGAATGAATCCTAAAACACTCCAGTACCTTATGGGGCATTCGGATATTAGCATCACAATGAATACTTATACCCACTTGAGTCTTGATGATGCGAAGGATGAGATGATAAGACTTAAAGAGCTGGAAGATGCTAGAAGGGAGGTTGAAAAGACAACAGAAAAGCCAAAGTCTGCGAATCAGAATATGTTCAGAGCAGTTTAAAATAGAATAATTTATAGATATGGCAGCAGGGCTTACGGGCTCTGCTGTTTTTGTGTTATAGAAAAAGTTACAAAGTCACAGAAAAGATTGAAAATATTCCTTTGAAGGAATATAATATCGTTATAAAGTTTCATTGTTAGAATTGTTAGAGTTACAGAGTCTAACTGAAAGTGAAATAGTATCAGAGTAGAATGAAAGCAGATCAAATAAGATGCCATCATTGATTGGAGGTACATATGCAGAAAGATACCAAAAACTTCATGATTGATGGTAAGAACATGCAGTTTGATTCTGTTTCATTTAAGGCTCTTTTTACTTCTGGCCGCAAGAAGGCTGGTATGTCTGTTCTAGAATATGAGACAGAACTTGGAGAAGCATTAAGCGTTAGCAGCAATGCTATTCACAATTGGCGCTTTGGCATGAATGGACCATCAGATTTAGAAACGATAAAACAATTAGCAGAATGTCTTGATATCTCAGACTATATGCTACTTCTAAAAGATGGAAAGGAAAATATGATAATGCAGATTAGTGAAAGACAGAAAGATTCATTAAAGCGCATTTATGATGCAGTTATTGAATACCTTGATAAATTCCAGCAGTCAGATGGGTTTAATAATTATTGGCATGAGCTTTGTAGGCAGGGAATTGAGCCGAAGAATGTAGAGGACATGCTCTATGAAAGCGTAGAGACAGAACAGCATAAGGTAGAACTTGTTTTGTCAAAAGAATATATAGAGATTCATAAGCTTCCAGTGTATAGCCAGCTTGAAGAGTTTGTGTATGATGATTTGTGTGAAACTTATAACGGAAAGCTAAGTTATGCGTATCGTTTTGAAGCACCTGTAGAGAAGATAGATGGTACTAGAGATACTTTAACCACTGATGAAGATTACACTCTTGCACTTAAGAAAATAAATGATATTTTAGAAGCATATATGTAAGGTTTTTGGGCCGTATCAGATAAGCTGGTATGGCCTGCTTTTTGATTGAAAATGTTCCTCAAAAGGAATATAATATCGTTATATGGTTTAATGGCGCTTAGTGGATAATTACGGAGGCAAAGAAATGGAATTATTAACGACAAGCGAGATGGCAAAGAAATGGGATATATCAAGAAGAAGGGTTTCTACCCTTTGTGCGCAAGGGCGTATTGAAGGCGCAATATTGAAAGGAAATACATGGCTTATTCCAGAAAATGCAGAAAAGCCAGATGATCCAAGACGAGTCCGTAAAAATGGACAGGATAAGTAGTAGATTTAGTCTAGGGGCATTATTACGCAAAAGTATGGGAGGTTTTGTCTTATGGCAACACATATGAGTATAAGATTGGCATGGCATAGTGAAGGCTGGAATGGCCATTTTTGTAAGAAGCCATGTGAGAATACATTTTGTATTGGACAACATTCATATCCAGGTGATTTGATTGCTGGAACTAGAGATTTAGAGTTTGAAACGGAGCATGCGGGTGAACCATGTTCAAAATACCCTTGTGGTGCAGCTTGTGGTTTGAGTGTTAATGCATTTGGTAAAGATTCAATCTCAGTAAAAGTAGATCCACCATCTTTTTGGAAACCTGGAGATGCTGATCCGATAAATATTACATTGCCGCCATCAACTGTTTGTACATGGTGTTATGAAGCTATGTATAACGACGACGTAGAAACAAAAGGTGGGAGTGCACAGAAATATAATTATGATAAAAGGAAGGCTGGTGCGGAGCGATACTTTGCGCAGTTTGAACCAGAGAAATCCTTGATTTTTTATTATGCAGGATATAGCAATCCTTTTAGTGAGAATGAAGAAAATAACTATGTTATTGTAGGCGTTTCTCGTGTAAAGAAGATTGATGATACATATTATTATGATAATACAAGCGAAGAGGTAAAAAGGAAGTATTCAGGTGGATTTGTATGGCAGAAGCCAGTCTCTTCCACATACCCTAATGAAGGTTTTTGTATTCCTTTCTGGAAATACATGGACGATGAAGATTTAATTGAGAGACTTGTAATAAAGCCGCAGAATAGATCGCCGTTTAAGTATGGAAGCAGAGAGGTTAGTAATGATGATGCTATTGAAGTTATAAATCAGTTAATAGCAGTTGTAGATACTTTGATTGAAATAGAAGATGATTCCGAAGATTGGTGTAAGAGAAAAGAATGGTTGAATAGTGTCTTGACTGAATTATGGACTGCTAGAGGACCATTTCCAGGCTTTCCATCAATTATGGAATGTATGGGACTTAGTGAATTTGTCTCGAAATATATTGGACTTACAATTGATTCAGAAATGAAACAATTCAGAGATGATATAAGGTCATTCTTAGATGGAGAAATCGATGAGGTTGTAGGAATCGCACCATCTAAAGCTGATATGAAAAAGATAAGACGAGAATATCAGTTGCTTGGTAAAACGACTATAGATTTTATGTTTGATATATTAGCTCGTTTTGATCTTAGGACAGATCAGGTTAAAGCGATTATTTCTGATGACAGAGAAAATGTATCTATCACAGCTTCTATTGCGGAAATGTCGGAAAATCCATATATCATTTTTGAGCAGTATATTGGGCTTGATCAATCAGCAGTGGACAAGACAACGGAAAAATGGCTACAGAAGATTTATGACAGGTTAGATTTCACAGAGTGGTATGCAGGACATTACCATGTAGAAAGTGAGGAGTGTGGAATACGAATTATGTATGAAGATTATGATGAAATTTGTGCTGAAAAGGAAAAGTTTTGAATATCATAGCAAATAAACTCATGCTAAAGGGGAAAGAGTATGCGACCAGCTTTTTAGATGGCGGTGGATGATGACATCCTTGTAAAGAATCCATTCGGATTTCAGCTTGCCGGAGTATTGGTAAATGACGCAGTCACAAGAGAGGCAATTTCCAAAAACCAGATGAGAAAGTTCCTAAAGTTTGTGCATGACGATGTGGTGTACTGTAAATATTATGAAGTGGTGTACATACTCTTTCATACGGGAACGCGAATATCAGAATTTTGTGGACTGACGCTGAAGAACATTGATCTTGAGAACAGAACCGTAAATATCGACCACCAGTTGCAGAGAACATCGGATATGCGATATATCAACCACAAAGACTGATGCCGGAACAAGGGCACTGCCAATAACAGAAGGATGTAGCAGAAATGTTTCAGGCAATTATCGAGGACAGGAATGCTCCAAAAGTGGAAAAATCCATTGATGGCTACAGTGGGTTCCTTTTCTATGATGATAATGGAATGCCCCTTGTGGCAATGCACTGGCAGCACCGATTTAATCATATGGTCGGCAGATACAACGATATCTACCGGGTACAGATGCCAAATATTACACCACATGTATGCCGACATACCTATTGCTCCAATATGGCAAAAGCGGGAATGAATCCAAAGACATTACAGTACCTCATGGGGCATTCGGATATATCGGTCACAATGAATGTGTACACGCATATCGGATTCGATGATGCAGAGGAAGAATTGAAACGAATGGAAGAGTTTAGGAAAGCGCAGGCGGAGGTTGAACAGAAGAAAGAGAAACCAATGTCGCAGAAGATGTTCAAGGCAATTTAATATGGAAGATGGGTAACGCTCTGGCTTAGGGTGGAGCGTTATTTTTGTGGAAAAATGAGATGTTCTGAGATATAATTATTGTGTTAAGTATATTTATGAAACATTGTATAACACACATAAGATTTAATGCTGAGAAATTACAAATTTGTCATTGTTGAAAATAGATTTTCACATTAACGAGAAAGGGTGACGAAATGGAAAAAATACAAGTAGTGCTAGCTTCTCCATCGGATTTGGCTGATGAACGTCAAATAATTAAAGACTTAGTGAATTCATTAAATCCATTATATATGAAAAATGGAATATGTATTGATTTAAGAATGTGGGAAAATAGTACACCTGGAATGAATGCTGATGGACCGCAAGGTTTAATTGATATGGATTTAGAAATTACCAATGCAGATTTATTTATTTGTATGTATTGGAAAAAAATAGGTACAAAGTTAGCTAACGAAGATGTTGCAGGTACAGAGCATGAACTTAATTTGGCATTGGATAGTTATCATAAACGTAGAAAACCTGATATTAAAGCTTTTTTTTAGGTGATTGATGAATCTGAAAAAAATGATGATACAAGGAAAATTTCTGCAATATCAAAGAAACTACAACCTTTAGGTTTATATACACCATTCAAAGATATAAGTGAACTAAAAGATAATGTAAGTAAAATCTTACAAGCTGAAGTAATGAATTTGATTCGTAAGCAAGGACAAGTTATGCCTGAAATACATAAATATATTGAAATTTCAGACACAAATGAATTTATCAGTAATTTTTCATCTAATAATAAATTAGTTTTAAATAAAGGTTATTATGATATGTTGGATTTTGAAAGGGAAAATACAGATAATATTTTTAAAGAAGAAGTATTTGACGGAAATCAACTTGTGGTATCCAACATATCAAATGTTACTGTTGTGGGGGATAATTCGACATTGCTTGTTAATCCGAGATATGCAAATGTGATTTGTTTTCGTGAGTGCTCTAATATAAAATTGATTGGATTAACACTAGGCCATACGCCTCGAAAGGGAAGTTGTATGGGATCTGTCTTGCGGTTTGAGAATTGCAACAACATACAATTAGATTCGTTAGAATTATTTGGATGTGGAACATACGGAATTGAATTAGAAAACTGCACTAATATTCGAACCAATGGGACTAAAATTTTTGAGTGCTCTTATGGAGCATTAAGTATAATAAATTCAAATTTAGAATTTTCAAATAGCATGATATATGATTGCAATAAAACTGTAGGTTGTATTATTGAAGCTACAAATAGTCAATTAGATTTTAATAATGTATCGATTTTTAATAATTATATAGATAACTATATGATTTCTTTGGAATCTTCTAGTTTGTTTTGCAGTGGTGTTTGTGTGTATTCTAATTCATTTGCTGGCTTATGTAATCAAGCGATTCCATTTGGATTATTTGAAGAAAATAATGTAATTCAAAGAGGGGAAGAGTTTAATATCACAATTTCTTCTTCAAAAAAAACTACAAGAGATGTATATGAAGAAATTAAAGAATTTGTTTGTATATATGGGAAAATAGAAGAATCTGTTTTTGATGATGGACAAATCTATATAAATGTTATAACGTCTAGATTTGAGAATATTTCCCAAATAGAAAGCTTTATAGAGGGGTATGATAATCTGGCAACGGCATGCGGTTAATTACGATTCCTTAGTAGTAACCCATTCCCTTTTACTACTAATTTTACTACTAACAAGTAGTAACAACATGCTCAATTCTGCTCTGTTTTGCCACAATCTGTAATTTCAGAGCATTTTACCATAACCCCCATAACTTCTTGCAAAACAGGGCATTCCGGGACAAAAGAAGGAGAAATAAAACTATGATTAAAGTGCTTTTCATCTGCCACGGCAACGTTTAAAGTATGGCGAGAAAGACTTGATTTTGTAGGATTTTCTAGATAGAAACAAATAAATTACACCTTATTTATACCTTTGGAAGACCGAATCGGAATAATTAAAAAAGTTGTCATAATTTAGTTGGTCAAAAAATAATACTACACTCAAAATCAATTAAAAAATCAATCGTAAAAAAATACGATTGATTTTTTGCACATTTTTGCATATAATATAATCATTATGGTTGGAAAGGGAACGATTACTATGCGTGAAACAAGAATATTAGAATTCAAGGAAACGATTACGAATACTTTTTTGAAAACAGTTAGTGCCTTTTCGAATTACAATGGTGGAACAATTCTTTTTGGGGTTGATGATAATGGA
>ENA-OPYX01001742-OPYX01001742.1-human-gut-metagenome-genome-assembly--contig:-NODE-1742-length-10888-cov-2.827247_pt1 | contig 10888 bp, 11 predicted proteins | sample MGYA00242639_ERZ504486 | MGnify/ENA primary metagenome ERZ504486 (study PRJEB26092, sample SAMD00036296) | human gut metagenome | host: Homo sapiens | study: EMG produced TPA metagenomics assembly of... | reverse complement strand
GGTAATGACCAAAGTCGAATGTTCGTAGGATGCTTTCAGACGCGCCTCCTTGTTTCGGAAAGCAGTCCATGTCTGTTCATCCAGACTTGTAATCAGCATTCGCAGTTTACGGTTGAGTTCTTTGTTACATAACCGCAGGCTGTCTGTATAGGCATCTATGTCCCGTTGCTGTTCATTCATCAAGGAAATCAAGTTTTTATCCAACGAGGTTTGCCGGGTTGTGACAACGGGTATCTGTACGGTTTCCTTGCCTCCGAAGAATCCGGCGATGCCTTTCTTTTTACGGGTAACTGTCCGGGTAGTTGTTTGTTTCGTCACGGTTGGCTTCAGATTGAACAAGAGAGTGTCTGTTCTTTTTTGTTTCCGTGAGGCTTCCATGATTTGGAACAGATGCTCTTCTTTGGCGGCTAACAATGTGCGGAGCGAATCAATCTGAGCGAGTCGTATGAAATCCTCGCATTGCACTCGTAAGATTTGCAGCATGGAATCGGTCTGCACACAACGTTTCCGGTAAGCCAGGGAATCCTCATTGTTCCACACCAAGACGGATTCGCCATAAGTCACCAATGCGGTAACATAGCGGTGGGCGGTGTTGATGTCATATTGGGTCTGGAAAATGGCGATTGATTCGTTTTCTATCTTCTGTACCCGGTTACGCTCATGGAGAACAATAGCGACCATGCTGCCGATGATCGCCATCAAAAGGAAATATCCAATGAATATCTTATGTTGCAACAGTATCTTCATTCATCTTTGAGTTTTTTACAATCCATATACTCATTTCATAAAGTACCCACATCGGCAGGGCGACCAGCGAAAGCGTGAACACGTTCGATGTCGGCGTAATAATCGCAGCAACCACAAGGATTATCACAATGGCGTGTTTGCGGTACTTGCGCATGAAATCAGCTGAAAGGAAACCCAGTTTGGCAAACAGCCACGAGAGGATAGATATCTCGAAGATAACACCCATCGCAAGGCACATCATAACGAGTGTTGAGATATACGAATCAAACGTGATGAGATTATCCACATCACCGTTCACCTGATAAGTTCCCAAGAAACGGAATGTCAGCGGAAAGATTAAAAAGTAGCTGACGAGTACCCCCAGAGAGAACATCGCATAGCCACCTCCGACCATTCGGATACATATCGCCGTTCATTATCATAAAGCGCAGGAGATACAAATCGGAACAGTTGGTAAAGTATGTAAGGAGAGGTACACAACATACCGGCACACAATGCCGTCTTCATGTGAATGATGAACTGCTGAGCAAACTCCGTGTTGATAAACCTGATTGAGAATGGAGGTATGCTGTTTCCTGTCCATAAAATTATTCGGTTGAGTAACCGATAAGTGTATGAACTTTATCCGTTTTCGGAGCAAGTATAACATCAAACAGCTGCTCCTTGAAGAAGAATGCCGTAATAACGAACACGACGGTTACGGCGACGATCTTCATGACTGTCATCCACAGAACCTCCAAATGTTTCCTGAGGGATTGTATGCTCTTATCAGTTGCCATATACTTACTTCTTTTGTTCGGAGTCATTGATTTCGTCTATCTCTTTTTCGACATTGTTCACTTCGTCCTTGAAGGAACATACTCCTTTACAGATACTTTTTATCAGTTTGGTTATCTTCTATCCATCGAAAAAGCTGTAGAACAACCAATGCAAACCATACTTCTTGCACATCTATCCCACTAATAATTAACATAGTGGTGTCATAGATTTTTATTTAGTGTCGGCTAAATAAATATTTCGCCACACATAGAGGCTAACAGATATAGCCTCTTATGATGACGAAGTTCGGTTAGAGTAAAATAAAGTCTCTTTAAAGACCCCATCACGTTCTTGGCAAAATAGCACATGCCCATCCTGCATCGTACTGTGTCTGGTAATTGGGGGCTTATGATATTGTCGCTAAAAATTATTTATTAGGAGTTTCCCATTTCTTCGTATCGCTGCATTGAATTATGATTTGCTCACTGCCGCAAGTCATTCTGAATTCTCCTTTTTCGAGTATCCATTTTCCGTCGTAACCTACAAAGGCGAGGTCGCTGCCTTTCAACTTCAGACTGACTGTCCGGGTCTCGCCCGGTTGCAACGAGACTTTTTCGAATCCGCGCAAACGGATGTTGTCAGGTGTAAGACTGGCCACCAAGTCACTGGAGCAGAGAAGCACGCTTTCTTTTCCTGCCATCTTGCCTGTGTTGGTCACATCAATACTGAAAACAAGTTCATCATCAGCGGTGAAAGAAGAACGGTTCACACGGAAGTTGCTGTAACGGTAAGTAGTATAGCTCAGTCCGGCACCGAATGGCCATTGTACATCCATTACAGCATCGTAGTTGTAATTTCCGTCCATTTGGCCTATGTTTTCACAAGGCTTGTAGTCATAAGTAGCTAGTGAGTTAATCAAACGAGGATAAGTGAACGGCAATTTACCGCTGAAATTCGCATCACCTGCCAGTAGGTTTGCAAGTGCGTCAGCCCCATAGTTGCCAGGCAACATGATATGTACCACAGCTTTTGCTAGCGGAACAATTTCATTGATAATACGCGGACGACCTTCGTTCAGCACCATGACAATCGGTTTCCCTGTTTTAGCCAAAGCTTTTATCAATTTTTTTTGGTTACCTGAAAGATTTAAATCAGTCAGATTACCCGGTGTCTCACAATAAGAGTTCTCTCCGATGCAGGCGATGATAATGTCCGCTTTACTAGCTGCTTGTACTGCCTTCTCTATTTCCGGTTGGTTCTCCTGCCACCACAGAGAGCCTTTCCCGGTGACATAGGTAACGCCTGGTTCATAAATAATATGATTTCTGCCATATTTATTGCATAAGGCTTCGTAAATGGTATGATAAGCTTCTGCACATTCATCGGCCTTGTCACCTTGCCAGGAATATGACCATCCTCCATTTAGTGAACGCATGGAATGGGCATTGGGTCCGGTTAGTAAAATTGTTTTTCCTTGAGCTAAGGGAAGTACATTTTCTTCATTCTTCAATAGTACCAATGACTCTTCGGCTGCCTTTTGTGCTACTTGGGCAAATTCACTGCTGCCAAATTTATTGTATTCTTCAATATTCCAATAAGGATTTTTCAAACAACCCCAAACGGTACTTTAAGCGGAGCACACGGCGCACAGCATCATCAATACGACTCATCGATACCTCACCTTCTTCCACTAGTTCTTTCAGCCACGTACAAAAACTCACCTCATAAGGAACCATGGACATATCAATGCCCGCGTTGATGGCAATCTTGATGGCTTCTTTCTTGGTGGCGGCAATGTGATCGCGGGTACAAAGATTGTTAATATCGGCCCAGTCTGTTACAATCATGCCATCCCAGTTCAAATCCTCTTTTAACCATCCAGTGAGCAGTTCCTTATTGGCGTGAAAAGGCATTCCGTTGTTCACACCCGAATTGACCATGAGAGTTAGCGCACCGTTGCGGATACACTCCAAAAAAGGAGCGAAATGTTTTTCGCGCAAATCAATTTCCGAAATGGAAGAGGGAGTACGGTCTTTGCCCGAAACAGGTACGCCATACCCCATAAAATGTTTCAAACTGGTTGCCACATGGTACTTGTCTATTCGATTCGGATTTTCTCCTTGGAATCCTTTTACTGCTTCGACGGCCATTTGGGCATTGACGTAACTGTCCTCACCATAGCTTTCCCACATACGCGGCCAGCGCGGATCGCGTCCCAGGTCCATAACAGGAGCATATGTCCAAGGGATACAACAGGCTTTTGTCTCGTAGGCAGATATTTCGCACGAACGGCGTACCAGTTCGCGGTTGAAGGTGGCCGCCATGTTAATTCCTTGTGGAAAGAGGGTACCGTCAAGGGTATAGGTTGTACCATGAATTTGGTCTACACCATAGATACAAGGGATGCCAATCTCTTGTAATGACTTTTCTTGGATTTGGCGAATAGTTTCCGCCCACTTTTCTTTGGTCTGTGCCACACTGAGGGGAACATTCAGGATGGAACCTATTTTGTATTTCCCGATGACGGTATCGAGCAAGGCTTCGCTCAACTTAAAGTCATTCGGGCTGCTGAAATCGGTTATTACATCGATGGTAATTTCACACATCTGTCCTACTTTCTCTTCCAGGGTCATCTTTTTCAGAAGAGATTCCACTTTCTTTTCTATCCGGGCATCCGAAGGAATGGCCGGTTGCACTTGGGCACATACGTTTGTTGCCATACTGAGAGATAATACTGTTGCTACTAATATATTTTTCATGCTGGTTTAATTTATTTGTTTACCAATGATCTGTTCTGAATGGAATGACGGGCATACCGCGATGATTCTTTAAATTGCCGGGTTGGAAGTTATGAAAGCAATAACGCACAGCCACCGGATGTTTCACTTTATCCGAATGTACCCGGATGGTTTTCTTTTCAGGGACGAGAACGGCTACGGCCGGATAAAACACTTTATCTGCTCCGGCTATCTCGAAACCTTTTATATCTTTCCACGGACTCAGTCCTTCATCTGCATGGTGAAAAATCAGTTCTACTGTGTCACTTTGTATACTCATGTTCCAATAAGAAGGATATTCGCAGGCTATGCTTCCATACTGATAGGTCTTGTTCAGTGCAAGATAAGCCAATCGTTTGCCCACTTCTTCTTTTTGGCAGGGATGAATTTGCGACTTTTCGTAGGCATAAACCAAATCGTTAGTACATACCATACCGCTATTGGGAATGAGAGAAGATGCTTGGAACTGTGCTTCGCGTAATAATGCTCCGCTGATTCCTTCACCATAATCATATGGAGCAATTTCTACCAAATAAAAAGGAAGTTCTCCCTTTCCCCACTCTTTGCGCCAAAGCTCAGCCATGATTCGCAGACGTTCGACATATGTTTTCTCTTTACCTACGTTCGATTCTCCTTGATACCAAAGAAATCCACGAATGGTATAGCGTTGAAGGGGCTTTAGCATGCCGTTATACATAACTGTCGGTGTATAGTAATCCCATTCTTTCCCTTTTTCTGGCTTCTTGATTTCCTTTTTTAAGTCAACATCCCGAAAACCTTCCACTACCTCACGAGGCAGCCAGCCTTCTACACGCGAGCCACCCCAAGCGCACGAGATAATGCCTACTGGTACACGAAGCACCCGGTGCAACATCCTGGCAAAGTTGAAAGCGGTTGCACTGAAATAAGGTGCGTTGAAAGGATTGCTTTCTTTCCAACTACCCGCTACATGTTCTTGGGGAGTCAATGCACCGGTCTTGGGAATGGTAGCCATACGAATAGCGTTCCATTCGCCAGAGGTGGCTATCGTTTCGTTAGCATGCTCTATCGGACAATTCCAGAAACCGTTCAGCGGCATTTCCATATTCGATTGTCCAGAGCAGAACCAAACTTCACCAATTAGTATGTTTTGGATGCGAGTTATTTCTCCATCTGAAAACTCAATACTGTATGGAGTGAAATCGGCGGCAGGAGTCTGTATGCTTACCTGCCATCTTCCTTCATTATCGGATTGAGCGGTTATCGTCTGATTATTCCATGAAGGAGTTACGTTGACCGTAGTGTTCGGTACTGCCTTACCCCATAGCTTCACTTCTGTCTGTTGCTGTAATACCGCATGGTCGCTCAGAATTTGGGGTAAAACTACTTTGGCTGATAAATTTCCTCCGAAGAGGTACAGCATACAAAGCGCTATGATTATTCTTTTCATACCTTTTCAATGTTTAAAATCGTTCTCAAAAATAATGAATGACAGTTTTTAAACAAATCTTTCCATAATTTCCATACACATGCGTCCATTGTGATAAGGACATTTCCAAAATCCCGCTTTGTCTTCATTTCGATTCACACTGCCGTCGGCTCGGAGACTCCAGTACCATTCTCCATTCTCGCGGTCTATCAAATTCCGTTTGACGAATTCCCAACACTGTAAGGCACGGGATAAAGACAGTTTGTCATCAAAATGCTGATACAAATTGATATAGCCCACAATGGTCTCTGCCTGAACCCACCAATGGCGGTCGGCATCTATTGAAGCCGTGTCCACATTTTGTTCATATAGCATACCCGCAGTGGTTAGAAAACCTTCGGTGCCAGCTTCGGCAATGTCAATGATACGAGGCTCCACTTCGTCCAATAGTGTTTTGTCATCTAGCACCATGGCAGCTTCGTGAAGGAGCCAGGACGCTTCAATGTCGTGTCCGTAGGAGATGATATGGTATTGGCTTTCCCAATCGTCATTGAAGAAGAGCTGTAGATGCGATGTGTCTGTATCCAGTATGCGATCGATGAACAAGCGAACGAGGTTGTACAGCTGATGTTTCAGGTAATCGTCTTTCCATACCCTGAACAGGTTGGTGTACGGCTCAAGAATGTGCAAATGGGTATTCATGGTCTTGCGTTCGTTGGCATCCTTGTTGCTGAGACGCATATCATCCAATTCTTCCCATTCTCGGGTCAGTGCTTCGAAATATCCGTTTTTCTTTCGGTCAAAGCTGTGCGCCTCAATGTCGTGAAACAAACGGATGGCGTATTCCAACGCTTCGTTGTCTCCCGTAGCACGATGGTATTCACTGAGTCCGTAGATGGCAAACCCAATGGCATAGATCTGCTTCTTGGTGTCTAGCGGGCGGTCTTCGGCACTGATACTCCAATAAATTCCTCCAAATTCCTTGTCGTAGAATCTGTCGATGATTTCACGCTTGGCACGGGTGGCAGTTTCCAAATATTCAGGCTTATGCAATAGGCGGTAAGCCGAAGAGAAAGTCCAAAGAATACGTGCGTTCAAGATGGCTCCTTTCTCAGCTTCGGGCATTAATACCTCTTGTCCGTTGATGCGGCCATAGAATCCGCCATGTTGTACGTCTATCATTTTATCCATCCAATAGGGAAGGATGTTGGTGGTAAGTATTTCCTCCACCTCTTTCTTGAGTTGAAATATCGTTGTTTCCATTCTCTTTTTCATAATCAAATATTAATTTCTTCTTCGTTCTTCCAGCTCTTCCGTGATTTCCTTCATTTTCTTCTCGGACAGCGGATAGAGACTGATGAACGCGACACTCAGCACGGTTCCCACGGCAGGCAGGAAACTCAGAAACATTTTAATGCCTTGAATGGCCTGCTCGTTTTGCACGGCATTGGCCCGGAAACCGAAATAGGCAAGCAGCCAGCCCGTAACGGCGCTTCCGATGGCCCAACCGAACTTCTGGCTCATGGACGAGGACGAAAAGATAAGCCCCGTGGCGCGGTTGCCTGTCTTCAGTTCCGAGTAGTCCGCACAATCGGCATACATGCTCCAAAGCAACGGGAAAATGCTGCCCGCACAAATGCTGATCAGCACCTGGAAGGTGAATATCAGTGCGATGTCGTCGCGGTCGAGCCAGTAGAACACGATGCTGAGCAGCGTGGCGCATATCATGGACCACATGTAGGTCTTTTTCTTTCCGATGCGGTTGCTCACCGGGGCGGCAAGCATCACGCCGATGATATTGGCGGCTTGCCCGACGGCCAGATAAAGTCCGCTCAGCACAAAGGACAGTCCGAACAGGGAAACCGTTTCATGGTTCTCTTCGACGATGAAGTATTTGAAATAGTACACCGTGGCACCGTCGCGGATGGAGTTGAACACCAGGGCGGCAATGCCCGCGCCCAGCAATATCCACCAAGGGCGGTTGTGAAACAAGTCCTTCAAGTCTTCTTTTAACGGGTTTTGCACCTCCTTTATCGGTTTCACCCGTTCGCGGGTCAGGGCGAAACAGCCATAAAACAAAGCGGCGCACGCCACGGCTATCACCGACCACCGCCATCATCCAGCCGTATTGTTTGCTATGCCCCCGGCTGAACACATTCACCATGGCATGAAGAGCAACAGGGCCGATGAAGCTGCCCAGGTAGGCGAACAGCATGCGATAGACGGCCAGCAGGCTTGCGGTCGTGCGGATCGGCGCTGATGACTCCCAGCAGGGAGGCGTAGGGCACATTGATGGCAGAATAGACCATCATCATCAGCGAGTAAGTGGCATAGGCATAGATGATTTTGGCGGTCAGGCTCCACTGCGGAGTGGTGAACGTAAGGATGCCGATGAGCGCGAACGGCACGGCAAGAAACAGCAGGTAGGGACGGAACTTGCCCCGGCGCGAATGGGTCCGGTCTGCCAAGATGCCGACTACGGGGTCGAAGGCGGAATCCCATACCCGGGTGACCAGGAACATGGTGCCTACCGCGGCGGCAGGCATACCGAACACGTCGGTATAAAATATCATGAGATAGGAACCGAAGAGCTTCCAGAACATGGACGAGGCCATGTCTCCCAGTCCGTAACCTATCTTTTCTTTGAGCATTATCATGGTAATTCGATTTTTATGGATGATTATCGGAGTCGATAGTGCTTCTTCCGAAGAAAAAGTGCTGTCGATTGCAGTCAACGGTGCTTTTTCTTCGGAAAAAAGCACTATCGACGATTGTCGGCGGTGCTTGTCGGGCGTTTTTCATTCCCGCATCAGCCGAAGGTTCTTTTCTATCTGTTTTTTCAAGGTCTCTACCGAAGCCGATGAACAGAATCCGTCTCGGGGCGTGTTCATGCAATAGTCCACCAGCCGCTCCACGGTAGAAGTCGCCACATGCATACGGGTATCGCTGGAAGCATAATAGATGAACACTTTTCCATCCTCGTCCGCAATCCATCCGTTGGTGAACAGCACGTTGGATACATCGCCCACGCGTTCCTCGCCTTCGGGTACCATGAAAGCGCCTGCGGGCGAGGCTATCACGCGGGTAGGATCATCCAAGGCGGTCATGTACATATACAACACATAGCGCAAACCTGCGGCGCAACCGCGCACGCCGTGTGCCAGATGCAGCCAGCCTTGGGGAGTCTTGATGGGATGAGGTCCTTCGCCGTTCTTCACCTCCTTGATGGTGTGGTAATGGCGTTGGTCGATGATGGTTTCCTCGGTTACTTCCGCTTGCGTCATGTCATCCACCAACGCCCAGCCGATTCCGCCTCCGCTTCCCGCATCGATGAATCCGTCTTGCGGACGGGTGTATAGGGCGTACTTGCCGTTTACGAATTCGGGATGCAGCACCACGTTGCGCTGTTGGCTGCGCGTCTTCAGGTCGGGCAGGCGCTCCCAATTCTTCAAGTCCTTGGTACGGGCGATGGCGGCGGTGGCGGTAGCCGATGACAAATCGCCTGCCGGAGCGGAGGGGTCGTGGCGTTCGGCACAGAAAATGCCGTATATCCAGCCGTCTTCGTGCGCCGTGAGACGCATGTCGTAAATGTTGGTGGCGGGAATCACATCTTCGGGCATCGTGACGGGATAGTCCCAGAAGCGGAAGTTGTCAATGCCGTTGGGGCTTTCGGCCACGGCAAAGAAAGACTTGCGGTCGGCTCCCTCCACGCGCACCACCAATACATACTTTCCGTTCCACTTGATGGCTCCCGAATTCAGGGTAGCATTCATTCCGATGCGTTCCATCAGGTAGGGGTTGGTCTTCTCGTCCAAATCATAACGCCAAAACACGGGCGTGTGTGCGGCGGTCAGTATCGGATGCTTATAACGGGTGATAATGCCGTTTTCTTTTTCCTGCGGTTCATTACGACGTGAGAGCAACACTTCATGCTCATCGAACAATTGTTTTACTTTATCTTCGAAATTCATATCTTCTCGTTTATTTAAAGGGGTGTTATTTCTTTGTTTTCATATCACGGACGAACAGCGTGCGCGGGTCGGCATGGAACTTCACGAAGTCATTGGCCGAAGCTTGTCCGGGTAGGGGCATAGTAATGGTGGGCGTTCGCGTGCGTTGCGCCACACCAATACGTAGCTTATGGGATACTTGCTAATGGACCGGCATCAGCGTTTCCGTCCACCAGGTAGAGTCGGGCACGGCTTCGTATCCCGTTTCGGTAACGGCGGTCGGCTTATCGTGCGATTGTCCTACTTCCGTCAGTATGGTCAGCGCCTTTTCATATTGTTCAGATATTCCCGGCGGTCGAACTGGTACGTGTCGAAGCCTATCAGGTCGATGATGTCGTCTCCGGGATAGCGTTCCAGATATTCGGCGGTATTGTTCGGTTCCGTTCCCGGCGAATAGGCATAAAGCAAATGCTTCACACCTTTCTGCTGCATGAATTCATAAGTCATGCGCCACAAGGCTTTGTATTCGGTGGCGCTGCACAGGGCCTGTCCCCACCAGAACCAGCTTCCCGTATGTTCGTGCCACGGGCGGAACAGAACGGGCACTTTCCGTCCGTCGCTTGTGGTGAGCGAGTTCATAAAATCGGCTATTGTGCCCATCCAGCCCATGAACTTATCATGTTGCGCTCCTCCCGGCAGCACCGAGGCCACAACGGTAGAGTCGCTTACATCCCAAGCGTCTTTCCCTGTAACAGGATTGTCCGTATGCCAACTGAGCGACACCATGCCGCCGCGTTCATACTGTGCGATGATTTCGCGGCGAAGGCGTTCTATGGGAACATTGTCCAGGTTCTTGTCGCCGCCCAGTTCAATGCGTCCCAAGTCGAAGGACATCATGGCGGGGTAATCTCCGCATACGCTTTTCACATCGCTGCGGTTCTCGTCTCCATCCCACCCGATGCCATATACAGGGTCGTCGTGATGACCAAACAGGAAATGGTTCTGCCGAGAGACTTCTTTCAGTTCCGTAAGCATCTGCTCCGCTTCGGGAGTACGCCCCGAGGACGTGTTTGGGCTGGTGCAGGCAAGCATTCCGCCTGCCAGCACCACGATTGTTATCATCATTCTTATATCTTTCATCATGGCTTATTGTTTTTTCTCGATTCGGATATTGGCAAAACTATGTATCTGTGTTCCAGTCCTGAGTTGGGCTGCATAATCCAGAAGAGATTGTTCCATCCGGCATT
>ENA-OPYX01001739-OPYX01001739.1-human-gut-metagenome-genome-assembly--contig:-NODE-1739-length-10901-cov-3.892148_pt1 | contig 10901 bp, 13 predicted proteins | sample MGYA00242639_ERZ504486 | MGnify/ENA primary metagenome ERZ504486 (study PRJEB26092, sample SAMD00036296) | human gut metagenome | host: Homo sapiens | study: EMG produced TPA metagenomics assembly of... | reverse complement strand
GGATGCTAAGATAGGGTGGAACTTTCATAAGTTCTGATTGATGAAAATGGTAGATGGGTTGCCTCAATCGGCTCTACTACTAGTCCGCTTTCACAAGAAATTGTAGAATGGATTGAAGAATAAAATGACCAGAAGATAAATAATGCCATATTGTTATTGCACCAGCTTTCCGTTTTTCAGTTCCGACATCAGTTGGCATTTAAAGAAACATCACTAAAAATAGCGGAATATATTTTCGTCCTATTTATTAAATTGCTATCTTTGCCACGTTTTCCACGCCGGTACTTCCGCAAGGAAGTTAGGGAGGTGGGAAATATACATATATAGAAAAGACGTTTACTTGACGTTTTGTTCTTGGCTCTACAGAACTTCGCAAATTCTAAAATCCAGCCAAAACAAAGCAACAGTAGGTGTCTGCGGGGTATGTTTATATCCTTGGTGCGCCTTTGCCGGTCAAAGGTGCATTCAAGTGTCATTATACATATCGGCGTGGGCTTCTGCGTTGCTCGTTCAGACTGGATTGGGCAATGCGAAGGCCTTGTAGGGCGGGACGAGTAACAGGTACAGATTCCCGCGCTTTTTTTATATATAGGTATTATAAATTCTGATTTAACACATAAGAACCGTCCGGTTCGGGAATCTGCGGAAGGTCATCGGTTGACCCGACAGGCTGCATCTACATCGTGCGGATTCCCATCCTCCATTTGTTGAAATAGCTTTTCTTTGGTCAGCTTAATCACAAGAGGCCGATTCCTCTTGTATTTTACGAAACTTCTCGTAATTGATTGAATTGCAGATATATATCTGTACTTCAAAGCTCCATAACTATGCTTTCAAGTGAAAAAATGCAATGGTTTGCCATGCGTGCCACTTATCGCCGGGGGATGCAGATCAAGGCTTTGTTGGATAAAGAAGGAATCAACAATTTCATTCCCATGCGTTACGAAGTTCGTATAAGGAACGGGCGCAAGAGGCGTGAGCTGGTTCCCGTTATCAGTGATCTGATATTTGTTCATTCCGTCCAGTCCGAACTTCAGAAGGTGAAGTTCAAACTTCCGTATTTTCAATATATGATTGATATCCGCAACGGGCAGAAAATCATTGTGCCCGATGATCAGATGAGGCAGTTTATCGCTGTGGCTGGAACGTATGACGAGCATCTTATCTTCTTCAGTCCCGATGAGGTGAACCTGCGTAAAGGTACGAAAGTCCGTATTACGGGTGGTGACTTCGAGGGCTACGAGGGGGTGTTTGTAAAGGTGAAAGGTGCGAGAGACCGTCGTGTGGTTATCAGTCTGCAAGGGGTGATAGCCATGGCCATGGCGACGCTTTCGCCGGACTTGATAGAAGTGATAGAAGAGCCGAAGAAGAGATGACTTCATTTGCTACGTTAAACATTCTTATTCCTTGATTAATGGGGAAGTAAATGATCTGATAATATAAATCTTATGTATAATAATGTGTAGAACCACATCCATGCCGTCAGGCATCCGGCTCCAGCAGCTGATTCAGAATCGGTATAAGGAAATTTTAGCCAGGGAAAAGAATAATGATAAATTCATTCATCTGTATGACATTGACGCGTATTGGGTGGCTTTCGAGCGTTCCGCCTGTAGGTTGAGCGGTTTGTTTTCTAAAAGTGAGCTGACTTTGTTTCGTGTCCCGGATTGTGTGGAATATGTGGTGATGGTTTCTGTTCCTGCCGATGAGGCGGAGGGCTGTTTGGGTGAGTACATCATTTTGCACGATGGAATTTACCGGAAAGTGTGGTCGGAGCATGTTTTGCCGATGGGGGATTATCGTCATTGGCATGAGATGGCTGTGAGGTCTGTTTTGTTGTAAAGAAAAGTATGTGGACTTCGTGGACCAAGTAAGTGGTGTTACTTTGCTTACGAAGATATCTTACTTTTTTCAATGGAATATGGTCATCCGTCATGCTCTATAGGGAATACCCTGAAAAATCCTTCAAAAGCTTCAGCCTGCTCGCAAACGCCCTACCCGTGGGCATTCCGGCTGAAGGATTGGGTTCAGGAATCCTTCAGCTAGGGGTTGGAATGTTTCAGCCGAACTGATCTTCCTCCGATTCTTAGGGAATCGTTTTTCCTGAAGGATATTTTCCGGCTGAAACATTTCACAATGCATATCCTTCAGCCGGAATGCCGACAGGCAGGGTGTTTGCGGAGTGGCTGAAAGATCTGAAGGAAAAATAAGGCGTTTCGGCATGTAGATACCGTTATGGGAAAAACAACAGGTCAAATTTTTAAAAAGCTCTTGTTCTTTCAATGAAAACGTCCTGTTCTTTTTTTTAAAGACCTTGTTCTTTTCGGAAAAGAACAGGATCTTTTAAGGGTTAGTAACGTGTATGCCGGAAGGTTAGTAACGTGCCACCCCACACGTTACTAATGTGTGGGGTGTAAGATTAGTAATGTTACAGATGAATGATATATATCTTAAGTAGAATATAAATGGCAAAATCAGTAAAAGCAAACTATCTGTTTAATTTGATAAACTCTGCTTCTCAACTTTTATTTCCTCTCATTACTTTTCCTTATGCTTCTCGCATTATGATGGCAGATGGCATAGGACAAGTGAACTTTTTTCAATCCATTATCTCTTATATTAGTTTATTTACTTGTCTTGGTATTCCAATGTACGCCATGCGTGAGGTAGCAAAGGTGCGTGATAATGGGAAGAAAATGACTCAGATTGCAGTAGAGATCCTTTTACTTCATGCCTTTTTGTCCTTATTAGGATATGTGGTAGTTGCTATTGTTTGCATGATAGTACCCCAGGTGCAGACAAATGTTCCTTTATTCTTGATATTAAGTGTGACTATTTTCTTTACAGCGATAGGTTGTGAATGGTTCTATCAAGGAATAGAAGATTTTAAATATGTAGCTGTTCGTGGACTGATTGTTAAAAGTGTATCAATAGTCTTGCTTTTTCTTTTAGTGAAAACAAAGGAAGATATATTATGGTATGGCATTTATACGGTTTTAGGTACGTTGGGTGGCAATGTGTTTAATTTTATTCGTTTACGAAAATATCTGTATCGAAATGTGGTTCATTTTTCTACTCTACACCCTTTTAGACATCTAAAACCTGCATTGCAAATTTTTGTGTTTAATGTGATAGTCAGCATTTATCTTCAGTTGAATAATGTATTGTTGGGTTTTATGAAAGATGCGGAAGCTGTGGGCTATTTTACGGCAGCGACTAAAATAATGATTATTACAATGAGTGTTTCCGGTGCATTAGGGACAGTGATGATTCCTCGTACTTCCAATTTGATAGCAGAAGGTAAAATGAATGAGTTTAAATTGTTAATTCAAAAATCGTATGATTTTATTTTGGCTATTACTATGCCTCTGACAGTAGGACTGATATTTATTAGTAAGAGTGCCATATTATTGTTGAGTGGTGATGGTTTTGTTCCTGCTATATTGACTTCTCAAATCGTGGCATTTAATATTTTGATGGTGGGTATATCAGGAGTAATGGGGTTACAGGTGCTTTATCCGATGGGTAAGATAAATATTGTCATTATTTGCACAGGTATCGGTGCAGTCATAAATGTACTTTTAAATGTATGGTTGATACCCAAGTATGGACATAATGGTACGGCAGTGGCTTATATGTTGGCTGAAGTGGCGGTGACGGTCTCTATGTTTCTTATCGGAAGGAAATATATTCCTATTAGTTTCTTGAAGAAGGAACATTTGCATTATGTGATGGGAAGTGTAGTAATGGGGTGTGTTTTATATTTTATTAAAATGTTGGGGCTTAGTCATGTTCTGACATTTGTTGTCATGTTGGTTTCAGGAATGACTGCTTATTTAATGGTATTATTTTATAAAAAAGATTCTATAGGTTTAATGTTGTGGACTATGATCATATCAAAATTAAGATAAGTTGTGAGATGAAAAATGGATATGTTTGGGAAATTCGTACACGAATACTTTTTTATATTGCATTATGTATTGCATTGGTGTTTATGATGCAACATTCGGTTACGTGGAAACTTCCGGATTTTATAGAGCTTCTTTTAAAATACATTGTTCTCTTGCTTTCATTAATACGATTTATGGCTGTTTTACCCTTATATACGAAAAAGGAGGTATTGTTTATTCTCTTTTTTTCCCAATAATAGGTTTGATTGGAGTAAAAACTGGAAACCTGAACTATGTATTTCTTCCTTTCATTTTTGGACTTATAGCTAAAGGGTTGTATTTGAAAGACATCATTAAATGCTATTTCGTTTTTTGTTGGTATATTGATTGTTGGTACTTTTTTATGTTGCCATATGGGATTGTTGGAAAATATGGTTTCGTTTCGTGAGGAAAAGGTTCGCAATTCTTTTGGGTTTATTTATGCTACAGATTTCGCTGCTCATATTTTTTATTTGGTGTTAATGTATTTCTATCTTAGATCAGGTAAATTTAACCTAATAGAAATCATGCTTTTTTTGTATTCATCTTTTTTTATTGCAAATCAATGTGACGCTAGGTTAGATTCAATATGTATAATAATGATAGTATTTTTTTCAATATATATCAATTTAACAAAAGGGCGTGATTGTTATTTCTCTGGTTATAAATATATTTTCCCGCTATGTGCGTTGTTGATAATTTTTCTTACATATTTATATTCTACAGGGGATGATTTTATTCTATTGATTAATTTCTTTTTATCTGGAAGATTAGCATTGGGGTTTGATGCTCTTATGTCCAAAGGAATACCACTATTGGGACAGAAATATATTCAGTATGGTGCAGGTAGTGGGATATATTATAATTTTATAGATAGTTCGTATTTGGTGCTACTAATAATTTATGGTATCATTCTTTTTTTATTAGTTATGTATGTGTATGTGCGTATTTGTTCACATTGTATATCGATAAGGAATCGTGTGCTTTTGTATGTCCTATTTATGATAGCAATAAATAGTATGATAGAACAGCATTTTATGGAATTTGCTTATAATCCTTTTTATATGGCATTTTCTGCAAAGTTAATAAAGTCAACGTAGAAAATCTTTAAATACAAATTTGTCTTTATCTAGTTTATTAAAAATGAATAGTCATAAAGAAACATCGAAAATAAATGTATAGAAGATGTAGTGACTATTTTACTGTGGTAAATATTTACATTTTATAAATGAAGTCAATATGAAGAAAATACATATTTTATTCGCACCTCAGTCCTTGGGGCAACATAATGCTTGGTCAAAAGCGCCAAGAGATGTTACTGCAATATTAAAAAGGAATGGATATGAGACTCTGCGTATTATGACGAGTGATAAGTTTCCTTTTATAGTTAAGCAACTTTATAATTTGTGGAAAAATATCTTTGGCCTTTCTGAAGATAAAATCTGGAAGTACTTGTTTCATTCAATATCCATTTGATGCTTATATAAAATATGTTTTATTTCTTTGAAAAAGAATGATATAAGAACTCAAATATTAATTCATGATATTCATTCATGTAGATTCCATGTGAATTGAGTTCTAAAGAATATAAAATATTTGATTCTTTTGATAAAATAATAGTTCATACAAAAGCTATGAAAACTTTATTGGTAAAACATGGAATATCAGTCGATAAAATTGAAGTTCTTTATTTGTTTGACTATCTTGTAGCTAGTAATTCCATATTGAAAGATGAAGATTATTTTTCTATTTGTTTCGCAGGTAATCTGAAAAAGTCTATGTTCTTAAAGAAAATGAATCAATTAAAAAATGTTTATACAAAGTACTATCTATATGGGAATTTTGATACAGAATTGGTTGAGTCTGAATCCTTTATATATGGTGGACGTTTTGATCCTGACAATATTAGTAATATAAAGGGGAAATGGGGACTTGTATGGGATGGAGATGGATTGAATAAATGTAGTGGATCAATGGGAGAATATTTGAAAATAAACGCATCTCATAAAGCTTCATTATACTTGGCATCACAAAAACCGCTAATAGTATGGAACCAGTCAGCATTGGCTAATTTTGTTGAAGATAATAAACTAGGAATAACGATTGATTCATTAGAAGATATAGAAAAAGAATTGTTGGAGTTGTCGGAACAGCAAATGGATGAAATAGAATGCAATGTGTTACATTTTGCGAAGAAGATAACTTCAGGGGATATGCTTTCATCAATTCTTAAAAACATTAATTGACTTATATTCATTGAAATCTTCTAAAAGAAAATGATTCGAAATAGTTAGATTTCATTTCAAATAATTTCTAAATGAAAAGAGTACTTATTGTTGCCACTACTTCTTATGCAGGTATGGGACCTTATGTTAGTGGTATTGTGAATACTTTCTTGCCTAATGATGACGTCTATTATTTTTTTCATGATTACGATGATCTTTTTTTTAGGAAGAATGTGAAAGAAGAACTTCATTCGCGTAGTACATTTTATAAGTTGGCTAATTCTATATGGAATAAGTTATATGACCTTATCTTTGGACATTGGGTCTATGAAAAGGATATATTAGATTTATGTCATGAGAAAAGGATTGAACTTATACATTTTATTAATGGTTGCGGATCATGTTCTTTTAATCGTAAACTAGAAAGTATGGGGATAAAGGTACTTGGTACAGTACATGATCTGTATCCTCATGAAGTAAAGAAAGCTCCACACAAAATGCTTCGTCATAGGGTTAGTGTGCGCCGACTGCAGGCTGCAATTTGGGAGTGTCATAATCTCTTGACCAACAGTAAAAGCCAATATGTGGAACTACAGAAACTTTTTCCCGACAAAAATCTATTTTATCATGAATTCCCATCCTTAGTATCAAAGGATGTAAAAAATGGCAAGGACATTCCTATAGAATTGAGAAATGTAAGACTACCTTATATATTATTTTTTGGACGTATAGAAGAATATAAAGGAATAACTCTTCTTTATAAGGCGTTTACAGAAGTTCCCGAATTGTATAACAATTATCTATTAGTAATTGCCGGCAATGGTACGTTGCCATTTGAGCGAGCTGTAGGCGAAATAAATGTTATAATGATAAATCGTTATATTAAAGATACGGAAATACGATATATGTATGAACAAGCAGCCTGTGTAGTTTATCCTTATATTTCTGCTACTCAAAGTGGTGTCCTATCTTTAGCATTTTATTTCCGTACGCCGACACTTACAAGCGATGTACCTTTTTTTCGTAGTATTATTGAATCGGCAGGGGCAGGTATGCTGTTCAAAGCGGGGGATCTTGAAAACTTGAAGCAAAAACTTCTTTTATTGTTGTCCTCAGATACTTCGAATTTGAAAATTTGTGAAGCAGAATACTACGATAAAAACTATAATGATAAAGCCATACGAGAGCAACTTCTAACAATTTATGATAGTATAAATAAAAAATAATATTGGATTGAAACAAGAAGTATGAAGTCGTAAAATATTAATGTTTAAAGGGCGAGTTAATGAAAGAGCAATATAATAATGTCGTAAAAGACACTATGAGTCTGTCAAGCGGGTTCTGTAAGGAAGGGAGGGAGAAAGTCCCTCTTCTTACTCAACCAGATAGTTACTGTAATCAATAATCATTTTATAAATATATGCAAGCAATTATTTTAGCAGCCGGTATGGGCAAACGTCTTGGTGAATATACAAAAAACTGTACGAAATGTATGGTACCAGTGAATGGTGTCACACTGATTGATCGTTTGCTTGGACAGCTGAGTAAATTAGGGTTAAATCGTATTGTTATAGTAGTGGGTTATAAGGGTAAAGAACTTATAGACTATGTCGGAAAAGAATACATGGGATTAAAGATAGAGTATATAAAAAACCCTATATATGATAGAACTAATAACATTTACTCGTTGGCACTAGCGAAACAACATTTACAAGAAGATGATTCATTACTTATTGAGAGTGACCTTATTTATGATGATGGAATCTTTGATCTTCTTATTAATAACCCACATCCAAATCTTGCACTTGTTGCTAAATATGAAACTTGGATGGATGGAACTATGGTACGCATTGATGAAGATAATAACATAGTGAATTTTGTTCCTAAAGAAGCTTTCAAGTATAGTGATATAAAGGATTATTATAAGACTGTGAATATATATAAATTCTCTAAAGAGTTCGCGGAAAAAAAATATGTCCCTTTTCTTGAAGCTTATACAAAAGCCGTGGGTAACAATGAATATTATGAGAATGTTCTTCGTATCATATCTTTTGTCGATAGTCATGATTTAAAAGCATTGCCTATAACCAACGAAAAATGGTATGAGATAGATGATAAACAAGATTTGGATATAGCAGAAACTATTTTTGCTGGTGATGAAAACATGCTTGGAAAATTTTATAGCCGATACGGTGGCTTTTGGCGATTTCCCCAAATGCTTGATTTTTGTTATTTGGTGAACCCTTATTTCCATTCGTCAAAAATTATTGATGAAATGGAAGCAAACTTTCGTACACTTGTTGCAGAGTATCCGTCTGGAATGAAGGTGAACACGCTTCTTGCCAGTAAATGTTGGGGGGTAAAGGAGATTATATTATTTGTGGAAACGGTGCGGCAGAACTTATTAAAGAACTAATGGAAACCTTAACAGGAACTCTTGGAATTATTCGTCCTACATTTGAGGAGTATCCCAATCGTTGTCAATTGCAGACTGTTGTGACTTTTATTCCTCAAAATAATGAATATCGTTACAATATACAAGATTTGATGGATTTCTTTGGCAGCAAGCCCGTAGATACTCTTTTACTCATTAATCCTGATAACCCTTCGGGGAATTATATTTCGATGGAGGATGTTTGTATTTTAGCCAAGTGGTGTGAAAGACATGGAGTACGTCTAATCGTTGATGAGAGTTTTGTTGATTTTAGTGAAGGGTGGACGAACAATTCATTACTTTACGATAATGTACTTGAAACCTATCCACATATGATTGTAATAAAGAGTATTTCTAAAAGCTATGGTGTACCAGGTTTGAGGCTTGGTATTATGTGTTCGGCGGATGTTGGACTTATTACTCGTATGAAAAAGGCAGTGAGTATTTGGAATATAAATTCCTTTGCTGAGTTTTTTATGCAGATATTCTCCAAATATGAAAAGGATTATAAGCGTGCTTGTGAGAAATTTATTTCAGAACGTAATCTGTTTGAATTGGAGCTTTGTTCCATTCATTTCCTTCGTGTGATGCCATCGCAGGCTAATTATTTTTTATGTGAAGTTCTTCCTCCTTGTAGTGTTGGCTGGCTTGCTATGACGATGTTGAAACACTATAATATTCTTATTCGTGAGTGTAGTGACAAAGAGGGATTCGATGGTAAACAATATATAAGGATAGCTGTGCGGAATCATGAAGATAACGCTAAACTTGTGAATGCTTTTAAGGAAATTGATGAACAATGTAAACAGATGATGAAATGATACGTAATGTGATTTTAAAGAAGATGATAAAGAATGTAGTCTTTCCTATAATAACGCTGTTAAATAAAATAGTAAAGAAAGATGATTCGATAGTACTGTTGTATATATCCAATATGGGTATCCGTCATAGTTTATTACCATTGAGACAGTATTTGCTTGATAATCATTTTAATGAAAGGTATAAAATATATTGTGGCATAGAACATTTAAAATATGCAGAAGATGAGCCACGTGTTACTTTTATATCGGGGGGTAAAACTTTGCTCGTATTTTTAAGAGCAAGCATGTATTTTATACAGCAGGGCAGCTTCCTGTCAAGCCGGCATCGTCTCAAATTGTAATTCACATGGATCATGGCAATGCCAATTTCAAGACAATGGGAGCTTTAACCAATATTAATAATGGTGATGAATTTTATTTTACTTACATGATTGCTCCTTCGGAGTATTATGTACCATTATGGCAAAAGAATACCGATGTGAAGCAAGCAATATAAAAATTTGCGGAGATCCTATGACTGATGCCTTACTTAAAAGTGGTAGAAACACGTATGATTTTCATCAATATGACAAAATGCTTTTATGGGATGCCTACTTTCGGCAGTCAGATTATTAAGTTACAATGATTCGAAGTTGGATAGTCTTCCCTTGTTCAAAGAAACAGATTGTTTGGAGTTAAATGAGCGTCTAAAAAAGTATAATATAAAGCTTATAGTAAAACTTCATCCAGCTCAAAAAAGAGTTTGGTTATAATATGCAATGTTTCAGTCATCTGAGTATTTTTTCTCATAAAGAGTTCTTAAAAGAGAATTATGATTTGGCTTTACTTACTGCGCAGTCTGATGGATTGATAGGTGATTATTCATCAGCATCTTTACAATATTTACTTTTGGATAGACCTATGGCTTTTGTTGTTCCTGATATTGAGGAGTATGATAAAATGAGAGGTTTTGTCTTTGAAAATCCTGAAGATTATATGGGCGGTCATATCATTAAGTCCAAAGATGATTTTTGGCAATTTCTTGATGACTTTGCAGTAGGAAAAGATATTTATAAAGAAAAACGTCATAGGATAACAGATATTATTTATAAATTCAAAGATGCCAATAGTTGTAAACGTATTGTGGAACTGAGTGAAATGACTGTATAATATGAAGATACTTGTTGTTATTACCACAGCTTTTACTTCCACTGGTGGACTGACCACAGTAATGATGAATTATTATCGGGCGATGAATAAAGAAGGATTAAAAATAGATTTTGCTTCGACTAATGTTCCATCACAATCATTACTTGATGAAATACATGTTGAAGGCAGTGAATATTACCAGATTGCCGCCTAGAAAAAAAATAGATATCCTATTTTTATAGATTAAGACGATTGTGTAAAAATTATGATCTTTTACATGTACATGGTAATAGTTCTACGTCTGTGTTGGAACTTATGGCAGCGAACTGGGCAGGTGTAAAAAGGAGGATAGTACATAACCATA
>ENA-OPYX01001738-OPYX01001738.1-human-gut-metagenome-genome-assembly--contig:-NODE-1738-length-10903-cov-4.904232_pt1 | contig 10903 bp, 10 predicted proteins | sample MGYA00242639_ERZ504486 | MGnify/ENA primary metagenome ERZ504486 (study PRJEB26092, sample SAMD00036296) | human gut metagenome | host: Homo sapiens | study: EMG produced TPA metagenomics assembly of... | reverse complement strand
GCAACGCAAACAGCGACGCTGTTTGCGCTCGATAAAATTGTTATATCGGAAGATATTATGGGCGCTGCCCAAACCCGCAATTTTTGAAAAAATTGAGTAAACTTTTTTGTTTTTTGGAGGATAATTTAGCGTTAGCTAAATTTCAATGCCCGACCGATATTCCGTTAAACCATAATTTAACTCGTTTTAACTCAACGCAACAAAAAAGAGATACCCACGAAAGGTATCTCTTGATTTAATTATTTTGCGTTATTTTGCGTAATTGACAGCTCGGCTCTCTCTTATGATATTAACCTTAATCTGTCCCGGATATTCAAGCTCTTCTTCAATCTTCTTGCAGATTTCTCTTGCAAGCGGAAGCATACGCTCGTCATTTATGACTTCGGGTTTAACCATAATACGAACCTCACGGCCTGCCTGAATAGCATATGAGCTTTCAACACCCTCAAATGAAGATGCAACTTCTTCAAGCTTTTCAAGACGCTTGATGTAGTTTTCTACATTTTCTCTTCTTGCACCCGGTCTTGCGGCAGAGAGTGCGTCGGCAGCCTGTACAAGACAAGCTACAACCGTCTTTGCCTCAACATCACCGTGGTGAGCCTGAATAGCGTGAATAACCGCATCGTGTTCTTTGTATTTTCTTGCCAAATCTACACCGATCTGAACATGAGTTCCTTCGACCTCGTGGTCAATTGACTTACCGATATCGTGTAAAAGACCCGCACGCTTTGCAATTGTCGGATCCATACCAAGCTCGCTTGCCATCATACCTGCAAGATATGAAACTTCAAGCGAATGATTAAGTACATTCTGGCCGTAGCTGGTACGATAACGAAGTCTGCCGAGTAACCTGACAAGCTCCGGATGAATGTTGTGTACGCCTGCCTCAAGCACTGCTCTTTCGCCGTCGTGCTTGATTGTAGCGTCAACTTCTCGTCTTGCTTTTTCAATCATTTCTTCGATTCTTGCCGGATGAATTCTGCCGTCTGAAATAAGTTTTTCAAGAGCAATTCTTGCAACTTCTCTTCTTACAGGCTCAAAGCTTGAAAGAGTGATTGCTTCCGGTGTATCGTCAATGATAAGATCAACACCTGTGAGTGTTTCAATGGCTCTGATGTTTCTGCCCTCACGACCGATAATTCTGCCCTTCATTTCGTCATTCGGAAGAGGAACTACGGAAATTGTAGCCTCTGCAACCTGCTCTGCGGCAAGTCGCTGAATTGCAAGAGAAATAATGTTTCTTGCTTTTTCGTCCGCCTCATCCTTAAGCTGCTCCGTATATTCCATAATCTTAACGGATTTCTCATGAGCAAGCTCGTCCTCAAGCTGTGAAAGCAGGTAACTCTTTGCCTGCTCGGCTGTATAGCCGGAAATTTTCTCAAGCATTTCAAACTGACTTTTCTTGAGTGTTTCGATTTCCTCAAGCTTTGCATCAGCGTCTTTTAACTTACGAGAAAGCTTTTCGTCCTTAAGCTCCATGTTGTCAAGCTTTTTGTCGAGGGTTTCTTCCTTTTGCTGAATGCGTCTTTCCTGGCGTTGAACTTCTTTGCGGCGGTCGGCAATTTCTTTTTCGCTCTCGGTTCTGAAACGGTGAACCTCGTCCTTGCCTTCTAAAACAACCTCTTTCTTTTTGGCTTCGGCTGTTTTCATAGCTTCCGACACGATTTTTCTTGCCTCTTCTTCTGCACTTCCGATTTCCTTTTCGGCAACATTTTTACGATAGCTTATACCTGCAAAAATGCCTATGCCCGCACCGAGAAGCAACGCAACAATAATTAATATTATTGCTAATAACGACATTCTGACACCTCCTTGTTTGATTTTTAATTAGATAATAAGTTTAAGTTCAATCAAACAGCCTTGTCGGTGCCGTTAGTAAAGATATTCAATTTTCATTTTTATAAAAATAATTTAATTTTAATATTTTTTATATGCTGTGGTTTGCAACAAAGGTATATTATAACGATTAATAAGTTATAAAAACTAAATAAAAAATATCTATAAATAACGGCTCTGAACGAGTCTGATTAATAAAAAATAGGTAAATTTGCATTAATCCTATTTAACCGCACTAACGGTATTATAAGTATTTTATCCTAATTTAATAAAAATGTCAAGAATATTAATGGCAATTTTGCAAATAAATAATTAAAAAGTGAAACATTCACAGGACAATTTGACAATAGCGTTCGTCAAATTGCAGTAAAAGATGCAGAAATTTTGTAAAATTTTCGTTTTTATGTAAAATTCATAAGAAATTTGTTAAAATTTTATCAAACACTTGAATAACGGCAAAAAATGTAATATAATTAAACTACCTTATAAATTAGGAGGAATTTAAAATGTCAGTAAAAGTTGCAATTAACGGTTTCGGCCGTATCGGTCGTCTTGCATTCAGACAGATGTTTGGTGCAGAGGGCTATGAGGTAGTTGCTATCAACGACCTTACAAAACCATCAATGCTCGCAGATCTTCTCAAGTATGATACAGCACAGGGCGGTTACTGCGGTAAAATCGGTGAGAACCTTCACACAGTAGAGGCTGATGACGAGAACAACACAATCACAGTTGACGGCAAGACTCTTACAATCTATGCTAAGGCTAACGCTGCTGAACTCCCATGGGGTGAGATCGGCGTAGACGTAGTTCTTGAGTGCACAGGTTTCTACACATCAAAGGCAAAGAGCCAGGCTCACATTGATGCCGGCGCTAAGAAGGTTGTTATTTCTGCTCCTGCAGGCAACGATCTTAAGACAATCGTTTACAGCGTAAACGAGGGTACACTTACAGCTGATGATACAATCATTTCTGCTGCTTCATGTACAACAAACTGCCTCGCTCCTATGGCTAACACACTTAACAAGTATGCTGAGATCCAGAGCGGTATCATGTCAACAATCCACGCTTACACAGGCGATCAGATGATCCTCGACGGTCCTCACAGAAAGGGTGACCTCAGAAGAGCAAGAGCAGGTGCTGCTAACATCGTTCCTAACTCAACAGGCGCTGCTAAGGCTATCGGTCTTGTTATTCCTGAGCTCAACGGTAAGCTCATCGGTTCTGCACAGCGTGTTCCTGTTCCAACAGGTTCAACAACAATTCTTACAGCTGTTGTTAAGGGTAAGGATGTAACAGTTGAGGGCATTAACGCTGCTATGAAGGCTGCTGCTTCTGAGTCATTCGGTTACAACGAAGATCCAATCGTTTCTTCAGACGTAATCGGTATGAGATTCGGTTCACTCTTCGATGCTACACAGACAATGGTATCAAAGATTGCTGACGATCTCTATGAGGTACAGGTTGTTTCTTGGTATGACAACGAGAACTCATACACAAGCCAGATGGTTAGAACAATTAAGTACTTTGCTGAATTAGGCTAATTTTAACCTATAATTTATCAGGTATAAACTTTAAGCTGTCTCTTTTGAGGCAGCTTTTTGTTTTTATAAAAATTTTTCTGTTGATATTTACTTTTATACTTTTGTATGTTAAAATTTTAGTGTATAAAAATATTTGCAATGCTTTGCAAAGGAGAACGGAAATTATGAACTCTAAGTTAAAAAACAGTGATACTGATTTTCTTTTTAAAGCAATTCTTTCTCTTGAAAACGAAGAGGAGTGTTATCGCTTTTTTGAAGATTTATGCACAAGTCCTGAACTTAAGGCTATGTCACAAAGACTTGTTGTAGCAAAAATGCTTACAGAAAAAAATGGTTTATTCTGAAATTGTAAAAGAAACGGGTGCGTCAACCGCAACAATCAGTCGTGTAAAGCGTGCTCTTTTTGATAACGATACCTACGGTTACACACTTGTACTCGATAAAATTGCCAAAGAGGAAAACAAATGAGTTACAATATTTTTGCCGATTATTATGATGTATTAATGCAAAATGTCGGCTACAAAGAGCGAAGCGACTACATTTGTGAGCTTATGAAAAGGCATAATCATGAATTTGGCATTACACTTGACCTTGCCTGCGGTACGGGCAGTCTTACTACGGAGTTGGCACTTAAGGGCATAGATGTTTACGGAATTGACGCAAGTGCGGAAATGCTTAGCGAGGCAATGCAAAAGTCGAGCGAAAAAGGGCTTAATATTTTATATTTAAAGCAGAAAATGCAGAATCTTAACCTTTATGGCACTATAGATACTTGTATTTGTACGCTGGACAGCATAAATCACATTACAAAAGAAGAAGATGTGACAAAGGCTTTTGAGCGTGTAGCTTTCTTTATGGATAAAGACGGTTTGTTTGTATTTGATGTCAATACCGTTTATAAACACGAACAGGTGCTTGCAAATAATACATTTGTATATGAAACCGATAAGGTATTTTGCGTGTGGCAGAATACTTTACGGGAAAACTGCGTGACGGATATTGACCTTGACTTTTTTGAAGAAGAAAACGGCATTTATTATAGAACAAGCGAGAGCTTTTCGGAGCGTGGATATTCAAGAGAAAAACTGACGGAAATGCTTGTAAATGCGGGTTTTGAACTTGAGGCTGTATATGGAGATATGAGTTTTGACGAACCGAAAGCCGACGAACAAAGGCTTGTTTTTGTGGCAAGAATGAAAAATCCAATCAATAAGGAATGTTAACGGGAGAATAATATGGATAAAATTATAAGATGTATAACATCGGACGGCGCAGTAATGGCATCGGTTATTGATGCGTCCGATATTGTTTTTAAGGCACAGAAAATTCACGGACTTTCAAGAAGCGCTACTGCGGCACTCGGCAGACTTTTGTGTGCGACTTCTATGATGGGTGCAATGCTCAAGCAGAAAGACGCATCAATTAACCTTAGAGTATCGGGTGACGGAGAACTCGGCCCCGTAATAGCGGTTGCGGACAGTAAGGGTAATGTTCGTGGATATGTAGGAAACGCAAATTGCCCTACCGAATACTATAACAACGGCAAAATCAATGTTTCAAAAGCAGTAGGTAAAAACGGTGTGCTTAATGTAATGCGTGATTACGGTTCAGGCGACCCGTATATCGGTCAGGTTGAGCTTGTAAGCGGAGAGATTGCCGAGGATATTACCAATTATTTTGCAACAAGTGAGCAGATTCCCACAGTATGTGCGCTTGGCGTTCTTATTAATAAGGAGGACGGCGAAGTGATGCTCGCAGGCGGATTGCTTATTCAGCTTTTGCCGGGTGCTTTTGAAGATACAATTGAAAAACTTGAAAAGAATCTCGAAACTCTCGAGCCTGTTACAACTATGCTTGCAAAGGGAATGAGTATTCTTGATATATGCAAAACCGCTCTTGCAGGCTTTGAGGTAGAAGTGCTTGACGAGTACCCTGTAAAGTATGTTTGCACTTGTTCAAGAGAAAAACTCGAAAGACTTTTCTGTACAATGAGCGACGATGAAATTCGTGCAATGCCTGATGAAAACGGCAGAGTAGTGGCTAATTGTCATTTCTGTAACAAGAAGTATATCTTTAATAAAGAAGACCTTGAGAAGATTATTAAAGAGAAAAATTCCAAGGATAACACTTCCAAAGACAAAAAGTCAAAAGAGTAAATTGTCGTAAAATATCGTGTTGCTTTGCTTTTGTAAAGTTTTTTTGAAAAAAATTCAAAAAAGTGTTGACATTTGAGCCGATATGGTGTATTATAATACCTGTCGCTAAGAGATACGACAAACGAAAGCGAAGCGACAAAGGCAATGGGAGCATAGCTCAGCTGGGAGAGCATCTGCCTTACAAGCAGAGGGTCATAGGTTCGAGTCCTATTGTTCCCACCATTTGGCCCGGTAGTTCAGTTGGTTAGAACGCTAGCCTGTCACGCTAGAGGTCGACGGTTCGAACCCGTTCCGGGTCGCCAAATTTTGCCTCTGTAGCTCAGTCGGTAGAGCAGGGGACTGAAAATCCCCGTGTCGATGGTTCGATTCCGTCCGGAGGCACCAAAAATGCGGATGTAGCTCATCTGGTAGAGCGCCACCTTGCCAAGGTGGAGGTAGCGGGTTCGAGCCCCGTCATCCGCTCCAAAAGAAAGCACTTGTCAGCAGACAGGTGCTTTTACTTTTTGAAAATTAAGTATGCAAAAAAGTAATGCTTACGCATTATGGGGTAAATAAAGGTTCTGTCCTGAATGTTGGCATAACAATAATAAATTATTGTTTAGCAAATTGATTTGCCAATTAATTATAAAAATTTGGTCGACCTTTTCAAAGGTCGTGGGTGTGGGCAAAGCCCACAAATACTTTCCGCTTACGCAATCTAACGATAGCCAAACAGCTTGCTGTTTGGCGGCTTGAACACAACGGCGTTAGCCTTTAAAAGTGCGATAGCAACAAGAAAGCCATTCGATATATAATGAAAAGTTAATCATTCCTTTTATAAAAGACAGTCGCCGCATCCGAAACATATGCAACCTAAAATACCGCATAAGAGCATTCATAAGAGCATTATAATTGATTTTTTCTTTGTCATAGAATTACCTCTTTTCAACACATAGGTTAGTCTAAACTAACTGTATGCATATATATTACCACAAAATAAAATATTTGCAAGTTATAGCAGATATTTATTTTGCGGTAACTGATTTTATATTTTTATTATCGGCGTTGTGAAGTCTGCTCCGCACTTTTTAAGCGGATTTAACAGCGAGTGAAAAAACATCTGTTGCGAAAATTTCTGTTTTAAGTAATTTTTCTGTATTGCCTCCGAGTGACAAACCTTTTTTTACAGAGGTTATAACAGGGAGAGTACAGCTTTTCAGGATTTTTGCACCGTCATTTGTAAAGCCGAGCACTCTTGCATAGCACGGTTCGGTGTTTTGAATTTCTTTTGTTATATTCAAAAGTGCGCATATTAAAATTCTGCGTAGTCTTGCAAGTGTGTAACGCTTTGATTTTACGGCAAACAATATTTCATTAACTGAATTATATTCGTGCACTGCCGTGTAAATTCTGTTTTCAAGTCCTTCGGTTACATCGGGTAAATCGGCAAGCTGATGAACAGACATGGAGCGCAATTTATACAGCAAGGCGGTTTCCAAATTATCGGGCAGAGCAAGCTCTGTCGGTTCAAAAGGAGCAAACTCCGCAATATTTTTGCCTTGCTTTAATTGTTCTCTTATATATGATGCGGAGGCAAAACCGTTTTCAGTGATTTCGCTGTCGTGTTCAACTCCCTCACGACGGATTGGCAGTGGTGATATGTTGCTCGGCAATGCTTTAAGATATTCAACGGCAAGCACATTGTTTGGTGTGGCAAGAATTTTGGCTGTTTTATCGCCGTATATTGCACGCACGGCAGATTCAATTGCTTTCGGATAATACGAACCATTTTGCATTTCCTTTGCCACAAGCGATTGTACGGCAGTATTTTTATGTGCGTCGGCTGTCTGTTTCAAAAGTTCAATATTACTGTTTTCACAACCGAATGCAAGATGCGTGAGTCTTGAGAAAGATGAGAGAATTTTAACTCCGCTTTTTGCAAATACTTCGGCATTTGATACGGCATAGGCGACAGGCAGTTCTATTACAAGGTCAGCGCCGCCGAGCAGGGCAGACTTTGCCCTTGTGAATTTGTCTGTAATTGCGATTTCGCCACGCTGTGTAAAGCTTGTGCTCATTACAACCGCAACAGGTTCGTTTACAAGGCTTTTTGCCTTTTGTATTAAATATTTATGTCCGTTATGAAAAGGGTTAAATTCGCAAATTATGCCGATTGCCATAGCATTACCTCGAAAAAGCAAAAAATTATTGTCAGATATTAAAAAAATCACTTGAAAACTATTATAAAAAGTTTTATCATTATAGTGTAACACTCACAGAGTGACTTTTAATTGTCCTCAGATATATTATATATCAAAAATCGCTTTAGGACAACTAATATAGTTGAAAGGATGAATAATAATGAAGGTTCTCGTTATTAACGCAGGCAGCTCATCACTTAAATATCAGCTTATTGATATGGACAGCGAAAAGGTACTTGCAAAAGGAAACTGTGAAAGAATCGGTCAGGAGGGTGCATTTATCGGTTTTAAAGCTCCTGACGGCACAAAAATTGAACGCAAAACAGAGATGGTTAATCATACACAGGCTTTTGAGGCTGTTAAGGACGCACTTCTTGATCCGCAGTATGGTGCAATCAAGGATTTGTCAGAGGTTAGCGCAATCGGTCACAGAGTAGTGCAGGGCGGCAGCTATTTTAATAAGTCGGTTCTCGTAACAGACGATGTTATCAAGAAGATTGAAGAGCTTGCTCCTCTTGCTCCTCTCCACAACCCCGCTCACATTCAGGGTATCAATGCTTGTACAAAGGTATTCGGCAAAGATGTTCCTCAGGTTGTAGTATTTGATACCGCTTTCCATCAGACAATGCCGGAAAAGGCTTATATGTTTGCTATTCCATATAAATACTATGAAAAGTACGGTATCCGCCGTTACGGCTTCCACGGTACTTCTCACCGTTATGTATCACAGAAAATGGCTGAACTTATGGGCAAGAATATTGAAGATACAAAAATCATTACTTGTCACATCGGCAACGGTTCATCAATTACAGCTATCAAGGGCGGCAAGGTTATTGATACTTCAATGGGTCTTACTCCGCTCGGCGGCTTTATGATGGGCACACGCTCAGGTTCACTTGATCCGTCTGTAATTACATTTATTGCAGAAAAAGAGAATGTTTCTGCAGAAGAAATGCTTAAGATTCTTAATAAGGAATCAGGTCTTTTGGGTGTATCGGGTGTATCTTCCGATGACCGTGATGTTTGCGCTGCAGAACAGCAGGGCAACCACAGAGCACACCTCGCACACGAGATGCTTTATTATCAGATTGCAAAGACAATCGGTTCTTACTATGTTGCACTCGGCGGTTGTGACGCAATCGTATTCACCGCAGGTATTGGCGAAAATCAGCCACAGCTTCGTGAAACTGTTTGCGATTACATTTCTTGCCTTGGTGTAGAGATGGACAAGGAATTTAACAAGAAAGCAAAGTGCGGTGTAACAGGTACACTTTCAACTCCAAACTCAAAAATCAGAGTTGAGCTTATTGCTACTAACGAAGAACTTGTTATTGCAAGAGATACAAAGGAAATTGTAGAGGCTCTTTAAATTAAAACTACATATAAAAATAAGGTGGCTGTTCGTAGCGGACAGCCACCTTTTGCGTTACACGGAAATCATTATTAACCGCAGTATCGGAGTCGGTATCTCTGAATAAAAGTGAAATACACCAAATTGCGGCGAGCGCAACGAGAATGTAAACAATTCGGCTTATAATTCCTGTCTGACCGCCGCAAATCCAGGCGACAAGGTCAAACTGAAAAATACCTACACAGCCCCAGTTAAGTCCGCCTATAATTAAAAGCGTCAGGGCAATTTTATCAATCATAATAATCCTCCTTAATTATAATTGTAAAAATATTATTGACGCTTTTAAAATAAATATTCAGTTGTTTTTATATTCTGATAATTTTGTTTAAAAATGCAGCAACATCACCGTGTATTTTAAATAGAGCATTTTTTTTGCTTCAACCAAGGTGTATTCTGTGTATTGTATGGTACTACTGTAATGATATTATGCAAAGCTTTTTCTATTGCATCATCATAGTTGAGTGTGTAAAGATAGCGCCAGGAACACTTTAATAAATCCACTTGTTCCATTGATAAATCATGGACATTCGAAAAGTGATTTTCCATATATTTAAAAAACTTTAGTTTATCCTTAGAATCAGATAATTTATCAAAAGTACTCCAAAAGAAGGAAGCCACTTCAGAAAGAGGTTCTTCCTGTAATTTAATGCATTCGGCTTCCGTATAGTCGTCTACAGTTGATAGAAAGTCTATCGAAAAAATTTTTTCAATTCGCTGACAGAAGGTACATAACCATTACAGGCTTTGCATCCTCTAGTGAAACCGGAACCGGAAAAAAGGAACTATATTTAGAACGGCGAAAATGTTCTTGAAGAAGAGTTGCTAACTTTTGCTGATCCGATGGTTGATTGAAATCATAAATTGTCATAAAAATACCCTCTTATAAATCAAACTCAAGAGTAAATATACCTTTATCATATTATACAATGAAAAATCTAACTTCTGCAAATAGCTTAAATTAATATAATCACGGTGGATTTGATAATAGGGAATTATTTCAACTACTTTTAGAGCATATGTATGTGTTACTCTAGTTTTTAGACAGGTCCCAAGTAATGTATTGTCAACGTATCTCGCCCGGGTGTCATTCTGCCCCTGAGCGTACCGCAACTCTTTGAACCTGAAGTGAGCATTTAAGACATATGAATCCCAATCCGGGACGCATATGGTCATTTTCTTGTGTTCAAAACACGAAAAGGAGGAACAAAAACTATGAAATTCATCGCAAACCGGTCTGAATTACTGCCTATCGCCAAACGATGCTGTCTGGTGATCGGGCGGCAGTTCACGACCAAAGAAACCGTCTGCGTCCTGATGGAGCAAACGAAAACAGAACCTCGTGCAGTTCACCGCGCGGGGAAACGAATGTACCGTGCAGGCGCGTCTGCATTGCCGGGTGGCACAAGACGGCAAAGCCTTGCTCATCGGCAGCGTGTTTCAGTCCATGCTGGAGCTGTTCGGGGACGAAGCGACCACGGTTGAAACCGACAAGTCAACGATTTCCGTCCGCAACGCGAAAGCAAGCTACCGCTTTGCACTGATGGACACCGCAAAGTATCCCGTTCCCGAACCATGCACGCCGGATTTGCTCACGGAAGCCGGAAACTTCTGCGAAATTGGCGCGAAAGTGCTGTTTTCTGCGGCGAAAAGCAACGGTTTCAATTCGCGTGCGCTGAACTGCGTTCATGTCATGGTGCATGACGGCAGATGGTCCGCGACAAGTTGTGACGGCTACCGCCTGACGGTCGTATCCGAAGATACGAGCCGCACCGAACC
>ENA-OPYX01001737-OPYX01001737.1-human-gut-metagenome-genome-assembly--contig:-NODE-1737-length-10904-cov-4.153382_pt1 | contig 10904 bp, 14 predicted proteins | sample MGYA00242639_ERZ504486 | MGnify/ENA primary metagenome ERZ504486 (study PRJEB26092, sample SAMD00036296) | human gut metagenome | host: Homo sapiens | study: EMG produced TPA metagenomics assembly of... | reverse complement strand
TACAACAGCAAGTCCCACAATGATCAGCCCTTCTGTACTTCGAAGTGCCATGGATACATAACCAATCACCGGTACAACAAGCATAACTTTCTGAACCGTGCTTCCCAGCTCCTGCTGTGTAGTCCCACCATCTGTGCTCAACTGATCGTCCAGTACCACACTGCTGCCATCGATACTGTCTACCACATATACATATTGTCTGCCTTCCTGACTGATCAGAACTTTATCTCCCTGTTTCAGTTCACTGCGATCCTTCTCCACTGCATAGGCTACGGATCCCTGTGGCAGATTTGTCTGCATATCGACATCATCCACCATCACCGTAGTAATCCCTGCAAATGGTGGAATCAAAAGACCCGCCGCAACCACAATGGCACAAAACAGGATCACATTAACAATCGTTTTTAAAACCTTCGACATGATCTACTCTCCTCATCTGTTTTCCTATCTGTAAACTCTGCTTTCCACATTTCCAGATACTCTCTTACTGATAATACTGCCTTTTAGGGCAGTATCCATATCATGCCCCTTATTATATCCTCTTTTAACAGCTTCTGCAACCTGTTTTAAAAATTGTAAGTTTTTTCTTATTTTCTGTTGCCTGTATTTTTCTTCTTTATTATAATGAAAGTATACGGAGGTATTTACTATGAAACCCACCATCAAAATGATCGAAGATCTTTCTTTGAACGCGTGGCCCTCTCATCAGATTCAGCTCTATGACGGATGGCTTCTGCGTTTTTCTTATTTTTATACTCACAGAACCAACTGTGTGGAACAGATTGGACCATCCTCGATCCCTATCGAAGAAAAAATTAATTTCTGCGAAGACGCTTACCATCGCTGGGGAACGCCTTCCATCTTCAAGATCACGCCTCTTCTTCCGGATGATTTTGAAAAGCGGCTGATCGACCGCAGATATGCAGTGCAACACGTCACGGAAGTAATGACCCTGGATCTGGCTCCCTGGCAGATCACCATGCCACCTGTCAGTGTGCAGCTGGAACGTACCATCAATGACCGGTGGATTCAGTCGTTGTTTGCCTTAAAAAGTACAACCAGTGCCATCCATCGTCAGATTGTACCTTCTATGTACCATGCAATTCCAAAAGACACTCTTGCCGCTTCCATTACCAATAGCGACGGACAGATTGTCGCTATCGGACTCGGCATTTTGGATCGTTCCTACATGGGAATCTATGCGATCCATGTGCATCCTCATTACCGCGGACGCCAATATGCCCGTTCCGTTTGTACTTCTTTGTTAAATCGCGGAAAAGAGCTGGGAATGACCGGGGCTTATCTGCAGGTCGTAGAGGGGAATACTCCTGCCAAGCGGCTGTATCTTTCTCTTGGATTCGAAGACTTTTACAGTTACCGTTTCCGGGTAAAAGAATTATTTTAAAATTACAAAAGACAGGGACATTCTCTTCGGACGTCCCTGTCTTTTGTAATTGCTCGCGTAACTATTCAGTAGCCACTGTACCGCGAGGTGTTTTGGCATGAATATGCCAAAATCCCGAGACATACAAGCCAAAATGCCATCACCGAAGGTGATTTACGCGAGCAACGAGTCAAAGTCCGTGCTTGCACGGAACCTTGAGGAGTGCCGCGATAACGATAAAAACTCGCAAAGCGTGTTTTTATCGTTTAAATGCATTTTGGCTCGTAACTGTGAAGGTACTGAACAGTTACTTGTTCGCTATATAATTGGCAAATTACCTATCTATTACTTACTTGTCAGATATTTTTCAATTCCTTCGATAGCCGCTTCTTCATCTGTACCTTCTGCACAAATTGTAACGCTTTCACCTACATTCAGCCCAAGTGTCATCATACCCATGATACTTTTTGCATTGACATGTTTATCTCCGCTTTCCACCTGGATTCTGCTTTCATACTGGCTGGCAACCTGTACAAGCATCGCTACCGGTCTTGCTTCTAATCCATTGGAAATCTGAATTGTAATTGGTTTCTTAATCATTATAATCCTCCTTATTTCCCCGCAGTTCATCGGCAATTCTTCCAAGTTTACGAAGTCTGTGATTCACTCCTGATTTCCCCACCGGAGGATTCATCATCTCCCCCAGTTCTTTCAGAGTCGCTTCCGGATAACGTAACCGACAAACTGCGGTCTCCTCCAACTCCTCCGTGAGTTGTGAGAAGCCCACATGTGTTTCAATATACCTGATATCTTCTATCTGTTTTACTGCTGCCGAAACCGTTTTCCCGATGTTGGCAGTCTCGCAGTTCACTTTACGGTTAATATTGTTGCTGATTTCCTTCCTGATTCGAATATTTTCCAGATTCATCAGAGCAATTCCTGCTTCTACCACTCCCAGAAAATCTACGATCTGGGATCCCTCTTTCAGATAAACCACCTGGTTTTTCTTTCTTGTAACAATTCTCGCATCCAGCTCAAATTCTTTCATGATAGACTGTATCTGTTCCGCCCGTTCCATAGTTGAGCAGACAATTTCCAGATGATATCCTTTCTCCGGATCACTGATAGAACCTGCAGCTAAAAACGTTCCCCTCAAAAATGCTCTTTTACAACATTCTTTTTGTATCACCAGACGGCTCATAACAGACAGGTCATCTGCAATCTCCTGTTCCGGCGACATAAATTTGGTGGCCTGAAGAATTCGAACCGTATCCTCATGGGAAGGTACTTCTACCCTATATACATTGGACTTTTTCAGGTAAACATTCTTCCGAACGTGAATTACAGCTTCTATATTAAATGTTTTTTCTACTAATGTAAAGTACTTTCTTGCCACAGACACATTTTCTGTATGTACGGTCACGCAAAAGTGATCGTTAGCCGAGATACTGACCTGCCCACAGACACTTAAGATCGCAGCGATCTCTGCAATCTGGCAATGACGTGCCGTGGATATCTGCCGGGATAATTCCTCTTTCACTTTACCGGAAAAGGACATGCACTCTTACCTCACTTCATTCATTTTCTTTCGGATAGCATCCTTACCAATGTCTCTGTGTTCAATCCGTACTCCATATTCTTCTGACTGTTCCAGACGCTGATACAATGCATTTGCCAGTGTCACCGAACGATGTTTTCCACCGGTACATCCAATGCTGACAACCAGTTGGTTCTTTCCCTCCAGAATATAGTTCGGAATCAGGAATGAAACCATGTCTGCCAGCTTATCCAGAAAAATTCTGGATGCTTCACAGTTCATCACATAATCACTGACCGGTTTGTCATTTCCACTTAACGGACGGAGTTCATCAATGTAATATGGATTGGGCAAAAATCTCACATCGAATACCAGATCTGAATCCGATGGAATTCCGTATTTAAATCCAAAAGACAGAACGGTGATCATCAGATTTTTAAAACCCAGATTTTTCACGAAGATCTTATCCAATTCCGCCTTCAGTTCTCTTGTCAGAAGCTGGCTGCTGTCGAGAATATAATCCGCATGCTCTTTCAGATATTTTAATCTTCTGCGTTCTTCCCGGATGCCGTTCTCCACTCTGCCGCTTCCGGCCAGCGGATGTGTTCTTCTGGTTTCCTTATAGCGTTTTACCAGTACCTCATCTTCGGCATCCAGAAACAGTATCTCATATTCAAGTCCGGTCAGCCGGATCTCTTCCAGCGCTTTTTGCACTCCTTCCATCCCGCCGCCGCTTCGCACATCTACTCCAAGAGCCACCTTCTGGATACTTCCCGAGTTTCCTTCCACAATAAACTGTGCGAATTTTTCCAGAAGTGGAATCGGAAGGTTATCCACACAAAAATAACCTGCATCTTCCAGTATTTTCAGTGCAGTACTTTTTCCCGCACCGGACATTCCCGTAACAATTACAAATCTCATGTTGCTCCTCTTTCGCTTTTAAAATTCCCCAAGAAATTTCACTTCTGTATCCAGCTGCACCTGAAATTTTTCATATACGATCCGCTGTACATCGTGAATCAGATTCACCACATCTGTCGCTGTCGCATTTTCTTTATTGATCACAAAGCCACAGTGGTTTTTCCGATACCTGTGCACCACCAACCTGATAACCGCGAAGGCCGGCATCCTGAATCAGTTTTCCGGCAAAATATCCTTCTGGTCTTTTGAAGGTACTTCCTGCACTTGGATACTCTAACGGCTGTTTTGTCACACGCTGCTCTTTCAGTTCATCCATACGGCTTTTTATCGCTTCCGGATCTCCTTTTTTCAGATTCAGAACCGCTTCCAGAACAATATAACCCTTTTCTTTTACCACACTGGTCCGATATCCCAGCTGAAGTTCTTCTTTATACAGTTTCTTCTGTTCTCCCTTTGGTGTGAGCACAGTGACGGATTCCAGAATATCTTTCATCTCCCCGCCGTAAGCGCCTGCATTCATAACTACAGCGCCTCCCAGAGTTCCCGGAATTCCCGCTGCAAATTCCATGCCGGTAAGTCCTGCATCCAGTGCCTTTCTGGCTATAGTGGATAACAGCGCTCCTGCCTGTACCTGCAGCTGTTCTCCATTCACCGCAACCTGATTCATATTTTTATAGATCTGCAACACAGCTCCGTCATATCCCTGATCACTTACCAGAAGATTGCTGCCATTTCCAAGAATAAAGCAGGGCGTCTTTTCTTCCTGACAGATATGTACGATTTCTTCAATCTGTTCTTTTGTGGATGGCATCAGAAAACATGCTGCCGGTCCTCCTACACGGAAAGTAATATGTTTCTTCATTGGTTCATTCCGCAGAAACTGATCATTTCCCACTGTCTGTTCCAGTCTTTTGATTACTTCTTCTCTCAAATTGATCACCTTTTCATTTTCTGTTGCGGGATCTTTGTATCGATCCCGCTGGCACTTACACATAAACTATATTATTATACTATATCTTTTCCATATGTGGCAAGAGCTGAAGGTCTCTTTCTTCTTTATTTTTTCATCTGCGGATGAAAAAAACAAGCTCGCAAGATATCCGAAAATCAGCGCAGCACTGATACCTCCGGCACTGGCTTTTAACCCTCCGGTAAATACTCCCAGAACACCCACCTGTTCCATCTCTTCTTTCACACCCTGAAATAACAAATGTCCGAATCCGATCAGCGGAACACTGGCACCTGCACCGGCATAATCCACCAACGGTTCGTACAAATGCAGAGCACTCAGCACACTTCCCGTACATACCAGAAGAACCATGACTCTTCCCGGCATCAGTCTGGTCTTATCCAGAAGGATCTGCACCAGTGCACAGATCAGTCCGCCTACCCAGAAAGCATGGATATAATTCATCAGCATGTCTGTTCCACCTCCCCTTCTTCCCATTCCAGTACTACGCCCTGGGCGATTCCCGGCACACTGTTTCCTTCATAAAAGCTCACTTTTGACATCAGCGCCCCTGTTGGCACAAAAAGTACCCGTTTCCAGTCACCGCAGGCAATCTTTGGCAGGATATAACCGGCAAGTACAGAAGCACTGCAGCCACAGCCGCTTCCTCCCGCGTGGGTATCCTGTGTTTTCTGATCGTACATCAAAATTCCACAATCTTTATGATTTTTCCCTGCCTGATACCCTTCTTTTTCCAAAAGGTCCAGTAATATCTGCTGTCCGATATAACCAAGATCTCCGGTAATAATCTGATCATACTCTTCGGGTTTTCTTCCAAAGTCTTTCAGGTTCTGTACTATGGTGCTGCAAGCTGCTGGTGCCATACATGCTCCCATATTCTGGGAATCTTTTAATCCATAGTCTACCACTTTCCCGATGGTAAGCCCCGTGATCTTCACCCTCCCCTTTTTCCTGTTTAACACACAGGCACCACTTCCCGTAACAGTCCAGGAAGCGGACAATGGCCTCTGGTTTCCGTAACCCAGCGGAAAACGAAATTCTTTCTCTGCCGTTGCAAAATGACTCGATGTCACTGCCAGAACCCGTTCTCCGTGGCCTGCCGAAACTGTGATCGCCCCAAGGCTCAGTGCTTCACCCATCGTGGAACACGCCCCGAATACTCCGTACATTGGACGCTCCAGTTCGCCGATCCCGAAGGAAGAAGCGATGGACTGTGCCAGCAGATCCCCCGCGAAGATGATTCGTATATCTTCCGGGCAGCATCCTGCTTTTTTGATTGCCAGCCTCGCCGCCTTCTGTTGCAGCATACTCTCTGCTTCTTCCCAGTTATCCTGCCCCAGCTGATCATCCGTCTCAATTTCATCAAAGAAAGGAGCCAGTGGACCTTTCCCCCTCTTTTTTTCCAACAACCGATGCCCAGCTTTCCACATAGACCGGCTTTTCCAACCGAATACTCTGTTTCCCGATCTCCATCTGCTACCACCTTTCTGCCACGTACTGTATCAGTCCCAACACCCATGAGGTCAGCACCCCATAAAGTATCACCGGTCCCGCTATGGTAAATATCTTGCTTCCGATTCCAAATACCTGTCCTTCTTTCTGGTATTCCACTGCCGGTGCCGCCACAGAATTGGCAAATCCTGTGATCGGCACAAGGGTGCCTGCTCCTCCCCATTTTGCCAGCCGTGGATAAAGGTTCATACCCGTAGTCAGGGCACTCAGAAAGATCAAGGCAATGGAACACCAGGTTCCAGCTGTTTTCTCATCCATACCTGCTGCCAGTGCCCATTCAGTGACTGCCTGTCCTGACACACAGATCAGACCGCCCACCAGAAAGGCTTTTACCATATTGGCAGGCAAACTGTGCGTTGGAGTCACCTTTTTGACATATTCTTCATATAACTGCTGTTTTTCTCTGTCTTTCTGCATCGTTTCATCCTCATATCCAGGTAATTTTACCTGTCTTTTTTCTGTTTTTCATTTCTTACACACTCAGTATCTTCCGGGCTTCCTGGTTTTATCCCCGGATTTATCATTTTTCGGTTATTGATCTCCCGTCAGAAAAAGAAAAACCAAAGAGAACCCACCACTTTTCCAAGTGCCATGCTGAGGATTACCAGTCCAATTCCTTTCACAAGACCGATCCTTCGAATCAAAATCGCATAAATATTCACCACCTCACCCAGTGCCACCACCCAGCTTCCAAGAAAAATTCCGGAAAAGCTTCCGTAAACTGCAAGTCCCGGATTACCCAGTGGCAATGCTCGCTGATACAGAAAAACCACATTGCCAAGCACCGCCCCCAGCATGGAGCATTCCTCATACAGACGCACCTGTGCGGCACTTCCGGTAATCCCGGCAAACCTTGGAACAATTCCAAGGCTTATAATAAATGCCACCACGCCACTTGCAATCGTTGTTCCCATGCAAAGTCCCAGCATGCCAAGAAAGATTTCTCTCATCCGGAATTGTTCTCCTTTCTGCTCTCCATCTCCAGAATCGTCTGATCTACCTGTTCCTCGTACGCACGCATCTCCACTTCCATCGGTGTCGGATCCTCGGTGATCTTCCATTTTCCAAAATGATTAAAGAAAAATACAACACCAATACCGATCCCCACAGAATACGTCACTTCCAGAATCGCCAGTCCTCTTGGATCTGAAGTAAACTGGCTGCTGATTCTCTCAAACAATTTTGGAATATCTACATCCGTATTGAAAGTCATAATAGAAAACATCGTGCCAAAAAATGTGACCAGACACACAAACGCAGTTTTCAACCAGCTCATCCTCTCACTTTTTCCAGCCGGATCCTCGTACGTCAGGATAAACTGCGGTTCACCGACATGAACCACTTCCACCTGTTTTTCTTTTTTCTGGATCAGTTCTATCAGTTTCATGACCGAAACCGCATATCTGCCATATTTTCCCGACTCCAGAGTCAGTACCCGAAGCACCTTGCACCTTTGCAACACTTCCGGATTATTGCTTGTAAGATCTGAGATATCACCAAGCCTGACATGTGGATCTGTAATCTTCCGGTTTTTGTCTGTCTGTATATACAGTACATCACCCATAGCACGTTGCCTCCTGTCTTTGTACCAGGGTTCCTCCTTTTTGCTTCTCCGGCATATTCTGCTGCATCAGAAGCACCACCAGTACTCCGGCTGCTGTGAGAATCGCAAGCAGCCAGATCCACCATTTTTTTCCTGCCATCCTACCACTTCCTTTCTTTTGTAAGTAGTATGTGTCAAAATGAATCCTCTATACTTCCTCCTGTATTTTTCTCAGAATTCTCTTTTCCATCCGCGAGACCTGTACCTGTGAAATTCCCATCTCTTTTGCAATCACACTCTGTGTTTTTTTCCTGAAAATACCGCTGATAGATCAATTCCCGTTCTTCACCTTCCAGTTTTCCAAGGATTTCTTCCAAAAACAACCTGTTCAGCACCTGTTCACTCTGGTTCACTTTTTCTTCCAGTTTGTCTATCAGAAGGATGGTATTGCCTTCTCCCTGGTAAATTGTCTGCTGCAGGGATTCCACCTGCGCATAAGACTCCATCGCCTCCATCAGTTCCTCCGGTGGGATTCCCAGTATCCCGGCAATCTCCCGGACAGTCGGCTCTCTTCCCGTCTGCTTTTCCTGCTGCTCCCGGATCCGGTAGGCTTTCCCCGCTGTTTCCTTCAGGGAACGGCTTACTTTCAGTATCCCGTCATCTCGCAGATACCGTTTGATTTCCCCGGCAATCATCGGAACTGCATAGGTGGAAAAGCAAACCTCATAGCTACAGTCGAATTTATCCACCGCTTTGATCAGCCCGATGGTTCCGATCTGAAACAGATCTTCCGATTCCACACCTCTGTTTTGAAATCGGCGAACAATACTCCAGACAAGCCCGACATTCTCTTCCACCAGTATGTCCCTCGCCTCCTTATCCCCTTCGTGTGCTCTCTGTATCAATCTGAGGGTACGCTCCATAGGGCCTCCTTTTATGCAAATGGCTGCTGTGTCTGTCCGATTGTCTTTTTCATCCGGACAATTGTTCCCACACCTGCTTCCGATTCCACTTCCACCTGATCCATAAATGCTTCCATGAAAGCAAAACCCATCCCGGAGCGATCCAGATCCGGTCTTGTTGTATACATGGGTTCCATCGCCTTTTTCACATCTGCAATTCCCTTTCCGTCATCTTCCACCTCTACATACAAGGTCCGGTCACTAACTCGACAGCGGATCCGGATCTTTTTCACCTGGTTGTCATATCCGTGAATAATTGCATTTGTAATTGCTTCAGATACAGCGGTCTTGATATCAGCCACCTCTTCCAGTGTGGGATTTAACTGTGTCGTAAACGCCGCTACTGCCACTCTTGCAAATGATTCATTACTGGATCTGCTGTCAAACGTAATCATCATTTCATTCTTCTGTTCCATCGTTTCTCCCCCTTATTTGCTTTCCTTTCCTTCCAGTTTCGTTCTTTTTCTACTTCAATCACCTTTGTCACTCCTGCAAGATGCAAAATTCTCCAGATTCGATCGCTGACGTGGGTCACTGCCACACTGCCTCCAAGCAGCCGCACCTTTTGATACCGTCCCATGATCACTCCGATCCCTGAGCTGTCCATGAATCCGGTGTCTCGAAAATCAAATTCAATCCGCTGAATATTCTTCTCGCCGATCATGCGATCAGCTATTCCCGGAATCTGCCCCGTGGTATGGTGATCCAGTTCTTTCGGCATCCGTATGACCAGAGTCCGCCCCTTCACCTGAAATTGTTCCATAAATATCCTCCCCTTTTCTGATTATTTATAACGGTTTCTTATCTTTACAAAAAAACGGGGGAAATACAAATTCTTTTGTATTTTCCCCCGTTTTGAGGTTTCTCTTATTGTCCGTTTTCTCCGGAAGTTCCTTCGGCTTCTCCTCCATTGCCGTTCTGATCGGCCCCGGTCCCGCCTGTATTCTGTGTATCTGCCGTATCATCTGCACTGCTTTGTTCTGCAGTATCCTGTGAAACAGTCTCCTGATTCCCTGTCCGATCCTGTGTCTGTGCAGTTCCTGTTCCGGAACTGTTTTTCTGACCAACGCTGTCAAATCCCTTTCCACCGTTATCAATATATTTCTGTGCGGTGGAAGCACGTTTTGTTCCCGGAAACTGGTCTACGATCTTCTGGAAAATCTCCACTGCTTTATCATACTGTTCGTCAAGCCGATAAGAATGCGCCAACAGATTTAATACTTCATAATCGCTGTCATCCATCTCCAGTGCCTGATTCAAATCTGTAATTGCCGTCTCATAATCCTTGGCATAAAATGCCTGTTCACCCTGACTTTTCAGATTATTCTTCATCGTTGACTGGATACTCTTGTAAATTGAATCATAAATTTCTTTTGCATCTACAGACAGCAGATCTGCCTGCACATTCTGCAGAACATTCGCTGCCGAAGTATAATTTCCACTCTGAAAAGCGGCATATGCTTTAATCAGATTCTCATAACTGCTTGTCTGATTCTGGGCATCCTCAATCTGCTGCTGGGCAGATGCCACCGTCTCTTCAGACTGGTCAATCTGTTCCTGGAGCTTATTCATCTCAGCAGACTGTGTCGCCATAGTGTTGCTGTAGCTTACGACTTTTTCGTTTGCCGCTTTATTGATCCGCTGTGTGTTTGCAGGTACCATCAAGAACCATACCAGACAGGCCCCCACCAGAAAACCAAATCCAAGATTCAGCAGTGTCGCTGCCATGGAACTTTCACGGAAGGTCGGTGGCTGGATCACCACATCATTTTCTGTCCGATAGGCAATCGACTGATTACCCGAAACCTTTTCTTCCTTCTCACGCAGACCAAATGCCCACCTTCTTGGTTCCAGGCTGGTAATTGTTCCGGTCTGTTCGTCTACTTCCCGCAAAAAGCGCAGCGTTGTGGAGTTTGTCTTATCGATCTTCGCCGCTTTTTTCAGAATTCGTCTTGCTTTTTCATATTCTTCTTTTTTCAGGTAGATCAGGGCCAGCAGATGATATCCCTTGATCAGCTTCGGATTCTGATTCAGGATCTTTTTCAGCTGGATCACCGCCACATTCCTCACTTGCC